>Ga0208016_100020_pt1 | contig 154996 bp, 127 predicted proteins | sample 28_taG_FD_184102 | JGI IMG/M metagenome (GOLD analysis project Ga0208016, IMG submission 184102) | Marine viral communities from Cariaco Basin, Caribbean Sea - 28_WHOI_OMZ (SPAdes) (version 2) | ecosystem: Environmental > Aquatic > Marine > Oceanic | place: Caribbean Sea: Cariaco Basin...
CGCCTGAGGCCATTTGTGCTTGCATGTCATCAAAGCTCAGACCTTTGGTCATACCAATAGCGAGTAGTACACAGATGGCAAGGATAAGAGACAAATGCGGCACCCAGCCAAAGCCAATCATGGTAACACCCATGATGGCAATGACGATGGCTGAGATGATAAAGGCAAGCTTGGCGCTGATCTGGGTGAGCGGTTTTGGTGGCATGACGTGCCCTTATTTGCTTATAGATTGAAAATACTCAAGTATTTAGGTTGATACGTCTAGTGCATAGCACCCATGACAGCTATTGCTACCTTGTCTTCTTTCCATAGATCGTCGATCTGTCCTTTATCTTCCATTATTTATTTAAAGAATAGCGCTAAGTCGGATTTTACGCATAAAAAAAAGCCTCACTATAAAGTGAGGCTTTTTGCGCTTTTTCAAGCCATATTTGGAGCGGGAAAAGAGATTCGAACTCTCGACCCCAACCTTGGCAAGGTTATGCTCTACCACTGAGCTATTCCCGCTTATTATCGAATCATCGTGTTGTTAACAACTACTCCGTCTCGATAGGCTGGCTATTTTAGCAAATATTCTGTGGGTGTCAACACCTTTTTTAAAAATTATGGCTAATATTTTCAGTCCAGACCTTCGTTTTTGAGGAAATTCACCATAAGCAATTGATTTAAAAACAGGAATTACTTTTAGAGAAATATAAATTATTTTATATTGATAATAGCACTTTGAGGTTTTATTCTCTTTCATTGATACCTACTACTTCGGCTAAACCTTATCAGTCTACAATTTACCTGATGTCACGTTTGTACATGACTATAAAAAGTTCTTTGCTATCACTAAAAGCAAAACGTTGCTTCATTATGAGCAATGTCTATTTCACTTACAATCATACGCTCTATTGTTACTTTTCCTATCTTGGTTTTAGTTGGTTAACATTATTATACTTATCTACAATGACAGCTCGAGTAGGCTTTTACTGTCTTAGTAGGTGATTGGGCGTCAATGAAGAGCCATAAAAAATAGCGCCATTACCTGCTGCAACGCGATTTACTTTGTTTGATTTTGCTTTTTACCATTTATCGAGAGGATGCTTTTCATGAAAAAACTATTGACCACTAGTGTGATGGCGGCTTCGTTGTCCGCGCTGACATTGACTGGTTGTACCAGTACGACCAATACTGGTGCCATCGGTGTTGATCGTCAGCAGTTATTGTTGGTTTCTAGCGAGCAAGTACTGCAGTTATCTGCACAGAGCTACGCTAAGACATTGCAAGAGGCAAGATCAAAAGGTGTATTAGATACCAATACTGCCCAATTAAATCGCTTAAAAAACATTGCTAATCGTTTGGTTGGTCAAGTGGGTGTGTATCGTGCAGATGCAGCAAAATGGAAATGGGAAGTACATACGATCAAATCTGACCAGTTGAATGCCTTCGTTATGCCAGGTGGTAAGGTTATGTTTTACTCAGGCATTATTGACCGTCTGAACTTAACTGATGATGAGATTGCTGCAATCATGGGTCATGAAATCTCTCACGCATTACGTGAGCACTCACGTGAACGCATCTCACGCGAATACGCGACCCAAACAGGTATCGGTGTTGCTGCTAGCATTTTTGGTCTATCACAAGGTCAAGCGCAGCTAGCAAGCGTTGCTGGCGATTTAGGCTTGAGCCGTCCGCATAGCCGTACCCAAGAGAGCGAAGCCGATCAAATTGGTCTTGAGCTAATGGCACGTGCAGGTTATAACCCGCAAGCCGCTATTACTTTGTGGCAAAAAATGCAGCGTGCGAGCCAAGGCGAGCCGCCTCAATTCCTGAGCACTCACCCAACGAGCAGCAGTCGTATCGCAGAGCTACAATCATTGATGCCAAAAGTGATGCCACTGTATCAAAGGTCGCGTCGTTAATACGTCAATACGTCAATACGTCGCCCTTTACTTTGATATTTGATTTATCGAGTATTTAGATACAAAAAGCAAAGTACAACCAACGTGTTGTGCTTTGCTTTTTTATTGGGGTTTACTTAGACAGTAAAGGCTTTTTAATCACGTACTATACCGACTGCTCTGTCTGCTATAATGCCGATAGATATCATTTGCAGATTGCCTAATAGAATTGCGCAATATACATTGAAGGATTGTTATGAGCACTACACCTACCGCCGATGCACTTCATGCCAAGCTACAGGCTCTATACCCGCAGCACATCGAACTAATCAATGAGTCAATGGCCCATGCTGGTTATTTTGAGGGCAAAGAGAGTCATTTTAAGCTCACTATCGTCAGTGAGGCGTTCGAGGGTAAGCGACTGGTGGGGCGTCACCAGCTAATATATGGTCTGGTTACGCCTTTATTGACGTCACAAGGCGGTCAAGTACATGCCTTAGCCATCCATGCCTACACGCCGACAGAGTGGCAAGGTCAAAGCCCTGACAGTCCATTGTGCGCGGGTCAAAATAAATAGCTGACGATAAAATATTTTAAACAAGCCATATAATGCAGTTCTAGCAGGAGCAATACTCGATGAAACATCTACATATGCTAATGGCAGTACTGACCATTGTGCTGTTCTTATATCAAAGCTACTTAGTGCTCAGCGCAAATAGACGCGCGCCACGCGTGGTCAAAATCGCCACTCATATTATCTATGCACTACTGATACTGTCAGGTGCGATCATGCTCATGCAACTGATGAGCGCTAATGCACCTGTACAGTGGGTATTTGCCAAAATTATCTTACTTATCGCAGCGATTAGCTCAAGTATTAAAGCCTTTAATGCACATGCAACACCCACTCAGAGCAAAACAGGTATCCTAATTGCAGCTGTCGCGTATGTTGGCATTGTAATACTTGCCTTTGCCAAACCCGCCAACCTATTTTGATAAGCAATTGTCGTTGTAGCAGAGCTTCAATATTTTGAGTAAATATCGTACTGCCACCGCACAAGCAGTCGTATTGATAAGATAATAAAATATTTAACCATTTATATTTTTTCAATATCTTAATCATGTTATCTTAAATAGATATAAATACAATCACTTAGCCTAATGGAGCCACTATGAAAACGTTTACCACAGCGACACTACTGGCAACAGTTGGCGTTTTTGCGCTCTCAGGCTGTGCCTCTACTGGCAATGTCACGCCGCAATATGTACCGCCCAGCACTTATCAAAACTATGATTGCCAAGCATTGAGCCAAGAGTACAATCGCGTCAACCGTTATGTTGAAGCGGCGCGCAATGAGCAATCTACCTTGTCGGCTTCGGGTGTGGGGGTTGGCATCTCTGCAGGACGTTGGGGCATCTCTCCCAATATTAGCTTTGGGGTTGGCAAAAGCAACAATACCAAAGCGCGTGATGCAAAGTTATCGCGGCTCTATGGTGAGCGTGATGCGATTGTTCAAACTGCCCGTATTCAGCGCTGTAGTTTTGCCAATGGCATCAAAATTTATGGTGAATAAGGTTAAGCAAAAGCTGTCTAAATGACTAAGATAGTGCATGACACAAGAAAAAAGCCAATACGCGATAAACGTATTGGCTTTTTTATGGCTATAACTTTGATAAGTCATAATCTGATCTGACGCATACTACTTTACTAAGCCTTATGCTTGCAAGCTTTGCACCCACTGGATGATTTGGTTGCTTGGCAGTGCACCTGACTGACGCGCAACCTCCTTACCATTTCTAAAGGCAACCATCGTCGGTAAGCTTCGAATATTATAAGGGGCTGCCGCTTGCTCGTATTTATCTGTTTGTACTTTGGCAAACACCACCTGCGGCAATTGACTCGCAGCCGTCTTGAACTCTGGCGCCATCATAATACACGGCTGACACCAGCTCGCCCAAAAATCTACGATGGTCAATACGTCGTTTTTTTGGATAACCTTATTGGCTGTTTGCGCATTGAGCTCGTGCGGGCTTGCGGTCAATAATGGTTGACTACACTTACCGCATTTCGGTGCAGCGCTTAGCCGTGCAGCAGGCACGCGATTGGTTGCTTGGCAGTGCGGGCATACTAAATGAAAACTGTGTTCACTCATCATTTGATTCCTATTTTAATTATTCTAATCGCTTTACTTTTTAAAGATTCATTGTTGGTATCTACGAATGAAAGCTGTCTGCAAAAGATGCTTGCATGAATAATTTTAACATAGTTGCTAATACTCGTTCCTTATACCACTTGCTGTGCCACACCGCTATATACGTAGCTCATCGGTCGTGGACCGGGTAAGTACGCTTCGCTCAACTCATCGATGACAAAACCACCTGCTCTAATCAATGCTGGAATATCACGATCTAAATGACAACCGCCTGCCATCGGTTTCCAAAAAGGCGTCAATCGATGCTGCCAACGCTCGACAGAGACATCTGGCGCCAAGCCATGCTCACAGAATAACAAGCGACCGTCAGGTTTCAGCACACGCGTCATTTCTTGTAATGCTGAGATCGGATCGTCGATACTGCATAGGGTAAAGGTCATAACAATAGTATCAAACCTATCCGTATCAGCATGAATACCCTGCACATCCACCGCTATCACTTCAACTGGAATGTTAATGTCAGCTGCTCGCTGCCGTGCTAGCGTCTGCATCTGAGCCGCTGGGTCAATACCGATGATGGTAGAGACTTTTTTGGGATCATAAAACTGCAGATTTAGACCGCTACCAATGCCAACCTCTAATACCTCACCGAATGCCTGAGGAACAATTTTGGACCGAGCTTTCATTACATTGCCTGTGCTACAAGCGACATCTATCAGCTTCGGCAATGCATAACGCTCGTATAGATTCACTGTCTTCTCCCTTTATTGAACCACTTAGCGCTTGCAGGTATTCATACCAAGCATGCTATACAGAGGGCAAAAACGCGATAATCCTGTTAGTAAAGGAACTAAGCCGATTACGCCCCACCAACTGCCATAATATATACCTAATGCGATAATCACCACGCCAACAATAATACGTAGTAACCGTTCAGTACTGCCGACATTTATTTTCATGACTGTGTCCTTTATATCTCATTTATTAGGTAGTAATGGTCACCCATAGCGCTACTTGGCTTATTCACCAAGGACATTAATGGGCACTTTCAGATAGCGCGTACCGTTATCTTCTGGCGCTGGAAAGTTCCCCGCATCAATATTCACCTGTACCGCTGGGATGATCAGACGCGGCATGTCCAAGGTCGCATCGCGGCGCTCACGCATCTGCACAAACTCTGCTTCGTTGATACTGTCTTTGACATGGATGTTTTCTAATTTTTGCGCCGCAACCGTGGTCGTTGGGCAATGCTGGCGACCCTTACTAGGATAATCATGACATAAGTACATCACAGTATCTTCAGGGAGTGCGAGCAGTTTTTGAATAGAGCGATAGAGCGTCTTTGCATCACCGCCTGGGAAATCACAGCGAGCCGTACCCACATCAGGGGCAAATAACGTATCGCCAACGAAGACCACTGTTTTTTCATTATCAGCCGCCACATAAGCCATATCGGCACGCGTATGACCCGGCACATACATGGCTGTGATTGTAATACTGCCGAGCGCTAACGTCTGACCGTCGTCTGTCAAAATATCAAACTGACTGGCATCCGTGCGAAAGCTGGTATCGAAGTTGAATATCTGCTTAAATATTTTTTGTACTTCAGTGATGTACTGACCGATGACCAATTGTCCACCAAGGTTTTCTTTGACATGGATCGCCGCGGATAAATGATCCGCATGAGCGTGCGTCTCAATAATGTATTTCAGCGCCCAACCGCGCTCACGTACGAACTCAATGACCTCGTCAACGCTGCTCGTGCTCGTCCTGCCTGATTTTGCATCAAAATTTAATACGGGATCGACAATCGCACACACTTGCTGCTCGACATCGGCGAGTACATGAGTGTAGGTTTCTGTGTCTCTGTCTAAGAAAGAATGAACTTGCATGGCTGCCTCTTTACTTATCTATGAATGTTTTTGCTATAGGGCTTTTTTTATCTTTAATTAACCCTTAAGTATGATATTGAGTCGTATATAATGTTTGCTTATCATTACGATTTATTTGTTATTACTAATATAGCAACTGCAATACATTTTATCAATTTATATAATGTAAATAATGATATCTTGCTATGTGGCGCGATATCATTGATAATCAACCATATATTATTAAAAATAATATGGCGGTGACTGCCCTATTATCTAAGGAGCTTATTCTGGCTACTTCTAATTCAGCAATGAGTATGTCTACTCACAGCGCTAACGATGAGGTGTCATCTGATAGCGCAGACTTTTCATCTATCGATCTGGCTAAACAAATGCAGCAAGCCTCAATGCAAGCCAGCCAGCTATTAAAGTCGCTCTCGCACCCTGACCGCCTACTTCTACTCTGTCAGTTGACACAAGGTGAATACTGCGTCGGTGAGCTCGAAGGACTGGTCGGTGTTGGACAACCAAGCTTGTCGCAGCAGCTAGGTATCTTGCGTAAAGACGAGCTGGTTGCGACACGACGTGAAGGCAAGCAAATCTACTATAGCATCGCAAGTGACGATGCCTTGGCCGTACTAGAGCTGCTTTATCAGAGATTTTGTGCCAAAACCGAATAATGCCGTACTCGCCTGACTGTTTTATGCTGCTTTCTATCTTGGTGATGTATTGATATGTCTTCTATCGCTGCTCGTCTGATTCCTACTTGGCTGCGCCAATACCAGCTCACAGCGTTACCAACCGATCTCGTCGCAGGACTGGTGGTGGGCGTATTGGTGATACCGCAAAGCCTAGGCTATGCAGTACTTGCTGGTCTACCGCCCGTGTATGGTTTGTATTCTGCGATCGTGCCTGTACTCGTCTATGCTTGGCTGGGTTCTAGCAACGTACAAGCCGTCGGGCCCGTCGCGATTACTGCCATCATGACGGCCAGTGGTCTACTGCCTTATGCTGAGCAAGGCACAGAGCAGTATGCCCTGATGGCAAGTCTACTAGCACTCATGGTAGGGGCGCTGCTGTGGATTGCAGGGCGGCTAAAGCTTGGCTGGATCATGCAGTTTATCAGTCGCGGCGTCTCAGCAGGGTTTGTGAGCGGGGCTGCAGTGCTTATCTTTGTCAGTCAGCTAAAGTATCTGATGGCGATACCTATCGCTGGTAGCAGCTTGGTTGGCTATTTATCTACCATGCAGCGCTATGCCAGTCAGGTGCATCCGCTAACCTTAGTGATTGGTATTATCGCGTTTGCGCTGTTGGTCGCTAACCGCTATGCAAGTCAATGGGTATGGCGAACGTGGCTGTCGTCATCGTATGCCAAATGGGCCGAACGCTTATTTCCATTGGTTTTACTGGGTATTGCCATCGTGCTGAGTATGCTATTGCACTGGAATTCGCTAGGGGTTGCGACCATTGGTCGTATTCCACAAGGTTTACCCAGCTTTACACTACCGCATATGGCCGACCTGCAAGAAGCGCTCAAACTCTTGCCGACCGCAGGGCTGATGGCACTGATCGTCTTTGTCTCAAGCAGTTCCGTTGCCAGCACTTACGCACGCTTGCGCGGTGAGAGCTTCGATGCCAACCATGAGCTGACGGGTCTTGGTCTTGCCAATCTGTCTGGCGGGCTGTTTCAAAGCTTTGCGGTCGCAGGTGGCTTTTCACGCACGGCGATCAATGCCGATTCTGGAGCAAAGACACCGCTTGCCAGCCTCGTCACGGTGCTGGTAATGATTGCCGCACTGATTGCCTTTAGTAATGCGCTTGCACCCTTGCCCTATGCGCTACTCGGTGCAACCATAATGGCTTCTATCATTGGCCTAATAGATATTGCGACCTTAAAGTCCGCGTGGCAACGCGATCGCTTGGATGGGGCTAGTTTTTTAGCGGCGTTCGTCGGTGTGCTTATATTTGGGCTAAACACGGGGTTGGTCATTGGTCTGATGGTGTCATTCGCCAGTCTCATCTGGCAATCGAGTAAGCCACATGTCGCCATTGTGGGACAGCTGGGCGGTACGGGACACTTTCGCAATATCAATCGTCACGATGTGGTGACTTTTGACAATTTATTGATGCTGCGTATCGATGAGAGTCTGTTTTTTGGTAATAGTGAATCGGTACATCGCCGCATTCTAAATGCCATGCAGCAATATCCAGCAGCGCAGGAAATTATTTTGATCATGGCCGCGGTCAATCATATTGATCTGACAGCACAAGAGATGCTCAGTACCTTAAATAAAGAGCTTGCACTGCAAGACAAGCGCTTACATTTTAGTTTTATCAAAGGGCCTGTCATGGATATCATCGGCCAGACCCCGCTCATTAGCGAGCTGTCAGGGCAGGTCTATCTCAGTACGTTAGATGCCGTCGATGCTCTAAAGGATAGATAGCTGCGTCATTATTTTTGTACCACACTTTCAATCGTTACTGTTGTCTATCGCACAATATCGCTATGATAGAGCCTGTGTTATGCTAGATTGACTGAATATAGATAGTAGTACATAAACAAATGCATGACCTTATTTTTATCATCTCTGCCAAAACCTCAATAATAAATATATATTAACAACGATAACTGAAGCTATTTATGACCGATGACATAACGATTTATAAGCAAATATATCCAAGCCAATGTATCAAAATTGCCGAGCTTGGCTATCGCTCAGTACTCAATATACGTCCAGACGCTGAGATCGAGACACAGCCCAACAGCTGCGATTTGGCGACCGCTACGAAAGAAGCAAACCTAACCTATCATCATCTACCATTCGATGATGAGCGCTTGAGTATGCTGACCGTAGAGCAGTTTGCTGAGTTTTACCATTCGATGCCAAAGCCCATATTGATGTTTTGCGGTACGGGCGCACGCGCCAAACTGCTGTATCAAAGCGCATTGATGCAAGGCTTGCTATAGTCATATTGCTCGCTTTGGCTCAATCAAATGTATTTTAAACCACCAACTCAACCAATAAAAAAGGAGCTCCTATGAGCCATGAAGTTAGCTTTACCGGACAGATCACCCCTGACCAAGTGCCTATCATTGCCGAGAACGGCTTTAAAACCATTATCAACAACCGTCCTGACGGTGAAGAACCAAATCAGCCAACCAGTGCAGAGATTGAAGCTGCTGCTAAAGAAGCAGGACTTGCGTACAAAGAAATCTCATTTGCAGGTAACGAGCTGAATCAAACCCACGTCGAAGCATTTGCAGATTTCTTTAATCAAGCTGAGCAGCCAATGCTCATCTTTTGCCGTACGGGTAACCGCTCAAACGGTATCTATGAAGCCGCCAAGCAAATGGATTTGTTAGACGACTAGCCTGTTATTAAGCTAATAAAACTTGCTAGCGCTGAAAATAAAAATGCCCATCCAAATATTGGATGGGCATTTTTTGGGATATCATTTGAATGATAGAGATATCACGCAAGTTATAGACTGGTTAATTTTTGACATTGAGTACATAATCAAAAGTCACTGTGATCGTTGAATAGGATTTAAAAATGCAAAAACCACTACTGATTATCGGCAATAAAAACTACTCCTCATGGTCGCTACGGGCATGGTTACTCTTAAAAGCGTTCAATGTTGACTTTGACGAGCAGCTGATTGAATTGTTTGATCCCTCAGCACGCCCAATACTTGAGGCGCATTCGCCAACGGGAAAAGTCCCTGTATTGGTCTATGGTGAAAGCGATGAAAAAGTCACGGTTTGGGACACGCTTGCCATTGCGATACATATTAACGAGTATTTTACAGATACCAATATTTGGACAGGCATCAAAAAATCTGACGCTAAATCACAAAATGATAGTCAAAACAGAATAAACAGCGCTTATTGCCAAAGCATCATTGCTGAGATGCATTCAGGATTATCAGGTATTCGTAATGAGATGCCGATGAATATCAGAGCGACGGCCAAGATACAACCAAGTGGGGCGTGCTTAGCAGACATTGCCCGTATTGAGGATATTTTTACCGATTGCTTAAAAGGACGTTCGACGAACAGTTATTTGTTTGGACATTTCACAGCAGCTGATGTCTTTTTTGCCCCAGTGGTGTTGCGATTACAGACCTATGCTGATGCATCCAATATCACTTTGCAACCACTGACCAAGCAGTATTGCCAGACCATGCTGAACAACCCGCATATCAAGGCTTGGATTCAAGCAGCACTGCAAGAGACACGGATTATCGAAGAAGATGAAGCGGGTGAGGTTGTCTCGTTATCGGGTATATTGTCGGCTAAATAACACTTTCCACAAAAAAACCACTTTAGCCAAGCTAAAGTGGTTTTTTATCTGATAAGACTTCGAGTATAACGTTTTACTGTTTTTGCTCTAATGCCTCTTTTACTGCTTTTTTGCCCCATGCACTCAGATCGAGATCTAATTTCTCATACTCTTGCGCATCGAATAACGGCTCTTTGACGCCTGATTTTAATTGACGGGCAAAGTCGTCAAGTAAGCGCTTGGCACGTGGGAACAGCATAATCAAGGCCAATAAGTTGGCAAGTGCCAGTACGCCCATCAATGGATCGGCGAAGAAGAACACGGTGGTTGCCGCAGGTGCTACTGCGCCCAAGAACAAGATCGCAATCACCACAACACGCAACACCAAGGTTGCCGTTTTAGTATTCTTCTTAACCAAGAAGTTAATCGCATTTTCGCCCATATAGTAGTTATACATGATCGAGCTTAATGCAAACAATAGTAGCGAGATGGTTAACACGTATTGTGACCAATCACCAAGCTGAGCGGTGAGCGCTTGCTGCGCCAGTACAATACCATCAACTTCGGCACCTGGCTGATAAACGCCACTGAGCAAAATCATAAATGCCGTGGCACTACAGACAACGATGGTATCGATAAATACTGATAGTGACTGCGAGATACCTTGACTGACTGGATGCGTGGCATAAGCGGTCGCGGCAATGTTAGGCGCAGAACCCAAACCTGCTTCATTAGAGAACAGACCGCGCTTCATGCCTTGCTCAATCGCCACACCGATACCGCCACCAACGACGGATTCAATACCAAATGCATTTTTGACAATCATTGCCATCAGTGCAGGCAGATCGGCGATATTCAACACGATGATAATTAGTGCCATCCCGATGTAAATCAGCGCCATTACAGGAATCACAACGTCAGCGACTTTTGCAATACGCTGGATACCACCAAAGACGATAAATCCACCCGCAACCACCAGTACCGCACCTGATATCCAGCGATCAATCCCGAAACTCTCAAGCGCGGAACCTGCTACCGTATTACCTTGGAATGCGATAAATCCAATGGAAAAAGACAGTAGTAAAGCAATAGCATAAATGACAGCGAGCCAACGATAATCTTTACCTAAACCGTGTAAAATATAAGTTGCAGGGCCGCCGCGAAAGTTACCATCATTGTCTCTGCGCTTGTAAAGCTGAGCCAAGCTACATTCAACAATACTGGTCATCATGCCGATGAGTGCCACAACCCACATCCAAAAAACTGCACCGGGACCACCTAAAGAGATTGCAACGGCAACACCAGCAATGTTACCACCGCCAACACGTCCGCCGATCGACACGAGCAACGCCTGACGGGCAGAAATGCCGTCGTCTCCTACTTCGTCCGTATTAAACACACGGAACATACGTTTAAAATATGTAAACTGAGCGAACCTGCCCACAATGGTAAATAATAAACCAAAAATAATTAACATAGGCACGAGTGCCCAGCCCCATGTTAGATCCCCGACTAGGGCAAAAAAAGATTCTATATATTCCATGCCTATTTTCCTTATAGTTCATGACGCTATGATAGGTTTTATTGGGCTTATTATCGCATCTAAGACCCGTATTTGTAACGAAAATGGCGCATTTGTAACGTAGATGATGACATTTTTCAAGAGAAATTGCTTTGTTCACTCATCAAAATGACTGGTTTTTAAACTTTAGGCGCTATTCTATAGAAAAATTCCTATAAAAACGCAAAAAAAAGCCACCTCAATTAAGGTGGCTTTTTCTTCTAAGACTAATTCTGATACTAAAACTTACTGCATAACCAAATATTCAAATGCTGCCAGTGCCGCTTTACTACCCTCACCCATTGCAATATTAATCTGCTTAAATGGTACGGTGGTCACATCACCACAGGCAAAAATACCTTTGCGATCGGTGCGGCAGCGCTCATCAATCTCAATCTCACCAAAGCGGTTTAAATCGACAAAGCCTTTGACAAATTCAGTGTTTGGTACGAGACCGATTTGTACAAACACGCCTGATAAGTCACGCTCATGTATCTCGCCTGTGCTGCGATCTTGGTAGACGATAGATGATACCTTACCATCAGTCGCCTTAATTTCTTGCGTCGCCGCACCAGTAATGAATTCAATATTGGATTTTTCTTTGGCTTTATTGATCAATACTTGGTCAGCTTTTAACTCATCAGCGAACTCGAGTACAGTAACGTGATTGACGATGCCTGCCAAATCTAGCGCAGCCTCAACGCCTGAGTTGCCACCGCCAATGACTGAGATATCTTTACCTTTAAAGAATGGACCATCACAATGCGCACAAAACGCCACGCCTTTACCGATATTTTCTTCCTCGCCTGGTACGCCAAGCTTACGCCATTGGGCACCTGTCGCCAGGATAATACTGCGCGTCTCAAACGTCTCACCAGTATTTAGGTTGATGCTGTAGTTCTCTTCTTCAGTCTCGCCGATGTCTTTCACACTCACGTGTTCTTTTAGCGTGATGTTGTATTCAGCCAAATGCTTGACGAAATTAGTCGATAAATCAGTACCATTGGTTAAAGGCACAGAGATTAAGTTTTCGATATCTTGCGTGTCTTTTACTTGACCACCGATACGGTCAGCCACCATGGTTACTTTGAGACCTTTACGCGCGGTATAAATAGCTGCTGCAACGCCTGCAGGACCTGCACCGATGATAGTGACATCTTGCTGCTCTAGTTGCTCAGCATCGTCTTCGACATCTGCTAACAAATCTGGGAACTGTTCTTGTAGTTTTCCGATCAATTTAGCCGTGTCGATCAAACCATTGGCAAATGGTTTACCATTCAAGAATACTGCCGGTACACCTTGGATTTTGTTTGCTTCTACTTGCTCTTGGAATAGCGCGCCATCGATCATCTCATTGCTGATACCGTCGTTTAGCAGCGCAAACTGGTTCAGTGCTTGCACCACTTCTGGGCAGCTATGGCACGATAATGACACGTAGGTCTGGAACTGTAATGGCTTATTAAAACGCTTGACCAGCTTTTGGATACCGTCATCCAATTTTAGCGTATGACCACCCGCTTGCAAAATGGCTAGAATCAATGACGTAAACTCATGACCACCAGGAATACCACTGAATACGATACCTGTGTCAGCAGTCTCTCCATCGATATGACTGACTACTTTAAAACTAATCGCGCTTGGCAGGCTGTCGTCAGTCGCTTCTGCATCGAAGTTAATTTTGTCAGTTGTACCAGCAATCTTGGTCAAAAAATCAATGAGTTCAGCGCGTTTGCTGTGCTCACCGCTACCCAATACAAAAGTAATCGGGCGCGTCATGTTTTCGCTATATGTCTTAACTGCGTCTAATAAATTCTGATCTATCATGTTTGTTCCTCATTTGACTGAATATGTAACGGCAACTGTCATGCTGCACGCCTAAATATGAAATTCTTACACTTAATAATTTTATAAAAAACATTGTATATATCGAGCTTTCGCTCTTGAATGACCCTATTATCAGGTGTTCGCAGCATTTGGGCAAGCTGAGAAACTCAAACCTTACGTTTTATAAAACCAATCGTTAATAGGTTTAATTTATTAAATACAAATACACTGGTGGATAATAGCCATAGTATCTAGGCTATTTTTTCGCTACAATCGAGAATAGTTCTTAAGTTAAGCCGTCTTTTTAACACCATACGCGATTGCTTGTGACAAGCTTGCGTTTCATGACAAGGATGAACACATGAGAAAAACAGATACTTTCCACGATAATAGAGATATTATTGCCGAACTGAAGCTCAAAGACAGTCATTTTGCGAGTATTTTTGATGAGCATACCGAGCTTGATCAAAAGATTAATTACCTCGAAAAAGATCTAGTCAAGCATGCCAGCCGTGAAGAAGAAATAGAACAAATGAAACGGCGTAAATTACATCTCAAAGACGAGATTTATAAGATTATTGATAAAAATAAAGAACAATCCCGCGCCTGATACTACGCCTACTACTCTTGCTACGCTTATGATCAATAAATAAGCATCATAAGATTGTAGCTAGCGCCATAAAAAGCCCCCATCAACATCAGTTAATGGGGGCTTTATTTGTAGGGCTGATTCCCATAAAAGTATGAAATTCAGCACTACCTTATCTAAGGGATGAAATAGCTACTTAGATTTTACCAACTAGGTCAAGACTTGGCTTAAGTGTATCGCCGCCTTGTTCCCAAGCTGCTGGGCAAACTTCGCCGTCGTTTTCACGAACGTACTGTGCTGCTTTTACTTTACGTAGCATGTCTTTTGCACTACGGCCAATACCGCCAGCATGAATTTCTGCTACTTGGATCAAGCCATCAGGATCTACTAAGAACGTACCGCGTTCAGCCAAACCTGCTTCTTCAATCATGACGTTGAAGCCGCGAGTGATTTTACCAGTAGGATCGCCGATCATTGGATACTGTACTTTGCCGATTGCTTCTGAAGAATCATGCCATGCTTTATGCGTGAAATGCGTGTCAGTTGATACTGAGTATACTTCAACACCCAAACCTTTTAGCTCGTCGTAATGAGCGGCCATGTCTTCTAGTTCAGTTGGGCAAACAAAGGTAAAATCAGCTGGGTAAAATAAGAAGATCGCCCAGTTGCCTTTTACGTCTTCTGACGTGATGGTTTTGAATTCACCGTTTACGTATGCATCTGCTGAAAATTCTGGGATTGCTTGATTAATAATAGACGCCATGATTGGCTCCTCTCTTGTTAAGTAAATTAAAATTATTTATAGGGATTTTTTAACTAGCCCTTTAGCTTTCTGGGCTACCCGACAAACTATACGCGAATTCTATGGTTAATCCAGTTAAAAGTTTTTAATGTGATGTTTTGTTTTATTAAACTTGTTAAACTATTCTCTCTATATCCTATCATTGGTACACAACTGGTCATTTGCTGCCTTATAAAGGTTGGCTGACATGATAAATTACATTAAAAACCCATTAAAAGAGAGGTTTTATGATTACTTTACGACAACTTGAGTTTGCGCTAGCCGTGGCCAAACATCGTCACTTCAAACGTGCTGCTGAAGATTGCAATATCTCGCAGTCTGCTCTGAGCTTGGGTATCGCAGAATTAGAAAAACAGCTAGATACACAGATTTTTGAGCGCAATAACAAGCAAGTACTGATTACCCCTATCGGTCAAGAAATCCTCACAAGGGCGCAACGAGTGTTCTCTGAAGTGAGTGATTTAACCACGCGCGCCCATAGCCATCAGACACCGCTGGCGTATCCGATGACCGTCGGTATCATTCCCACGATTGCGCCTTACTTGCTGCCAAAAGTGCTGCCTGCCCTGCGTGCTCAATATCCAGAGTTCCGCATGACCATCGTTGAGCAGCAAACCGAGCGCCTGCTTGAGCAAGTGCGCTACGGTCATATCGATACCGCTATCATTGCGCTGCCGTATGCCGTAGATGGTTTGCACAGTTTTGAGTTTTGGAGTGAGGATTTTTTTGCGGTGTTCCCAAAAGACGACATTCATGCCAAGCTTGACACCATCAACGCTGACGAGCTAGCTACTGCCAATCTTATGCTCCTTGGTGAAGGGCACTGCCTAACTGATCAGACGCTATCTGTCTGTCATTTTGACCGTGCACAGATGAAGTCAAGCTTCTCGGATGCCAGTTTAAACACTCTGATTCAAATGGCGCTTGCCAACATGGGCACGACACTAGTGCCTGAAATGGCACTCGATCAGTTACACCTGCAAAACCAAAATGCTGTCGCTGTACCACTGGCTGAAGAAGGGCCGCACCGCCATATTGCTTTTGTCACCCGCTTAAATTATGCACGTGTCGATGATGTTAGCTTGCTGGGCGAAGTATTTAATAAAGCGTTTAAAGATGCGGCCAATACAAAATAAGTGGCAGGCGAAAAAGGTTAACTATGAATGAATTGCCACCTATGAATACTCATCTGAGCAATCATTTTGACTTATGCTTGTCTGCTCTTAATGATAATCTGACGCCAGAAGAAGCACAAGCGCTCTGGCAAGATATCGCTATGCGTTATGATGAACCACAGCGGGCTTATCATACGCTGAGTCATATTGAGCAGTTATTGGTACAGTTTGAAAGCATTAAACATAACCTGTCTGAGCCGCATATCGTGGCGTTGGCACTGTATTATCATGATGTAATATACGACCCAACACGCGCAGATAATGAGCAAAAGAGCGCTGAATATGCAGTAGACGCATTGAGTTCTTATCTAAGCCCAGAGCAGTACGAACATATCTACGTATTCATCATGATGACGGCCAATCATCAAATAGATGAGTCGACAGATAGTGTTAAATACAGTAGTGTTAAATACAGTGATGCGGCATATCTGCTAGATATGGATTTGAGTATTTTGGGTGCGCCTTGGTCTACCTATGAGCAGTATGCACAAGCGATACGTCAAGAATATGCACACGTCGCAGATGATAACTACCGTGATGGGCGCACTACGGTATTACAAGGATTGCTAGCGCATCCCAAACTCTATCTGACTGATTATTACTATAGTCAATTAGAAGCGCAAGCTCGGGATAATATCAACCGCGAGATTGCTTTGCTCGCATCTTTATAAATAACTCACTGCCCTGCCGTGCTGGATGTGAATTATAGCTCGTCTCCATAATATCGATATCAAAATGGCTTTGAAAACGCTGCTGGTATTCTTTCTTGCTGCCACCAAATGGTGGTTCCTCTCGTTTAAAGTCAGTATCAAATAACAAACCAACCAGTTTGCCTTGTGGCTTTAATATCCTTGCCATCTGCTGCACATACTCATCACGGCGCGCTGGATTAATCGCACAAAAAAACGTCTGCTCCAGTATCCAATCAAATTGATATTGCTCATCTGATAAACTAAAAAAATCCGCGCAAATTAACTGCTCAGATGGGAAGTTGGGATAGCGCGCTGCAAACGCCTCAATCGGTGCAGGTGCAAAATCGACCAACGTGACATTGGTAAATCCTTGCTCATATAGATAGCCTACCTCGTAAGCATTACCAGCACCTGGTACGAGTATCGCCTCATCCTTGGCACTTTCGGGTAGCTGGTCAATATAAGCTTTGAGCGGTGGCGATACTTGTCCCATATCCCAGCCAGTACTGTTTTTCTCATAGCGCTCCTGCCAAAACTCAGCTTGATTGACGTTTTCCATCTGACCTCCTTGTATATAAAATTGTATTTAAACGACACGATTTGTATCGTTATTTCTTATCATATCAGGATTGTCGAAATTATCTACGTTATTTAGATAGTATATTTAATCTAGATATCCTGATTTGCCCGCTAATATATTATGCCATTGCTGATAATCTGGCATCGCGGTTGCCACCGTTTGCCAGAATGCTGGGCTATGATTGGCATGATGCAAATGGCACAGTTCATGGACGATGACGTATTCGGTGCATTCAATAGGATAGGCAGGAAGATAGACTGATAGCCAAATTCGCTTTGCGCGCGTGTTACAGCTGCCCCAGCGTGTGTGCATTTTTTTTACTCGTATCTCATTGGCGTAAGTGCCAATAATTGGCTGCCATTTCTCAAATAGTGACGGCATGACATCGGAGAGCTGTCGGCGATAGTATGCTATTTTTTCATCATGACTTAATGTAAGTGGCTGTACTTTAGCCCATAGATAAACAGGGTTCTTGGCAGTTATGGGATGTGGTGGCGCGCTTTGTTTACGCTGGTGTTTCTCTAGTACTTGCGGGTGATTCGCAATCGCCCAAGGTACTCGCTTGGCAACAGCATGAAGTGTTTGCGATGCGCTGATATGGATTGGCACAGAGACCATCAACGTATGAGGCTTTAAACGAAAATTGATATTTTTGACACGCTTTTTGCTGATATGCAGCTCAATTCTTGCCTGTGCAAGCTGCTGTCTAATAGTATCTAAACGGATCTCTAGGCTAATGCTTCATCTCCTCAATGGCCGTAACTGTACCGATGGCTACGTACTACAACGCTTGTAAATGGTTGTCAAAGGACATCCTATGCAACTGGCTGTCTGTACTAATATGCTTATCATCTTTACCATTCAATTTTGAATCTGGTGAAACACTCACTCTTAGCGCGGTCAATTGCCCTTGCCCATCACTTACAATAAATCCTGATGACTCGATAGGATCGTCCACTTTGTTAGCTGAGCTACTGGCACTCGATAAGACGGATGCCCCTGCACAATCTGGCAGGCTCATATCCTCAATCAATTCACGAGTGTGCAAATCATAAATCGCTGCACAGCCCCCAATCGGTGTCGTAACACAGAGTAAGTTGCGTTCGCTGTCAACAGCTACGCTTGCGATATATTGGTGAAAACGTTGCCATTGATTTTTTGGCATAGTCAGTGGCGTAAAGCTAACATCACCGCGCTGGTGAGTCAGTACCAATGGCACATTGATATGTTTCTCACCTTGAAACTGAATACCGATCATCACGGATCCATCATTGTGCATCGCTAAATGGCGTATGCTCATCTGATTATGCTCGGGAGTCACTTGCTCCAGCAGTGTGCCGTCATGACGATTCAGGTAGACCAGCGATGGTCGCATAGTATCTAAATTTAGCTCTTCACGTGAGGCCTGCTCGGTTTTGATGCCCCCATTTGCAATGACTAGCGTTTCGCTATCAGGATGCATAATCAGTTCATGCGGCCCGATACCATAGGAGTCAAATTCTGCTACTTTTTTATAAGCGTCGTTGGCAGCATAGATACCGATTTTACCTGCCAGACTGACGGTGTCATTTTCAGTTACGTAGAGCAGCTTTCCATCTAAGCTATAGCAAGCATGACCATAAAAGTGACGGTTTACGTCCGCTTTGATCGCATGCTGCACTTGTCCATTTGAGGTACTCAGTACCCAGAACCTTTCGCTTGGACGACGACCCATCACGACGACGTCGCGTCTTTGTTCGGCATTGGTATGCTGAGATTGAGTATCCGGTACAGTAACAGGTACAGGCTGAACAACAATGTCGTGGACACGATCAGGCATAGTCGTTTGCCAAACGATTTGTCTATCGGCATCAATACCTACCACGCCAAAGTCATGTTCATTTTGATTCAATGAAGCGGTATTTTTTGGCATAGAGGCAACACCGCTGACCCAGCGAACAGGCCGTGCGCGCATCGTCGTTGTATGCATAGCAGTAAGATCAAGAATCTCACTCTTATTATCATCTATCGCTTGATGATAAGCCTGCTGCCATGTCACAGCGGCTTGCTGACAAGCATAGCGAAAACGTTTAAGGTTTGGCGTTGACCCAGTGCCCGACTGCAATACTTGTAACTGCGCTCGCATACCCGCCACATAATCTTGTAGACTGGCATCTGGATGCTGCTGCTTACGATAACGATGGTGAATACCGACCAGCGCTGCGGTGCCGACTGCCGTGAGCATGGACGTCGTTAGGAATTCACGGCTTACTGAACTGGCTTTTGGCTCATCTGATCTGTCATGACGCTCATCTTCTGACATCGTATTGCCTTTAGTAATAAACATCACTTAATCGCCATCGGTGCTATTAAAGCCCACACGGATACCGAGTGCTGGAATTAGCTCGCGTTTAATCAAGCGAGTGACGGTAGTGAGATGGTCATATAGCGCCTGCTGATCGTCTTTATTTGCGGCTGATAAATCTTCTGGCATTTGTGCCAATAAAGTGGTCGTATCAGCCAGTGCCGTCGATAGATTATTAGCGACTGTGCTCTCATCATTGCTATTAAGTATCGCCGTCAATACGGGATCTGTCATGGCTTTATTGATGGCGTCTAGTTTCGCATTGATAATAGCACGGCTTTGACCAGCAGTAGCCGCTGGCAAATGACCTTTTGCTTTACCCGTCAGACCGAGTGGCTGGTCAATGGCGTTAGACTTCATGGTCTCAACCAATGACAGTAGAGAGTTGATCCATTGATTTAAGCCTCTATCGCTCTCTGCTGTTTGATCTATCGCCAGCAACTCAGTAGCGTTTTGCTGCCAGTTTTTCTCGATGTCTTTTAGGCGTGTGCTCAACGCACTACTCGCACTAATGACGTAAGCACACTGACCAGCATTCAAGCTCTCATTAGCAAACAAGGCTTCTTCCAATCCTGGCACACCTTGTACGATAGCGCTTTCGCCCGCGAGCTGCTCTGGCGTTAGCTTTGGATTGGCAGCAATCAAGTCAGCGACACCACTATGTACGAGTCCGCGCTCATCAGGATAATAGTTGATGTACAAATTGCTCATACTGGCAGTCGCAGGACCAAAATTAATCATCTCAGCACTTGACCATGCTTGTGCCAATACTAACCACTGCGCGCGTAATGCTTGTAGCTCAGCGCCACTGACTGGTGCTTGCTGACAATGTTTCTGTGCCAATTCATTTAATAGATCACTTTGCTTTGCTGCATCAGCATACGCCGGAATCACGATGTCATCTGCCACATGCGTCAAATACGTTTTTTCAGTCTGAGGGCTGATATCTACCGCAACGATCTGCGCAGTGCTTTCCTTACTGCTTTCTGTCGAGCTGTCAGTAGTCGAGTTATTCTGTGCAACTTCTTGACTATCCACTTCTGCAGATTTGTTGTCGTCCGCAGGTTTAACACAGCTGATCAGCAGCCCGGCACTCAATGCAGATAGCGCCATCGCCAAAGCGTGATTTATTTTCATAGATTTCTCGGTAATGTTATAGGTAGTAATTTATAGCGTTTTTATGCTGACTTTATAATAGTGACTGTATTACATTGACCCTATTATAGCGACTTTAAGAACGTATTTAGCTCGGCGCGACCTTGCTTGTCTAATTTCAATACTTGCTGCTGTTGCTTTTCGGCTTCTCCGCCGTGCCACAGCACTGCTTCCATCAGCGTACGAGCGCGTCCATCATGCAAAAACGTCGCTTGTGGATCAACCGTTTGCGCAAGTCCCACGCCCCAAAGTGCGGGCGTGCGCCATTCATAAGAATTGGCTAAAAACTCAACTTGGGTATCTTTTGGTGGTAGCTTACCCGCGATGGTACGATCAGCGAGAGCATCACCCATATCGTGCAGCAATAAATCGGTATAAGGATAAATCACTTGTCCATGCTGCTCAAGATGATCATCGTCAGTTTTTGGCAACTGATATCTCGGCGTATGGCAGCTTTGACAGCCCATGTCATAAAAACGCTTTTTGCCCGCCAGCACAAGCTTATCATCGGCATTGCGGCGATGCGGCACCGCTAAGTTACGGGTATAAAACTCCACAAACTTGGCAACATCATCATTCACTTCCACAGGCGGTTTGCCATTGCCTTGCTCATCAGCGCCTGTTGTCGCATTTAAGCAGGCAGTCTGTGTCGGCATACATGATTCATGAGGACGAATGTTTGACGTCAAACCCATGTCTTCGTTAAAGGCACTTTGATTTTGAGTAATCAGTTTGGTTTGACCGGCTTTCCAGCCAAAACGTCCAAGCGCACGTTTGCCAGTCTGTGGATCCATCACCCAATTGAACTTACCACTAATGTCGCTATTATTTTTATTGTTTGCTTGTTTCTTAATATCATCATCAGGTATTTGCTCTAGTAGCCCAAGCCCAATCATAGGTAGTGCAACACGCGGTGATACCATCATCGCATCATCAAAAGCGCCATAACCAGGGTTAGTCAGATTAAAGGTTGGCGCACGCAGTGTCTCAACATGCCCATCAGCAAAGGTGACTGGCTTATCTGTCCACTGCACCGCAATTCTGGCTTCAGCAGGGATACCTTGGATACCGCGGTCTTGTAATTGTCCGCCATACATAGGGTGGACGACCTTTTCAATCAGCGAGTCCTGTAACTGTTGTCGCTGCTCATCCGTCGTTGCTGGCATCGATAAACGAAGCAATAGACTGTCTGCATCATCATCGGCAGACATGGGCGCATGACCACGACCATCTTTTATATGGCAAGACTGACAAGCGGCAACATTGAATAGCGCACCAAGCCCATCTCGACTGTCGGTACTGGCAGGAGCGACCACCCAAGGCTGCTTAAAGAATGCATTACCAATGAAAAACGAGCCCTTGCGCGACGCTGTCAGATTTGATGAGGGCTTAGAGTAGCTTTCAGCACTGGTAATACTGATACCAGAGTCGCCACCTTGCTTGATCTCCTGCGGATCAAAGCTGATCAGTTGCTGCATCGGCACGCCAGCCAATGCTTCGATATTTTCGGCACGTTCAGAGGTTAGCGGTTGAGCTTTTTCTTTGGTGCTTGCGACGCTCTCATTATCCGAAGTCTCATTCGACACGCTATCAGCCGGTTGACATGCGCTCAGTACCACCGTACCCACCATCATAAGTGCAAGTTTGGATGGCAAATTTTGTATTATGCTGGAGGAGAAAGGAAAAGCAGAGGATTTGGTATAAATGGCTTTCATAAAAATTAAATGCCTTGGTTTTAGAGTAGAACCATAAAAGCCGATGACGATTACATATCTAGTCATCGACTTTTATGGTTCGGAACACCGACCTATCGGCCTATTTTGATAATTGCAAAAATACGTTGCCGACCGTAATCGACAACGTATATATGAGATCCAATCTATATTTTTATAAAAGCGAGCCTTGTTACTTGATAACAGTTGGCTCAGCATGATGAATATAATAAAAAGCCTTTAATCATCAAAAATGCGCTTAAAACTGTGACCCTGCATCTGCATCAAGATTATCAATACCAACGGCTTTTGCAGCATTTTCGATACCAGCGGTCAGCTCTTGCAAGCTATTAATACCTGCTTCTACCCAGCCGCGACGGATATTTTGCTCTTCAGCAGAAACGCCTTCTTGACTTGCTTGACCAACCGTTGCAATCATTTGGTCAATTTTGACGCCTTCTTTCTCGCCCTTTTCAACCATGACGTTGAAAGCACCTTCGACTTTGCTAAAGTCAGCGGCCAATTTATCAGCTTCCTCTACATGACCGCTGTCAACGAGATAGTCTTTAATACCATAGCCACCGACTGTTTTACCAGCGACTGTCTGGTAGCTACCATTAAAGACATTTTGAATACCGCGGGCATTATTGGCATAGCTCAGATGCGTCAAGTCACTAAAGCATTCGTGCTCATCTTCGGTAGACCCTGTGACAAAAGCGACCTGCATACGCTCAGAGGCCAACTCACCCAAGGCTAAACTGCCCATTTGGTACATGATTTGACGCAGGCCATTGTCATATTTACGCGCCATCAAATCACTGCGTAAGGTATTTTCGGTATCAGGCTGCCATTGGGCTTCCATTGCGGTCAAATCATCTACCAATAATTGAGTGGCGGCTTTTAAGAACTCACCACGACGCTCACAAATACTGGCATCTTCATTGACCGTATCCCCGCTGGTACATTGTCCAGCTTGTGTCATATAGTCGGTGACTGGGCGATTACCCGCGCCTTCTTTTACGCCATTGGTGTCTTGACCCCATAGCATAAACTCAATCGCATGGTAGCCAGTCGTTACATTGGCTTCGCTACCACCAATCTCGTTCATTTCTGCAAGCAGTTCAGGTGTAATTGTGCTGGTATCTTGCTTGGTACTACCGACCGTAATGCTGTCGCTATTGATGATGTTTTCTTGACTGTTGTATTCGCCTTGATAGTCATCACTGACATAATCAATCAGCGCTTCATCCAGTGGCCATGCATTGATCTGTCCTTCCCAGCTATCGATGCTATTGATAGCGCGCTTATCATTTACCGTCACGAACCCTTCATCAAAACGGAAAATTTCCGTCTGTGAGTACGGCTGGCGCGCAGCTTTATAGGCAGCTTTTGCCGCATCAAGGTTGGCTTGAGTTGGCGTCGCAACATAGGTATCTACCGCTGCTTGTAATGCCTTAGCAGTATCTAGCGAGTCTTTATAAGCGGCGTGTGCCATGTTTGCATAGCTGATCATCAGTCTATCAATATGTGCTTTTTCGGCAGCTGATATCTCTGTGTTATCGCCTGTTTCTGTGCTTACAACCTCTGTCTGCGTCTCAGTAGCAGCAGTGTCTTCTTCGGTTTTTTTGGTACAGCCCGATACCATTAACAATCCTGCAAGTGCAACAGCTAAAGTAGTTGGTAAAATCTTACGGCGTGTTTCTGTGGTAATCGTCATACAAATCCTCAAAGAGATAGCAAAATTCGTTTTGGTTAAATGGCTTCCATCATATCGGTTATCAAATCACGGCTTAATCAGCTGATTTGATCTCGTATATTTATGCTTATCGCATATTATCAAGCTTGTAACTATTCAGTAATAAAACACTAACAAATTATAGTGTTATTGATAATCATTATCAATACTTAATTTTATATTAATAATCATTAATCTTTATAATGATTTTATGAAATGGTATCAAACGCTAAACGAGTACTATTCTATTTTGGACAGCAGACATTATACTCGCACTCTCCTAACTATCTAGTTTGATCAATCAAAATTTAGCACATAAAAAAAAGAGCCAGCATATTGCTGACTCTTTTTGCTAGATAAGTGCGTGACAATCATTCGCACCTACCAAACAGCTATATAAAACTATCGATTAGTTGACGCTTTGTGGTGCATTAACCGTTAGCTCAACACGGCGGTTTTGCTGACGACCAGATTCAGTGTTGTTGGTAGCAACTGGACGCGATTCGCCATAAGCAACTACGTTGATACGGTTAGAAGCAACACCGCGAGCAGTTAGGTAGTTAGCAACTGAGTAAGCACGGTCACGTGACAGACCCATGTTGTAAGATGCTGAACCTTGGCTATCAGTGTGACCAGCAATCGTGATTGTGTTCTGGTTATACTGGTTCATGGTTGAAGCAAGCTTGTCTAGCGTTGGCTTGAATGATGAATTAAGCGTTGCATCATCAAACGAGAAAGTGATGCTACCTGGCATGACAAGATCAATGTTACCAGTGGTTGGGTTTTGGTTCACAGTCACGCCTGTACCAGCCATTTGCTGCTCAAGCTGACGAGCTTGACGCTCCATGTAGTAACCAACACCAGCACCCAATGCAGCACCGATAGCAGCATCACGACCAGTCTTGTCGCCGCCTGTTGCTTTTGAGATAGTTGCGCCACCTGCTGCACCAACCAAACCACCTAGAGCCGCTTTGTTCAAACGTTGCTGTCCAGTGTTTGGATCAGTCGTACAACCGCTAAGTGCTAGACCTGATGCTACTGCTGCAATTAATAATGTATTACGCATGATATTTCCTCTATAAGTTTAAAAATATTATAAATCGTGCTTTATTAAGATTGTCCGTTAATCTTATTAAGTACTTATTTACTTTCGTCGTTATTATGGCAATTACAATCTAACTCTGTGTAATATTTTGTCACACCTATGTATGAGAAGTGCAGATTAACTCTACGGTATTTCTTAGCATCTAAACTATCCAACATCTGTTCCTTGTTATCACTAGTCACGTTTACACTCGTACACTGCGAAACGTTTCTGCTAAAATTATGTGGCAAAATCTGTATGGTCAAATGACCGTCATCTCAGGGTTCCATTCATCTATTTGCTCAACTGCTTGCTCTTTATTCACTAGATTATTGGTCAATCACCGTACGGGCAATTTTAGGAATATTTGACGGCATCAGATTGTGCAATATAAGCCTTATTCATTAATCAGATTGAACAAGAAGGATCACGCATGCGACTGACATCCACCATTCGAAACTTGCATAAACGCACGCCTAAACTGGGCAAAGCTGTTTCTCTAGCCACGGCAACAGGCGTCATTGCAGCCAATAGCTTCGGTGGTAGTATTCCTTTGTGGTTGATGGGTGTCGGCAAGGTCATCACGGGTGCGCCTATCGCAGATAAAGCGATCATCAAAATCGCGACTTATTGGATCAGCAGCAACAGCGCCCTAATCGATGACATGCTGCCTCGTAAAGACTGGCGTATTAATCTACCGGATGATATCCGTATCGATGGTAAATATCTTCTGGTCAGCAACCACCAATCTTGGGTCGATACCAGCGTCGTGCAGTACATTGGCGAAAAGCGCCTGCCATTGACGCGCTTTTTTACTAAATTTGAGCTGATCTATATTCCCATCGTTGGGCAAGCTTTTTACTTTTTAGATTTTCCTATGATGCGCAGGCATTCCAAAGAAGCCATCGCCAAAAACCCAGCACTCAAAGGTAAAGATATTGAAGAGGCCAAGCGTGCCTGTGCCCTTTTAAAAGACAAGCCGTTCACCTTGCTCAGCTATTTAGAAGGTACGCGCTTTACCAAGGCCAAACATGCCAAACAGCAGTCTCCTTATACGCACTTGCTAAAACCACGAGCAGGCGGCTTATCCCTTGCGATTAACGCCTTAGGCGAGGATATCGATGGCATACTGGATATAACCATCGTCTATCCTGATGGCGTACCAAGCTATAGCGATCTGTGGAAAGGCAATATCAAACGTTTGGGCGTGGATCTAAGATATATCGATATACCAGATGCGTTGTTTGAGGGAATTAAGCAAGGCGGCTATGAAAATGATGAGGCAATAAAAGCACAGATGTTTGACTGGGTTGAACACATCTGGCGTCAAAAAGATCAGCGCATCACCGACATGCTGGCCGATTTTGAGACAGCCCCTGAAACTCAAGTGGCTCAATAAATGACTCACTTACGCCGTAAGTCATCACATACCTTTTAAAAGACGCAGCACTCATAGTCCGATAAAGGACAAAATCTAGCCATACTGCCATAAGCACTTGAGTAATCAATAACGCAGGGGTTAATGATGATACGTGAGCACTGTACTGATGATAGTCGCGTTGCAAATGATCATTATTACTTTATAAGTGGCTATGCATGATTTTTAATCATAGATGGGTTGTTTTTTGGCCTTATTCATTGATAATGTGATTAATCATGTACGCATCGATTTTTGATGGTTATTTTTAATAGCCGTCAAAAATCTACTCATTTCTTTGTGCCATTTATCATTCATAAGGTATGACTGTGCCCGCCTCTCCTACTACCAGCCCGCCTATTGCAACTGCACCGGTGTCGCCTCATCTTGCAAATAGTGAGCCACCAAGGCCAAACCGTCCAAAACCCAGTCGTTTAAAGCTCACTTATGATATCGTGATGCTTGTCGCTATCAGTATTGATCTTCTGCTGATCAGTCTGGATGCTGTATTGATGAGCGACTTTAGTGCCAATGCTGCACAATGGCTGTCAGTCAGCGAAGGACTAAGTTGGTATCAGGCGACGTTGCATGAGCCGTTGCGTACCGCTGGTGGGTTTTTTACCATATTTTTGGTTGCTGAATTATTATTACGCTGGGCAATCGCAATCAAAGAAAAAGTCTATTATCGCTGGTTTTTCTTCCCTTTTGTCCACTGGTACGAAGTCTTAGGCTGTTTTCCGCAGCTACGTTTGTTACGGTTATTTAGAGCCGTCGTTATCGGGCGTCGGTTGTATCAGCTTGGCTATCAAGTACTACCGCAGCCATGGATCAACCGTATCAAGTTCTATATTGACCTACTACTAGAAGAGCTATCAGATCGTGTCATCTTGACGACTATTCAAAATTTTAGGCAGGAATTGACCAATCCTGAAACGCACAAATCATTCATTGAATCAGCCATCACGCGTAACCGTGCTGAGATTGAAGCGGCCGTATTGTCTATCCTTCGCTCCGAGCTTGCGCCAAAATTGCAGGAGCTGACTGCCTCATCAGGTGGCGGCAGCATGTTGGCTAGCGACATGGGCAACGCCATTGAAGAAGGCTTAGCCAATACCCCTGAGCTACGACGCTATTTGCGTATGATACCCATCGCTGGTCATTTGATTGAATCACAGCTACAGCATGTCGGACATAACATTGGTGAAAATGTTGTTTATGCGTTAAATAAGCGCCTGCTTGACCCTGAGCGCCTCGATTCCTTGATGGTCGCTATTGCCAGTGGTATCGCCCAAATAGATACCGATAATACTGCGCTTGATACATTGATTTCGAGTATCATTGATGACAGTTTGACTGCGTTTGAAGCGCAAGTAAAAGTACAGCAATGGAAACACCAAGACATGCTAAATCTATAGTATGTCGACTAACATGACACGATAATAAAAATGACACCGTGAATACAGTGATAGAATTATTTTTAAGGGTTTATATATGACAGTTTCAGACAATAATAATCAGACTGCAAGCGCAGCACCAGCCTTAGCTCTATATGGCAAGATGCTGACTTTTTCACGTTTACAGTTCAACACCAGTGAGCTAGGCGCTATTGAAGCCCAGCTTGCTGAAACCTTGAGCAACAAATCCAGTAATATCCCAATCCTTATCGATAGCGCGGTCGAGCAAGATTTATCGGCCTTAGTAGAGTTATTATGGTCATGGGGTCTGCAACCTATCGGTGTGGTGACAGGCCTACTTGATGATCAAGCGCGCGAGCAACGTTTGGCCATATTTCCAGCAGATGGTAAACGTATCGAACGTATCGTACCTAGCAAAACAGCCCCTACACCGACCAATAAACCCAAAGAAGATAATGGCACAGAATCAGCCAGCGCTACTAGCACCGAGAGTGCAGCAAATATACCTGCTACTGAAACCACCATCTCTAGTCTTCCCGATGAGACATTACTAAGCGCTCAGCATATCACCAGTCTAATCTATGACCAAATGCTGCGCTCAGGACAAAGCTTAAACCATGTTGGCGGCGATTTGATTTTGACCAACAGTGTCAACAATGGTGCTGAGGCAATCACCGACAATAGCCTGCATGTGTATGGGCGTGCACAAGGTCGCTTAGTTGCAGGCGCAACAGGCGACAAAGATGCCCGCATTTTTTGCCAAGTTTTCAACCCTTCATTGGTTTCCGTTGCTGGGACGTATTGCTTACGAGACAATCTGCCAGATCACGTGATAGACAAACCGGTGCAAGTCAAGTTTGTGGAAGGTGAAGGGCTAGTATTTATCGTGATGGATGAAGCTTAACGATTACTCGGTTAAAAATAATAAACGGTTAGGTGATTGTCTAGTAAAGTAAACTGGGTAAGGTAAGCCTTAATTATGTAAGCTGCTGTGTCAGATAAACCAAACAAGATATATCAAATTAATCGTTACAATTGAGCTATTATTAAGTGTCGGTTCTAACGTTATTTGCCGTATATTTAAATAGCTATCAAACAGCTAAAAATTATCGCTGTTAACTGTGAAATTCATAAGCAAAAGCCCTTTATAGCTCATATCTCAGTTGTTTTTCTGCTTTAATATAGACTTGCTATAAATCCTTGTATATTTATGCTAGGCTAGCTTCGCAGATAGTACATATATAGTTAGTAGATAAATACCATGCAATTGTGCTATTTATATAACAGATATCCCATTGATTCATAGGAGTGTGCCATTGTGGCGAAGATAGTTGTAATCACTTCAGGTAAAGGCGGTGTGGGCAAAACCACGACAAGTGCCTCTTTTGCCGCTGGTTTAGCATTGCGTGGCTATAAAACGGTTGTAATTGATTTTGATGTAGGTCTACGTAATCTAGACTTGATCATGGGTTGTGAAAACCGAATTGTTTATGATTTCGTTGATGTCATTACCGGTAGCGCACGCTTGTCGCAAGCACTTGTCAAAGACAAACAGCTTGAAAACCTGTATATCCTTCCTGCTAGTCAGACGCGTGATAAAGACGCATTGACGGATGAAGGTGTCGCAGAGGTCATGACTGAGCTGTCTAAACAGTTTGACTATATCATCTGTGACTCACCTGCTGGTATCGAGCGCGGTGCACAGTTAGCCATGTATCACGCTGATGAAGCCATCATTGTTACCAACCCTGAAATCTCTTCGGTACGTGACTCGGATCGCATAATCGGTATTTTGCAAAGCCAAACGAAAAAGGTGGAAGAAAACCTAGGCTCAGTACGTGAGCATTTGGTGATCACTCGTTACAATGCAGAACGTGCTGCTGCGAACGAGATGATGGACATCGATACTATCTCTAATGATATTCTAAAAGTACCATTGCTCGGCGTTGTGCCTGAGAGCCATTCTGTGCTCGAAGCATCGAACCACGGCGAGCCTGTTATTCATTATACCGACTCTGTTGCTGGTCAATGTTATGATGATATCGTCGCCCGTTTCTTAGGCGAAGAGCGTCCACTACGTCATATTGATGTGAAGAAAAAGAGTTTACTACAGCGCTGGTTTGGGGGTTAATGATGACTAAGAAAAAAGGATTTTGGAGTAGCCTGTTTGGTACTGACGATAGCAGTAGTGCAGGCAGTGCCAATCTAGCTACCGAACGTCTCAAGGTTATCGTAGCTAGCGAAAATCGTCTAAATAACCGCCTAACGGTTGATCGTATCGAAAAAATGAAACGTGAAATCTTAGAAGTGGTTAACAAATATGTGAATGGCGTGCAGATTGATGATGTCAATATCAATCATCGCTCAGAAGATAGCTTGGATGTGTTAGAGATGAACATCAATTTACCTGAACACAAAAAGTAAATTTGTAATCAGACCTTTAGACAGTAAGCTAAGCACTGCCATTTATCACTTAAAAAGCCCTAAGTAATATACTTAGGGCTTTTTTGCATCTTTAAGTTGATTGATACGGCGTGATATATACAGCATTCGAGTATTGATCAATGGCAGATCATTTCATACGTGATATTAAATTGTCTTTTTTGATAAACTGATGATACAAGGCAGCACCAATATGCAGCGCTGTAAAACCGATAATCATCGGCCAAATAATATCGGTATGTAAATCATTATAAAAGCGTGCCAAACTCCTATCAGGAGTCACAAACACGGGTATTTGGAATAAACCAAAGATATTGACAGGACGACCACCATATACCGTCATCAATAAACCAGCAAGCGGCATGGCGATTAGAATGGCATAGAGAGCAAAATGCGATAACTTAGAGACCAGCGATTGCCATTTTGGCATTGGTATTGATGGTGGCGCTTCGGTAAAGATGCGGTTGATAACTCGCGCAATCATCCAAAACAACAAGCTTACCCCAAACGCTTTGTGAAATCCGATATATAGATTGCTATCGAGATTTTCATACAGCAGTATCATCACCCATGTAATCAACAATAAAACTGCGCTGATCCAATGAAATATACGACTGCCAAGCGACCATTTTGATACGTTAGAATTATTCATGAGCGGCTCTATAGTTTTTATTAAGCGTTATTTATAACTGATATTATATATAGGACAGCAACTCATTCAATAACAAAAAGTAATCAGCATTGCTCGGGTACTACCTATGAGGTGAAGCATAACTGAAACTTAGACGAGAATCTAGTTATCTAAATTAACCAAATGATGCGCAATTTTGTCCAAGTCTGGTACCAAATAAACATTGTCGTCAATCATAACGGTTTGATACAGATAAGAGAACACAACATTTTCGTCAGACTGCCCTTCTATTTTATCAACACTATTATCCGCAAACTGCTCAGGAAGCTCTGTATCTTTGACGTCAGAAATACGGGCTTGTAATTGGCGCAGCTCACCTGCCGTTTGCAAAGCAAATCGATGCTCGGTGGTATTGCCCTCTAGTACGATAATTTTCTCTGGCGTTCTATCTTGCGGTAACAAGTGAAAGACAGCAAGATTTTGCTCTTGCCACTGATACGTGGATGTACGCTCTTGACAATCCTCAACGCTCAAAATCAAACTGCTCGGAATGATCCAATCAGGTTGGTTAGATGCTGGCACGATAGTCACATCAAGCATACCATTGTTCGTGGTCAGTAAACTTACCGCTTCAAATGAGTGTTTCAAAATTTGTTTCATACGTCGCTCACAATCAGTTAGCGTGAATGGCTTGCTGCCCTTTCACCAATATAATCAGTCAGTTTTTTTGCCAAATCTGTCGGACTACCAACGAAACCACAATACCCTGAGTCAATAATAGCCTGAGGTTGACTCGGACATGCACTCAGACTAGGGTCTTGCGCCCACAACTGGCTGTTGTTGTCTTGAACCATGTCTAAATACTGAGAGCCATCATTACCCATGCCCGAAAATATAATATTGATTAGATCGCTACCATAAACATCGCTGGTATTTTTAAGAAGCTGACCAATAGCAGGCTTATATTCACCGCTCCACGCTTGCTCCAACAGTATCACCCGACCTGCCGAATCACAGACAATCTGCTTATCGATCGGTGCTATGAGACATTGCCCTGCTCGCAAACGCTGAGAGGACGCGATAACCTCACAGCGCCAGTCATTATGGCGATTGAGTATCCGTGGTAATGTACCAATCATAGTCTGATTGAAGTGATGCGCCAATAAAATGCACACTGGCAGTGTCGCTGGCACATTATCTAAAAACTCTTTTACTGCACTAGGACCACCCATAGACGCACCCAGAAATACGACATATTGCCAACTTCTTTCAGCATCATCACTCTTATGGGCAGTAGTATCCAGTAAGGTTGGTAATGCCAGCAGTTTCGCCAGTTTGCGTTTTAACTTACGCTGCCATTTGGCATATTGCTGTGCTTCGTTAAGATAGGGTGCCTGACTAAAACCCACCAAGACAGCAGCAGATTTGGAAACTGTCGTTGCGGTTGCAACACTGTCATCATAATCACTGTCTATGAGCCAAATATCGATATCTACATTAGACAGCTCACTTTTTTCTTGCCACTGAGCCCATGACACACAGCCGACAAGCGTGAAACCGCAGCTACGTACTGTATCCGAAAAAGCCACACGCTGGCGATGATCTTCTGCCACCACCAGCACTTTAATCTCATTATTATTTTTTTGTCGCAGTGCTAAAACACGTGCATTATCCTTCATTAGTTAGGCTGACCTCTTCACCAAGTAGTCTTTGGATTTTTTCAAGCAACTCTTTTTCTTGGAATGGCTTACCCATATAGTCGTTTACCCCAATCTCTAGAGCACGCTCACGATGCTTTTCGCCAGTACGTGAGGTAATCATAATAATTGGGATATGCTGTAATCGACTATTGAATCTGACCTGCGTCGCCACCTCAAAGCCATCCATACGCGGCATCTCAATATCCAGCAAGATCATATCTGGCGTCGTGTCCTGTAATATCTCGAGCGCATCGATACCATCTTTTGCAACGGCTACATTGAACCCTTGACGCTCCAAGAAACGAGAGGTCACTTTACGTACGGTCACGGAGTCATCGACTACTAACACCGTCGATTTGGACTCTATACGTCCTCGCTTAGCGCTGGCAGATTTCGAGCTGTTCTTCACCAGCTGCGCATTTCGCATTAACGCAATCAAATCTAAAATGAGCATTACCGAACCATCGCCCATGATAGTAGCAGCTGAAATACCCGGTATATTCGATAATTGCTGGCCTAGAGGTTTAACAACCACTTCAATACGTGATCCTGCAATTTGATCAACTTGTAGTGCAATGTTTTGTCCCGTACGGTTTTTAATAATAATCAGCGGCAAACTGGTGTTGGTATTGACGACCAGCTCATTCAGTTTATTACCTGATAGAATCTCGTTTAGATAGCGTACACGATATTCCGTATCTTCAAAGTTTAGGGTGGCAGCATCTGACTGATAGTAATCATATAGCTTTTCTGGATTAACACGCACCACGCGCTCGATCTGTACCAATGGTATGGCGTAGTAGCGATCTGCTGCGCGCACGACCAAAGCGTCAGAAACAGCGACGGTCAATGGCAAACGCATCGTGAAATTAGAGCCTTTGCCAAGCTCTGAAACAACCGAGACGGAACCACCTAATTGACGGATTTCACTGATCACAACGTCCATGCCAACGCCGCGGCCAGAGATCTGTGTCACTTGCTTACTGGTACTCAGCCCAGCATTGAAGATGTATTGCATGATATCAAGATCAGATAGACTGTCATCGTTTGCATCAATCAGACCTTGAGAGATAGCTTTATTGCGTACCGCCTCTACATCGATACCACGACCATCATCTGATAGTTGGATGACAATCTCGCTACCTTCTCGATGGACCTCAAGCGTAATATGTCCACTACGTTCTTTGCCTGCTTTGAGGCGCGTCGAAGTAGTTTCGATACCGTGATCGACAGCATTTCGTAGCATATGCTCAAGCGGTGAAGTAATACGTTCTAGGATGGTTCTATCCATCTCGTCATCAGCATTAATGATGGTCAACTCAACCGATTTGTTCAACTCATTAGCGGTCTGCCGAACAATACGCTCAAGACGCGGTGTCAGACGTGTGAATGGCACCATACGCGAGTTCATCAGCCCATCTTGCAACTCAGTCTGTGTCCGCGATAGCTGTAGCAATAGGCTTTCACTATCACGAGTCTTTTCTAATAAAGTATGGTTAATATCAACCAAATCCGAGGCAGATTCTGTCAATGATTTTGACAATTGATTCAGTGAAGAATACTGATCCATTTCTAGTGGATCGAAATCCTCATTATCAATGAGCTCATCATCTATCTGTGACAAAATCTGAGCTTCAAGCTCAATCTCCATACGGCGTAACTGATCTGCCAGTCGCTGTACCGTTGTACCCATCTCTTCAATACTGTTAGTCAAACTACTAATACCCATATCAATACGGGCACGGTTAATCGCTGACTCACCAGATAAGTTAATCATATGCTCAATCAGACCACCTGAGATACGAATCATTTCATTACTACTAGTGCTGTCATCTTCCTCATTAGTGTTACTGAACATAGATGGCATTTCGCTAATATCTTTTGCAAGATAGTGAGAGTCTTGATTTTCTTTGGCAATCAAAATTGCTTCGCGCTGAGACTGTAGAGATTCTTTAGGAACTTGTTTGAGACTATCAGGATTTCTCCCAAACTGCTCTAACGCCTCGATTAATAGTGCAGGCGTTGGTGGATTCACATTTTGTTGAAGAATAAATACGGCATCGGCAAGCCAATCATGACTGGCAACTAGCAACTCTAATACTTTCTGAGTAGGGGGACGACGGTTACTCACAAAGTCTGTATAAACCGACTCCATCTCATGAGCCAAATCAGCAATACCGGACGCAGTCACCATTCGGGCACCGCCCTTAATGGTATGCAGATCTCGCTGAAGCGCTTGTAATGCTGTGGTATTGTTTGTGTCGTTTAAGAACAAGTGCAGGTATTTATTACGATTGGTAAGCTCTTCTGCCTCTTCTAAGAACACTGCTAATATGTCTGGATCAGGCAACCCATTAGCCCATGATTGCTTAATCATGGTATCTAGGCTGAGCAATTCTGATGTCTCAGTACTGATATTAGCTTTATCCTCCACTACGTTTTGGACGTCTGGTTCAAAATAGTTTTTCGGTACTGGTATGATCAGCTCTACCGTTTCTGGTAAGGTTTTTTCCCTTTCAAGTACTTTTAACTGCTCAATAAGCTCTGAGGTAAAAAAAGATTTTTTATGATTCACGATATGCATCACTTGTTGCGACATCGTGTCTTGCACCATTTGCATAATCTCAAGCCATTGTGTCGTCGGCTCCCGTCTGTTTTCTACAAAAGACTCATAAACACTTTCTGCTTCGTGAGTTAGATCACCAATACTACGAATGCCAGCCATCCGTGCGCCACCTTTAATGGTGTGCAAATGACGCTGTAATACTTTTAGCGAGTTGATATTAGTAATATCGTCACGCCATTTATTGAAACTCTCATCTAGCGCATTATCAAGCTCTTGAGCTTCTTCTAAGAAAATCTCTAATAGCTCAATATCCGTATCAATCGTTTCAAATTGGATTTCAGGTGCCGAAATAGCTCGAACGACAAAGCCTTCGTCGTTATCATCAAGGCTATCATTTTGATAGATACCTTGTAGATCACTCATTACCTGCTGGTCTATTTTCAGTGACGTACTACCAGCTAGCGCATCGAATAGACCAATCAACTGGGCATGACCCGACAGTAGAATAGATTGGATATCTCTATCTCTCGCTTTATCGATATTATCACTCAGGTAGCTATAGGCATTACCAAGCTCATTCAGAACGGTAATGAATTTTGGAAATGCTTGAGCTTTATCTGTTAAGCAGGTGATTTGTGCAATTTGCTGCGCGATATAGTCTTGACTGTGTTCTGTTTCAGCATGACCAAGCGCCTCTTCTAACTCCCACTCAGCATCTAATAACGTATCGATATTATTATCTAATAGCTCTTCTATCGTTGGTTTGCTATCAGTAACAACGGGCGCATCAGCATCACTAATGACATACTGCTCAGCCAGCATTGCTTGCAATGATGCTATGTCTTGCTCTTGTTGGCTGTGTGAATCTTCTACTATGACACTACGCTGCTGAATATTTTGTTTGTAACTACTTAAATAACCATTTATCAGCTTGGCAGACTGCGCTAAAGCCTCTAGATGTTGGGCACTCATCGCTGTATCTTGCTGCTGCAATAGCTCCAAACTATGCTCTATCGTTGCGCTAACTTCGCTGATTGCAGCCAAAGCACTGGAGCCAGATGCAGCTCGTAATGTGTGAAATGCACGTACTATATCATCCGTTATCTCAATAAGCTGCTGATCTTGATTGTCGCTGACAAATTGATCAATGTGATGAAGTAACTCTTCTGCTTCATCAATAAATATCTTACAAAATGCTTTTTCTTCTTCGCTTTGAGGTGTTAGAACGACGGTTGCCTCTGCCATTTTTTCGTTGACAGAATGAAAGGTCTGCAGCGTCATGTCTATCGCTTCATTAGTCTCATCATAGGCAAGATTGTCTTCGTCTATGCTAGTTGCCAATACGGGCTCTTGCGCGGCGTCATCTTCGGACTGGCTTGTTGCTTGCTCATATAATCGAGAGTAACTAAACGCATCACCCTGTTGCTTACTATAGGCATTAGCGCAGGCAATCCATAAGGGCACTAAAGCTGGGTAATCTTGGCTATTATTTTCAAATGCTACTAACATTTCAGGATAAGCGGCCAATACATCTGACATCAGCTGACCCATATCGCTTGAGACAACAACACTATGATCCAATAAGCGATTAAGCATATTCTCTATCGCCCATGCTAGCTCGGCGGTGTAGTTAGCGCCCACCATGCGGCCAGAGCCTTTTAGGGTATGAAAACCGCGACGGATATCTTTTAGAGCGTCTAGGTCAGTCGATGCTAGCTGCCAACCTTCATATAAAGGTATGATTTCGGCAAGTACTTCCTCGGCCTCTTCTATAAATATCTCTTTAATATCAGGATCTGCATCATTTGCATCGGCTGCTAATTGCTCGGTTTCTTGCATAAACGGGACAAGTACTGCTGGAATCTCTAAACCAGATAGCGATGCTGGTACATTTGTATTATTGCTTTCAGAGTCTGTTCCTGCAGTATCATCAACGCTCGAAAGTAATGTTTCTAACGATAAATCATCCATTGAGTCAGTATCATTGACACCTAACGCTACTTCAGCTGATGCTTCAGTGGTTCCAGTCTCAAACGTATCTAAACCAGCATTGACAGGCTTCTGCGCCATTAGGTTACTACTTTGTAGAATAGTAATAGCAGGATCAGAGCTCGGTGATTGTTGTGCGGCAAAATCTGTCAGTAGCACTGGCAAACGTTCCGCCGTCTCTATCACCAGACGCACGACATCGTCTGTTACAGGGAGTGTCTTATCCAACAAACGGTTAAGTAGGTTTTCTATTGACCATGCCATCTCACTGATGCTAAAAGCACCAACCATGCGGCCTGAGCCTTTTAAGGTATGAAAACTTCTACGCACCTCAGTCAATGGTGTTAAGTCTTGTGCATCCTGCTGCCAAATAGGCAGAAAATCCTCCAGATCGTCGATTACTTCAGTGACTTCTTCGATAAAGATATCACGAATCTCTTCATCAACTTCAAAGTTGTCAGGCTTGACTTGTTCACGAGCACGCAGCAATGCGTCACTCTCTACATTAGGACTCGTATCAGTGGTATCTTGCGCTGCTATCACCGTTTCATCATCTGAACTGATCACAGGTGCGACCTCACCACTATCATCATAACGAAGCACATTCATCGCGACTGGCTTTTGCGTCAGCCATGTCTCGTTAATCGTTTCTGGTGATGTCACATACGCATGAAGAAGCTGTGATGCTTTCGCTGCATACTCATTTGCCTGCGTCAGTAAGTTTTGATCAAAGACTTGCTGCGCAAGATAGTCAAGTAACAATTCAATCGAGGTCAGACTCTCTGCCAAGGCTTGGGTCACATCCCAGCTAAGTACAGCAATCTCGTGAGTGAGCAGTTGCGTGAATATACTACCTATATTTTCTATCGTCTCACTAATGACTGGCAGTCCCATATCATCAAAAGCATGGGCAATTTTGTCAAAGTCAGCAATGGCTGGTAAAGACTGAATATCTTGACGTTGTATATACTCGTTAAAGCTTTCCTTGATTTCTTCAACGGCAATACGTAGCTCACGTAAGTCACTGTCAGTAGAAACTGACTCATGTCTACCTTCACCCTTTACATCACTGATATCGAACGCTTCAGGTACAATAGCAAAAGAAGCAGCAGCGCCGATTTTGAGTGATATTGCCTGTTCGGTATCATAAATAGCACTATATAGCTCTTGTAGCTTGCGCTCGATGTGCCATTGCTGCTGCGTAAACTCTGTCTCTGATAAACGTGCTTGCTCTAAATCTGTAAGGATTGATTCAACTTGCGACGCATATTGTACCCAACCTCGACTCTCAAGCTGGCTCTTTATATGTCGTAAAGGATTTACTAGCGTGTCTGGCTTATCTAGATTAAAGATAAAGGTCTCAATCTCACTGAGTATTCGCGTTAAAAAACGTGAGGTCGCAGGCCCATGCTGTGATATGTCATTAAGGATAGATTGAGTTCGCTCGCTACTACTCTCTAAATAGCTGAGCTGAATATAGACACTGGTGATTAAGCTTTTGACAAGGCTCGAAGATAACTGGGCTGGCTGAGTAGCAGATTCTATGACGCGATCAAGCTGACCTAATAGTGGCGCATAATATTCAGGTAACGGCGCTTCATTATGAGCAAGATCACTCAGCCACAAGTTAGTCAAATACCATAGGCGCTGTAAATCATTGTCTTGAGTGGTCTGCCATAGGTATTGACTAACTTTTTCTAAAACCTGTAGAACCGGTGCCTGATTGATATTGGCAACCAGCAATTTTTGTACTTGCTGTCGCCACACCAGTAACATCTGCTGATAGTGCTGATCTTCCAAATTGGTCGTGACGCTACTCGTGGGTACTGCGATCTGAATGCTATTGACAATATCTTCATGAACAATATCTTCGTGAATATCATCATTGTTTAGATGCTCATGCTGGATATCAGTAGCATCTATAAACGCGTCTGCTTTCACACCTCGTTGCGATAGTATCTGGGCAAGCTCATTAATCGCTTTATTTATTAGAGCACGGTTGTATTTGCCTACACGCGCATATTGGTTGAGCGCATGTTGCAACAATTTATGAGAAAACTTGCCTATTTGACAGTCTCTAGTAGACAGACCATCACTATCCCCCAAGCTCGCCAGAAGGCTCAACTTATTGGCAAGGTCTGCTAATAAAGGCAGGCGAATCATAGTCAGCGCACCGCCAACCTGATGGTAGTGCGATGTCATCTGTTGATAACTGTCGATGTCAGCACCTGATTGCCAGCCATCAGATATCTGTGATAATTGCTGATTGAGCAGTGGCGACAACCACTCAAGCGTCACTATGTCATTGGGCTGCTTTTTCATAGGTTTATCCTAACTCGTCTAGACACTAATTTAGGCACTAATTTTTTGCCACACATTTACTTGTGGGTGCGCAATACGGCGCATATTCGAAGGACGCCAAAACAACGCCTCACCTGGAGCCAATATAATATATCCCTCTACCGCACACTGCTCTGATAGCCTTGCCAAAATATCACGCTGATCAAATTTACGAAAATACAGCAGCATATTTTGGCAGATAATCACATTTTGGAGGTGCGACGTGGGTGGTTTTTGTTCAATAACATTGTGCAGCGCAAAGCTAACATAAGGTCGTAAAGCTGGCGCTACTTGCCAGTCAACATGAGTATTGATAGACCTGTCTACTTTACTAGAAGCATCAGTCATACTCAGCTCATTGCCTGCATTCTTGGTGATCAAAGGGTGAACAAACTGCTGACAATTTTGAGGAATTAATGACTGCTGCCGTTTATCATATTGTCCTAACCGCGCGTTTTTAATCGCTTGCTCGCTCACATCTGTTCCCAGTATCACATGATTGGACAACTGCGCGGCTGTTAGACTCATAGCCAGCGACCAAGTCTCGTGCCCACTTGCACAACCAACGCTCCAAATGCGAAAGGGCTTACTCCTGTCATCTGCACACTTGTCTATTGCATATCGTGTGATGAAATCGATAGAAGGTTTATGACGAAAAAAGCGACTCTCATGAATGAGCACTTTGTCTAATAGCTGCTGACGAATCTCATTATTCTTCGGTAATTGATACCAGAGCTGCTGAGTAGTGAGTCCATTTAATGTTGCTGTATGGTCAATGGCATTGGTCAACCACTGCAGCTGCGTATTTGGCAATATAAAGCCAATCTCTTGTTCTATATATCTCTGCCATTGCTGTAAATTAGCACTATCGCCCTGTATCATCTCATCACCTCATACAGGTTCAAATGTATTAGATAGAGCCTTTTTTGCTTGTGTATGATTGTTCACGTCGCCTGCTATTATCAATGCTGCACGGCGTCAGAACCTATACAGCATTTTAATTAAAACCTTAGACAAAAAGACGTATCGATACCGATTCAATATTCAAGCTAAAAGGTTAGACAATTTCTGATAAGGTTTGTTCAGAGTGAATCATCTCATCATCTAACAATTCATCATCGTTCGATACTTTAAAGCCAGTAACAGATTCTTGTAGTGCGGCAGCCATTTCACTCAACTCACCAATAGAACGTGCTGTGGCAAGCGTACCGGATGAAGTTTGTGAAGTAATATCTTGAATGATATTCATAGTATGAGAAATATGACCAGCAGATTCAGCCTGCTGTAATGCAGCATTTGAGATGTTCTGAATCAAGTCAGCCAACGTGTTAGAAACGCTCTGTACCTCTTCTAGTGCTTCACCAGCATCTTTTGCCAAACGAGCACCACGTACTACTTCAGATGTCGTCGATTCCATCGACATAACAGCCTCATTAGTATCCGCCTGAATGGTTTTTACCAATGTTTCAATCTGCTTAGTCGCATTCGCTGAACGCTCAGCCAGACGCTGAACCTCATCAGCAACAACCGCAAAGCCTCGACCGGCCTCGCCTGCCATCGATGCCTGAATGGCGGCGTTCAATGCCAGAACGTTGGTTTGGTCTGCAATATCGTTAATCAAGCCAACGATATCACCAATCTCTTGCGAAGACTCACCAAGGCGTTTGATACGTTTCGATGTCTCCTGAATCTGATCACGAATAACGTTCATACCTTCAATCGAACGCTGTACAACTTCTGCCCCATTATAGGCAATGGCAACTGAACGCTGAGCAACCGTCGCAGACTCTGACGCATTATTCGAAACTTGGTCAATTGACACGGTCATCTCATTAATAGCAGCTGATACGCCAGCAATTTCTTGCGCTTGATGTTCAGAAGCTTCAGCAAGCTCAACAGCGTTCATCTGCGTTTGATCTGAAGACTGTGCAACTCGGTCGGCGGTACTGTTAATAACCAAGACCAGCTGACGTAATTGGTCAATTGCGAAGTTTACTGAGTCAGCAATTGCCCCTGTAAAGTCTTCTGATACGGTAGCATTGACCGTCAAATCACCTTCTGCCAAATCACCCAACTCATCAAGTAGGCGTAGAATAGCGATCTGGTTACGTTCGTTTTCTTCTTGAATTTGACGGGCTCGTTCAGACTCTGCTTCTGCTTCTTGACGGCGGCGTAACGTTTCTTTTTCAATCAGTAAACGCTCCGATCCACCACGTTGCTTGAGCAATTGATACGAGGCAAACATAATACCCACGGCTCCGATTGCAAATATCGCCGCCGGTAAAACAACTGATTGATCAAAGCTATCAAAGTATTGACTTACCGTTGATAGTGAATTGATCAGCCAAATCAGACAGGCCAAACTTAATAGCACAAAAAATCCTAATAACAATTTCCATGTACTATCAGAGCTTTTGCCATCTACTGCTGTTTGGCCCACGCCAGCTACAGGTTTTCTTTTAACATCACTCATCTTGCGTATTCCTTTCAAACAATCGTCAAAGTCTTATCGTGACTGACTTTGACAATCTTATTGTTATCAAAACAATGATTAGCAAAGCCTGTATAAATACTGACATCCCACTGTATCGTGTCAGTCGCTATCAATCTGTCGTTACCGAATAAATAGGTCTGCTATTATCGATTACTATATCGCAGCATCTGAATATTGCAGATCCTGTGCCAGCAAACTTGGCATGAAAACATACCACTCCTGCTCGTCTTTCAAAAACTTACCATGGTTATAAGGTGCAAACGGTGAATTGGAATCAATCGCTTCTGGGCGATATTGTTCCTGAGTGAACTGTTCAATACCAAGCACTTGATCGACCAGTAGCCCTGAAAAGTTATTGTCATGATCGATCACAATAACTTTGCGCTGGCTTAGCTGTGACAAGCGACTTGGCACTTGTAAAAAGTGTGACAAATCCGTCAGAGGTAGTAATCGTCCGCGAATATTGGCAATACCTAGCATCCAAGGCTTTACTAGAGGTAAGCTAGTATATTCTGGCATGGATAATACCTCTGATACCTGACCCATAGGGGCAACTAAGCGCTGCCCACCAATCTCAAATACCACCCCCTGCCAATCAAACTCCTGACCACCGCGGCGACCACTTTTGCGCGCACGTGCCAAGTCTGCTAGACGCAGAAGCTCAATAAATCCTCTAGAGGCCACAAGTTACTCCATCACTTTGCGAATCATATTGACCAATCCATTTTCATCGACTGGTTTATTCATATACTCTTTGGCACCTTGACGCTTGCCCCACACTCTATCGGTTTCTTGATTTTTGGTACTAATCATAATGACAGGTATATGAGCGGTGGTTTTACCACGAGTAATTTTTCGTGTAGCCTGAAAACCGTTCATTTCTGGCATGACCACATCCATTAAGATGACATCTGGCAGGTGATCAGCTGCCATCTGACAGCCCTGCTCGCCATTTGATGCTTCTAATACTTGAAAATTGTTTTTGGAAAGCATGTCGCGAAATTTCGCCATTTCTGATGGCGAGTCGTCAATGACTAAAACGGTAGTCATAGGATTTTCCTTTATTTCTAAAATATCTATGAAGATATATTGTTGATAAAAAGATTGAAAATGATGCCCAACAACTTATTCGTGATTTATTTTTATGCTAGTCACTTAGATAGTGAGTCATTATTTTTAATCTTAGCAATCACTATATTTGAGTCTATAGAGCTGACTAACGGTACTGGTTAATCGCATCAAAAAGCTCATCTTTACTAAATGGTTTGGTCAAATACTCATCAGATCCGACGATACGGCCACGGGCTTTATCAAATAAGCCATCTTTAGATGACAACATAATCACAGGTTTATTGGCATAATCAGGGTTGTTTTTTATGAGTGCACAAGTCTGATAGCCATCTAAGCGCGGCATCATGATGTCGACAAAAATAATATCTGGGTTTTTATCAACAATTTTTGCTAAGGCATCGAAGCCATCTATAGCGGTTACGACTTCACAACCCGCTTTTTGTAGCAAGGTTTCTGCGGTACGGCGAATGGTTTTTGAATCATCAATCACCATTACTTTCAAACCTTCAAAATTATTTTCCATTATCATTATCCTATGAACGACTATTTATTCGTAACGCTCTCTGTCTATATAAAGCTCTAACGGTCATCTTAAGTCATGATATCAGTCAATATTAGACCAATACAAAAGACTGAGATTTCATTAGACATTTTATGACAGTGAATACCTTTTATCAGTGTCTGCCCATCAAACACAGCGTCAACATGAGTTACTATACGCACTTTGCTCGTAATAAGCTCATCAAATTGAGTGCAATTCTTAGCTTTTTAGGCCTAATATTTTACTTCTATAACTATCAAGCAAAGTCGTATCATCTCTTAAAACACTCAAAAATTTTTGAGCTTACTTACTGTCAGTGACAACGTCATTCAAACAACGAGGCAACCAACTTTATGATATTCCTGCATTATATAGAATCAATAATCACATTGCTGAATAATTTTCTTTTGTGATAAAAATGTATCACAGTATTTCGTTATGTTTGTTTTAGCACAGTTATTGATGCTTTTCCAGTCATTAGCGAATTAATGTTCTAACTAATTAGTATGATAGACCGCTGTTCTTATTTAATAAGTCAGCAACCTCATCTATTTTCTTGCGACAAATGCTTACACTACTTAAGATTAGTAAGTATGGCGCAATTGTTCCACCGCGTATCTATTCACTATATAATGAAGCGACGACTATAACGGTGACTGCTATGACAGCCTTTAAACATTCCAAAAAAAGTCTCTACTTGCTCAGCGTTTTATTGCTTGCTGCTTGTCAACCCTCACCATCTGAGAATGAATCAGTCGCTCCTGAAAACACGGCAACGGCAGACTCCCCCGTTGTCATTACCAGTGATAGTGTCACGATCACACCAGAACACATACTCAGTATAAAGTCTTCCCGTTATCAGCCAAGTCTAGGGCTGCAAGGTAGCATCGAGCCTATCAAACAAACCAAATTTGTTGCAGTACATCCAGTCAATATAGAAAAAACGTTCGTTAGCGAAGGTCAATGGGTAGAAAAAGGTACGCCTTTACTAGTTGTCAGGCGTTTGGCGGCGGTGAGTGATCCTACCGTAAAATCAGACACATCTACAGAAGCCAACTCTTCTAAAGAAGAGATAGTGACAAGCACTACCAATAATAAGAAACCAGAGAATACACCAAGTATTGACGACAATTCTGACTCTAGCTCTACTAAGGCTTTATCTGTTGATAATGATGCTAATGTAAATAATACTAATAATGATAAAAAAGAGTCGTCAGCAGCAAACCTTGTCACAGATAATAGTGACAACACCGATGGTAATGGTATAAAAGCTGCTACTAAAAAACCGAACCCACAATATAATTTGGTGACGATAACTGCTAGCTTTTCAGGTCGTGTAGAAAACCTATATGCCACAACTGGTGAAAAAATGGCGGCGCGCACGCCCCTATTAGAAATTAGTGACGAGACCAAATTGCACTTTGCGGCGACACTACCCATTCAAGCGGAGCCTCAGCTTTCAGTTGGTCAGACTGTCAATTTTACGACCGAAGGTATCACTGACAAGTTTACAGGTCAGGTCAGTAAGCTTGTGCCTACCAGCCAGCCAAAAAAACTGTTGGTGTATGTTAACGTCATTAACAATGAAGCCAGCCGTGACAAGCTACAACCAGAAATGAAGGTCACGGGGCGAGTCAATTATGGACAAATAGACGTAGGTACTATCGTGCCTAAGCGCGCCTTACATGATGTTGACTTAACAGAGTTACAAAAACCGCCATATATGCCGCTTAAACCGTTGACCGCCAATGTCTGGATTATTGGCCAAGACCAGCGTTTGACACGCCAGCCTATTGAGGTTGTTGAGTATGATCCGACCACGCAACAATATTTGATTGCTGGTGTGAGTAACGATAGTTTAATTTGCTTGGCTGACTTACCTATTGACTCTGAAGGCAAAAAAGTCATCGTGTCATAGCCATTCACGCTGACAGTTACATTTGGTAGAAACATTAACAAAGCCTATCTTGTTTTGTAACAGCATCATTAGGCAATATAGTCGTATTATATATAGCACTATCCGAGTATTTAGGACTATTTTTATCACTACGTATTTTTATCACTACGTATTTTTATCATTACGATAGTTCAGTACTCTAAAACACCTGAAAACTTAGAGGCTCAAAGGTTTAATGGCACAGTATGTAAAAATGATTGATACTCTCATCATGATTAAGCGACTAGCGCACATTAGACTTTTGGCAAATTATAACAACAATTAGAGGATACCCCATGAGCAAGCAGATTTTATTGATTGAAGATGATCCAGATTTAGCAGAGCTGATCAGTGATTATTTGACTATGAATTACTATGACGTGCATCATGCAGGTTTGGGTCAAGAAGGCCTTGATCTGTTAGATACCAAAGAGCGTGATATCGATTTGGTCGTACTTGATTTGATGCTGCCTGACATGGATGGTATGCAAGTATGTCAAAAAATTCGTGGCAACAAGAATAATATGACCAATAAAATGCCTATTATTATGCTGACCGCAAAAGGGGATACAACTGATCGCGTGTTAGGTTTGGAGATGGGTGCTGATGACTATATCGCAAAGCCTTTCGAGCCGCGTGAGCTTCTTGCCCGTATCCGTGCTGTTATCCGCCGTCATGAGCAGCCAAACCAAGCAGATAGCCAGTCAGATAGCTTAACCTTTGGTCGTTTGAGTGTGTTCCCTGACAGTCACGAAGTTACTATCGATGATGAACCTGTACGTTTAACGACACATCAGTTCCAATTACTACACTATTTTGCTACCCATTCTGGCAAAGTGCTAAATCGCGAGCAGCTTTGGCAGGCAATGCCAAACGACGACAGCTCAGACAACATCGATCGTGCCATTGACGTGCATATTTCACGTTTGCGTGCTTTGATCGAAGACAACCCACGTCAACCAAAACGCATTATCACGGTGCGAGGTGTTGGTTATCAATTTGCCACTGATCAGGTTTGATCATAAAAGATGGATTAATCGATAGAGAGCATATTAAGCTCAGTCGATATTAGTGTCCAATAACAGAGATTGTTTAATGCAGCAATTGGGTTTTCGTTCCGTATTTGCCAAACTATTTGCCAGCGTTATGCTGGCACTTATTTTATTTGCAGTTGCTATGGTGCTATTGACCCAACTGGTGCATGACAAGGACGCAGGAATCCGATCAGAGATATTGGCCACGCAGATTTTGGGTCAGATTGATCCCTTTCTGCATGAGTTAAATATCTCTATCAGTAAGGACAATCGCCTACAATCACGATTTATGCTAGCTGTTGTCAAAAAAAGCTTTGATATTTTTGATGAGTCACTACAGGCTAAAATGGGCTTGTACGACAGCGAAGGTCGGTTGCTCATGCAAACCGATAATAGCGATTTGCCGCTAGAGCTACCACCTACGCCATCTTTATTTTCACGTGTTTTTCCTTCGTTTGCAGATACCTCCCCTACTAAGCAGGCTCAAGTCTATAGCAGCACTGGCTATACTCTGCTGTATGAGTCGCGTTTACCTCCTAAAAAGCCCGTGCTTTCTGCAGCGCTAAATCTGTTTACAGGTACGTTGTTGCTGCTCATTATTATGGCCGGTGTTCTGTGGCTGATTGCCCGTACCATGACGTGGCGTATTGATCAGTTAAGTCAGCAGATGGCGCAGTTGGGCGATGGGGATTTTACGGTTCGAGTGAACGCTCGTGGTAATGATGAAATTGCCTCATTGGCGCGTGGGTTCAACCAAGCAGCGCAAAAGATTGAGCACCTCGTTGATGCCAACAATTTATTATTGGCGCATGCTTCTCATGAGTTGCGTACGCCTATTACGCGCATTCGCTTGCAGATTGAGATGATGGATATGTTGGCAAGCGGGCTGCCAGCAGATACCAAGTCCAAGTTTGACAAACGCGCTCATGCCATCACTCGCGATCTGTCAGGTCTCAATGATTTGGTCGAAAGTATATTGTTGGTCAGTCGTCTAGATGCAGGTCATGCGCTGCAGCAAATTGAAAACTTGGATTTATACGATTTGGTCAATCAAGAACGTCAGCACTATCCTGAAGCCACGCTGATTGGTGAGCACATCATGATTGATGGTCAATCATCAATGTTGACTCATCTCATCCGTAATCTACTGACCAATGCCATGCTTCACGGCAAGCCGCCCGTTACTGTGTTACTGTACGCCGTTCAGACTATCGAAGAGGCTGGCACGGTTCCTGATTACCTATTGCAGACCGTGCTCTCTAGCAGTTTCACCGATTATAATAGCTTGTTGGATTTTGACTCTTATGAAGAGTCGCTTGATACCAATAGTGATGAACAGGAACCTGCTTCACTCGAAAATGCTGACTCTACTCTGAGCAATAAAGACAAAACTGAGTCAGTCGAGCCAATAACTGTCTTGCCAGCACCGCCAATCTACAAAAATGGTGAAAATCTAACAGTCGATGAAGATGTAAATGCTGATCTTAACTTTATTAAAAACACCCCAAGTTCTGTAAAACCTGATGCTCATATTACTAGCACCGATTTAGATAAAGTGATTTGGAATGCCGTTCCTGATTCTAAAGACACTTTAGACTCTAATAAAGACGCTAAGAAATCCGTACATAATAATCTTATCGAATCTACAGACGAAACAATCGATAATCGTGCGCATGCTCTTAAAAACGATAGCAATCGAAAAACTGACAGAGTGGCAACTGATACAACTATCAGCAAAAATGGCAGCAAAGATAAAGCGAAAAACAGCGCTAAAGCCAACACCCAAAATAATAATGAAGCCTCAGCCACACCGCGCAAAGAAGGCTTATTTGCTAAGCATCTAAAAAAGGCAAAAGCCGAGCCTGTACGTCCCCTACCAAAATATGCAGTACTAGCAGTCATCGATGAAGGTACAGGTATTCCTGAAGAAAAACGCGAAGAAGTGTTTAGTCCCTTCGTACGGTTACAGCAAAAGAATAAAGGGTCAGGGTTGGGGCTTTCTTTGGTTTCTCAGATTGTCACCGCGCATCAAGGGCGGATCACTACTGATACGCTAAACGGTCATACTCGCTTCTTAGTCGCCATACCCGTTAAACATGACCCTCATTACAATCAGCATGAGTAGTCAGCTATATTTGAAAACACGTTGTTTTGTTAATATTATTCCCACTGACACCCCTCAAACATTCCTTCCTTAATAGCTATTCATCATAAGTCAGTCACCGATGTGCATATCCAAAGTGACTGATAATATGCTATATTACCGCCCCTTATTATACGGTTATTGACTATTGTCGTTTTGATGGGCTTCTTATCTAGTAATAGAAGCATAACGACACACGATGACCATTAAAAAATTTATTGAATTTTGAGCCCTCCATGAATGACATGATTGTCTTAAACGATGTGACCAAAAGTTTTTTAAGCGACCGATCAATCAAAGACAAAGACGGCAAACCACATTGGTTTACTGCTGTTGAGCCGACATCTCTGACTATCAAACAAGGCGAGATTTTTGGTCTAATGGGCTATTCAGGCGCAGGTAAATCTACCTTGTTGCGCTTGATTAACATGCTTGAGCGTCCAGATTCAGGCCAAGTGGTGATAGACGGTACTGACTTGACCACGCTATCTGCCAGTGAACTGCGTATTGCTCGTCATAATATCGGTATGATTTTTCAGCAGTTTAATCTCATGTCTAATCAAACGGTTTTTGACAACGTAGCATTTAATTTAAAAGTGTCAGGTTATCCTAGCCGCGATATTCATAAACGCGTTATGGAATGTCTTGAGATTGTCGATTTAACTGATCGCGCTGGACATTATCCTGCGCAGCTATCCGGTGGGCAAAAGCAACGTGTCGGTATTGCCCGCGCGATTGCCCCGAGTCCAAAAGTATTGCTGGCCGATGAGCCAACCAGTGCGCTTGACCCTGCAACGACTCGCAGTTTGCTGACTTGTTTGCGCGATATCAATGAGCAACTTGGTGTGACCATCGTCATCGTAACCCATGAGATGAGCGTCATTCGCAGACTCTGTGATCGCGCAGCATTATTGCATCAAGGTGAGCTATTAGAAGTGGCCGATGTACGAGATGGTCTGATTCAGGCAACTACCCCGATTGGCAAAGGCTTAGTCGTTGAGGACTAATGAGGCAGGAGAAATAGATATGTTAACTGGTACTGAATTATCCGCCTCTATAGACAAGCTGCTTGCCCTACGCAAAGAGATTGTGAGTGCGTTTGTTGATACGTTTATCATGCTTGGTATTTCAACCACGGTCGCTATTCTTATCGGTGGGCTATTTGGCGTATTCTTGTTTTTGTCTAGTGACCGACAATTTTTGCAAAACAAGACACTGTATGGCGTACTTGGCGCCATTACCAACTTTATGCGCGCCTTCCCTTTTGTAATTTTGATGATTGCGATGAGTCCGTTTACCAAAGCTATCGTCGGTACTGGTATCGGTCCTATCGCCGCCTCTCTCGTCCTTGCGATTGCAGGATCGTTTTATTTTGCGCGTTTGGTTGAGCAAAATTTGCGTGAAGTACCGCGCGGTATTATTGAAGCAACTGAATCGATGGGCGCCAGACCTTTTACCATCATCAAAGTACTGCTCAATGAAGCGCGCTCAGGATTGGTACTCTCGGTCACTATTCTTTGTATCAGCTTACTCTCTTACTCAGCAGCGGCTGGTATGATCGGTGGTGGCGGTTTGGGTGATCTAGCCATTCGTTATGGCTATTATCGCTATCAAACTGAGGTGATGATTTTTATCGTGATTGTATTATCAATCATGGTCGTCTCGATTCAAGCCTCTGGTAACTGGCTCGCCAATCGTTTAGACAAACGTTAAACCGCTTTAGAGAATACTTGACATTACGAGCGACTAGGTTTATTTTTGGCAACACTCAACCCTTATCTCAGCGCTTAAACAAGAGCAGCATTACTATTCATAATGTTGCTTTTTTAATGTTCAGACGATAAACGCTTTACTCAATTTTATTCATTATTAAGGACATATTATGAAATTAACAGATATCAGCCGTCAGTTAGCTACCGCATTTGCCGCTGTTGGCGTATCAGGTTTGGTCTTAGTTGGTTGCAGCAACTCATCAGCGCCAGAAGCGACTCAAGAGCCTGTTACCGAAGGTGCCACTGCAGAAACTGCTGCTAGCACTAGCGACATCGATCCTGAACATACCAAAATCGTTATCGGTACGACTGAAGGCGATTTTGCTGATATGGTTCGTAACCAAGTAAAAGGCACACTTGAAGCTCAGGGTTATGAGGTTGAGTTAGTTGCATTTACTGATTATGTTCGTCCTAACCTTGCCTTGGCAGAAGGCGACTTGGACATCAACATTTTCCAGCACAAACCATATCTTGATACCTTCAAAAAAGAGAACAACCTTGATCTCGTTGAAGTATTCCAAGTGCCAACTGCGCCACTTGGTATCTACTCAGGTAAAAAATCTAGCCTAGATGAAGCATTCAAAGGCATGAGTGTTTCTGCACCGAACGATCCAAGTAACTTTGCTCGTGCGTTGGTCATGATGAACGATCTTGGCTGGATTAAACTAAAAGACGGTATCGACCCATTGACTGCATCAAAAGCTGACATCGCTGACAACAGCAAATACGATATCGATATCGTTGAGCTAGAAGCGGCTCAATTACCACGCGCGCGTGATGAAGTTGACTTTGCAGTAATCAACGGTAACTATGCAACTGACTCTGGCATCAAGCTGACCGAAGCATTGTTCCAAGAGCCAAGCTTTGCTTATGTGAACTGGTCAGCGATCAAATCTGCTGATACTGGTAAGAAATGGGTTGAAGATGTCACCAACGCCTATAACTCAGAGGCTTTCAAAAAGTACGCCCATGAAACGTTCCCTGGCTACAAGTACCCAAAAATCTGGGGTTCTGACACTAGTGCAAGCATTGATACCGCAGCTAAAACTGACAGTACTGAAACGGTAGAAACAGAAGCCGCTGCTCAGTAAGACACTAAAATCATCAGTGCCCAGCCATACGGGTACCTCAATGATTATAGGCGCCCCTCACTTAGCCGTGATGGGCGTTTTTTTATGGCATTGAGTTTAAGATTTTGCACTTTTAAACAGTTTATACATTCTAACTGGTCATCAAAATCACGTTACAGCCTGTTTGTCCTTTGTAGGGATGCGTCACACGCTCTTCCACTTTGCTCCATTTTTTCTTATAGTAGACGAGATTGATTATTAGACGAACTAAACAACTGCTAAGTTTTTCTACTAGGGCGTGTCATCATTTAGATAGCGAGGCTTAAAATGAGATAAGTAGTAGTCAAATGAGGAAAAAACTGCAGAGAATATAGGTATATTCACAAGATTTTTGACGATATTTGACAAGATTTAGCCATTTTAAGACCGCTAAATGATTGAATGGGCTAATTGATGACACGCCCTAGTATCAACTATATTAAATTTTTTGTTTAAAACCATTTTTAACTCAAGACGTACTATAAATTATAAATAAAATAAGGATAAAAGTATGAGCGCTAAAAACTATAATATTCGTACCGCTGGAAAAGCCAATATACCCGTTCTAGGACTGGGTACTTGGCAGTCAACTGGTCAAGACTGCATAGATGTGGTCAAAAAAGGCTTAGAGATGGGCTATGAGCACATTGATACTGCTCAAGCTTATGACAATGAAAAAGAAGTTGGCGAAGGTATTAAGCAATCTGGCGTGGCTCGCGACAAGTTTTTCTTAACCACCAAAATATTTCCAGATGACATGAAATTTGAGCCAGAAAAGCTGAAAGCTGCTGCGCAAAAATCACTAGAAAATCTGGGCGTAGACTATGTTGATCTGTTATTGCTACATTGGCCAGATGATCGCGTTCCTTTATCAGAAACTATCCCAGCACTGTGCGAGTTGCAAAAGCAAGGTCTAACGCGTCATATCGGTGTCTCGAACTTTAATATTGCTAACATCACTGAAGCCGAAAAATATGCGGATGTGCCTATCGTAGTGAACCAAGTAGAATTTCATCCGTTCATTAAGCAAGATACATTACAAACCTTTTTGAACAACCATCATATTTTGCTAGAAGCTTATTCACCACTCGCTCGTGGCGATGTATTTGATAACGATGTTATCAAAGAGATTGCAGACAAGCACGATGTAACGCCAGCACAGATTTCATTGGCATGGATTTTGTCGGATAAAGACCGTGTTGCTATTCCAAAAACGTCTAACCCTGACCACTTACAAGGCAATTTAGACGCCATTAAAGTAGAGTTGAGTGCAGATGAATTAGAAAGAATCGGTAAGTTAGCCAGTTCTGATGGTCGTAAGATTGAGCATCCTGACTATAGCCCTGTATGGGACGACTAGTAATCAGTTACTTGAATAATCAGTTAAATAAGCAATCAGTTAAATAGCTGAGTATCATGCACAAAAAGGCCACCGATTATCGGTGGCCTTTTTATATGTCATCAATACTTATCATCATTACTGTTGCAGGGTTTCATTTTCATGAATTCTTTCGGCAGGATTATATTGCTCAGAAGAAGGTACTGCTACCCCATTACGATTGTTTTCTTTCATAGATTTAGCAACTTCTGGTGGCATATAGTTTTCATCATGCTTTGCCAATACTTCACCAGCGACAAAGATATCCCCTTGCATTTTACCGGTGGCTACGACGCCTGAGTTTTCGGCAAATAAGTCTGGCAAAATACCTTGATAAGTCACAGGTACGGTTGACTGAAAGTCAGTAATCGCAAACTCAACATTCAATGGATTGTCTGCTGCACGCTGCACACTACCTGCAACCACCATACCACCAGCACGGATACGCTTGTCTTGAGGCGCCTCACCTTGAGCGATAGCGGTCGCATCAAAATAATAGTCGGTTTGCTGCCCAATAGCATAAATAACCAATATGACTGCTACAGCTGCACCTGCCAGCGTAAACATCACCCACATCAGCTTTTTCCGACGAACTGCATTCATACCTCTACCTCGTTGATGAGTCTCTGTTTTAAAGACAATTCGCCCATAAAACAGAACATATTAAAGAAACGACGATTAGAAAAACGCTTTCAATAAACATTGTCAAAAAATCTTTCTAATCGTAATCTTCTAATGATCATATGATAGCATTTTTCGGACAAATCAATAAGCCCTATAGCTACTCGCGAGGTCATATTTTTGTCAGTGAAAGGATATGATTTCTTACGCTAAAACCCTGATATTAAGATAATTTCTCAGTCAGATTGCTTGGTGATCGGTGTGGATGTTTTGGTCGTGCGCTGTGCCTGACGAGCTTGCTGAATGGTCAGCTGCTTGATAAGCGCTTGTCTTTGTCTGCGACTATAGATAATAAAGGCCAGCATCACGCCGATGGTAATCGCCCAACATGACCACACAAAGACCCCATGCTTACCCATGGCGACAAACTCAGATATGCTATAAAAGTAAGGCTGCATAGTAGGTTCCTAGCCGTTATTTGTGTTGAGCGCGAATGTATTCTTTGACCCACGCTTTGCCTTGGTCACGATGTAAGATCAGCGTATTGGTACGATAAATCGCCATGGTCGCAACCAGTAAATAACTACCGATAATCATGAGCAACAGTGGCATCCACATGTCAGCTGACATCTTCGGTGCTTCGGTCAGACTAAAAGTGGCACCTTGATGTAAGGTATTCCACCATTCTACAGAGTACTTGATAATTGGTAGATTCACCGCGCCCACGATAGATAAAATAGCAGCCGCTTTACCGCGATTGGCCGTGTGTTCAAAAGCAGCAAATAGCGCCATCACACCTGCGTACAGAAACGCTAATATCAGCATTGAAGTGAGACGCGCATCCCACACCCAGTATGTCCCCCATGTTGGCTTGGCCCAAATAGAACCTGTGAGCAAACTGATCACACACAGCAAAAATCCCATCGGAGCAAGTGCCTGCGCGACCAGACTGGCGGTCTTAATCTTCCACACCAAATAAATCACCCCCAACACCGCAAGGGAGAAATAAATAGAGATAGCAAGACTGGCTGCTGGAACATGGATAAAAATAATACGGTAGCTATTGCCCTGCAAATAATCAGGCGGCGCAAAAGCAAGACCCCATACGCTACCAATAAGCAAGCAAAGACTGGCTAATATAGCGAGCCACTTGACCCAAGGACTAAAGATTCGAAAGAACTGCTTGGTGCCTACGGTGGTCAAGAAGCCCTGCCAAATGCGCTGCCATAGGCTAGGAGACGAGACGTTATTCAGGTTGGGCATGGGAATAAACCTATTACACAGCTTACTGGTCATGACCGATGTGGCCTACAAAAGCACACTATCAGCTCACCTGCTGGCGTTAAACACTGGATAGAATCTACAAAGAGCTGTTTACATATTCAATTGACTATTATAGCAAAATTGCCCGTTTTCAACACAATGTTAATGCATGGCGTTCAGATAACTGGATTTAGACGATTGGGTTTTTAATATCTGGCAAATACCGTAATCAATTGAGCCATGACATTTTTAGGGTCAGCGCAATGACCCACGGCATGACCAAGACAGAAATAATACTGCCTGCCAGTAATAAAGCCAAGATAGGCAGACCATTCAGGCCAGTGGCAAACAAATCAACCGCGCCTGTGGCAAAAATCAATACTGGCAACTGCATCGGCAACGCAATTAAAGGCACTAGCACCGCGCCATTCTTCAATGACAGCGTTAAGCTACTGGCGACTGCGGATAGCATCAAAAGCATTGGACTGCCTGTCACGATAGACGCCATCAATATCCACGCTTCAAACCAACTGAGTTGAAATAGCGGCACAGCAAGCAAACTAAGCACTGCCACAATACCACTGCTAAAAATCCAGTGAATGACCAGTCTAATCAGCACCCATAACGGTAGTGACGCGTTGGCGACGACCAATTGCGCAAGCGTACCATTATCAAGCGCAGGCTTGAACAAGCCGTCAACACCCATCACCAAGGACAGCAATGCCGCAATCCACACGGCTGATACGCCAAGACGCTGCAAAAGCGCAGGCTCACTACCGACCGCTAGTGGAAACAAAGTGATAATCACCAAGAACAGTACTAATGGGTACAACCATTGCACCGCCCCTTGCTGCTTGACTTGCCATTCACGGCGCCACAACTGCATAAACCCAATACTGCGCGGCGTTGTGACAATAACATTTGAGTTTTTATTTGCGGTTATGGTTGTGCTCACTTGCATTGGACTGTCTGTCATTATTCATCCTTTTACCGATACTGATGGCACTGATAGTAGTCACATTTAGACCATGTAATCTGACAAATCGAGCATTTGATTGGCGACACCCACTGCCTGATGACTGGTCATGAGTATCGAGCCGCCAGCCTGCGCAAACTCGCATAACCGCTCTTCCATACGTGCCACCATATCGACATCTAGCGCTGTAAATGGTTCATCAAGTAACCACAGCGGTGTGACAGCTGGCGTCAATAAATACAATCTTGCCAGCGTGATACGCCGCGTTTGCCCAGCGGACAGATGACTTGAGCTGATCGTTTCAAACCCTTGTAGCCCCACCCAAGTGAGTGCATCATCAATATCAGTAGCGCTAGGCGTGATGCCATATAAGTTTAATAAAAATGTCAGGTTTTGTGCCACGGTTAGATTCGGATGGATACCCAACTGGTGCGAAACATATAAAGGTTGAATAGGTAGACCCGCCTGCCCTTGATAAGTAACCTCCCCTGACAGAATGGGTAATAAGCCTGCCAGTTGCATGAGTAACGTGGTCTTTCCCGTCCCATTTGCGCCAATCAGATGACAAATGCTACCGGCAGACAGGTGCAGCGTCACCCCTTCACAGAGCGGTATTTCGCCGCGCTGAACCGTCATCTCCTCAAGCGTTAGTACAGGCGTATCCAAAACCGTCATCAAAACCTCTAGTTATTTATCAAAGAGCAGTCAATATTCATCACAAACAAAAGCAATGTTCGTGGCATAATACCCTATGCTCACCACAAACACACAGTATAACAAATTGTCGATTACTCTTACTTCAAAAAGTACGACCTCAAAAAAATACGACCTCAAAATATGACTCCGAAACCTATGCCGACTTCACAAGATAGCCAAAATCAAATGCCTGACGCAGAGACTAACAATGACAATGCGGATACCAACTTGTCAAAAGCCCCATTAAGCAACCGCTTGACGATAGACAGTTTGATCGATGCGCAAGTTGATTTCATGCAGCAGTGGTTGCACAAGCAGGCCGAGCCTTTAGCGCTAGAAGCTTGGCAGTGGTTTGGCGCGCAGCCCTTAAGCAAGTACATCACCTGTGACCATTTACAGCATTTAATGAAAGACTGGCTGTTAAATCAGCCAATGACTGAGGTGATGCGTACAGATATCCGTGATATTTTGCATACCATTATCTATCATCCAGTCAATGACAATGTGCCTTTGTCTGAGCTGGTCGATGATGCCCAAGTTGAAACGCTGGCCAACTATATCGGTAGCCACGAGCAGCAGCGTAACATATTGATTCATACGTTGGTCGGTAACGAAACCTTTGCGGATCTATTGACCCAAACGCTCTATCACGCTATCAATGATTTTATGGAGACCACGCTTGATAAAGCGGGCGGTGTTGGTAAACTGATGAAGCTTGGCCGCAGCTCATTTGAGAAAGCGACTAATAGAAACCTCAATGAAAAACTGCAAACGTATTTGCATCGCAATATCAAAGACTTGACGCGCAAAGCTGAGGCCAATGCACAAGAGCATTTGTCAAACGAAGAAGTGGCGCGTCTGATGGTCATAGGCTGGGATCGTATCAAAGACCAACCAATCAGTGAGCTACAAACTTATTTAAGCGATGAGCCTAACAACAGTAGCATCGACCATATCGAAGCCAGTATCCAGCAAAGCTACAACCGCCTGCGACTGTCACCGTATTTACACAGTTTGGTAGCAGCGAGTATTGATACTTGGTATGCCAATCATCAGTCTGATACGATGGCGACCATTGCGGCGAGTTTGCACATCGATGAAGCGGCTATGGCGCAATGTAGCAGCGCTCTACTACCTATCGTATACGACGCCATTGAAACGCCTTGGTTAACGGCTCATATTCGTGACATGCTAGAAGCGTTTTATGCACAGCCTGCTATCAAAGAAGGTTTGGCTCTCAATCATGATTAATTTATAACTTTTATTTGTTAGCATACTATTATGAGTCAATCCAATAAACTCAGCTTATGGCAAAAAATCAAACGATTACTGACGGCTTCCGCACCGCAGTCAGTAATCGATGGTATAAGCGAGCCAGCACAGTCATCACTTGCTGACAGCGACATTGATAATACCGCCTCTAAAACTGCGCCCGAAGACGACCCTATTCAAAGCAACAAACCAGCGCACGCAGATGCGTCTCACCTCAAAACTGACAACTCAAGTGCAGAACCACAAAATCATAGTGACACGCCCATTGTTGACTGTCTAAAGCAATACTTCAATGACAAGCAATGGCACTATACGCACTATCGTCCCAAAACCGACAACAGCCAGCAATCGCATCATTTGTCCCTAAGAATGCGTCATAAAAAAATAGACTGTGGTTATCTGTTTCGTGTTCAGGAAAAAAATAAACTGTTAGCAATCTATGGCATTTTGCCATTTTTGATACCAGAGAGTCATCAGAGCGCTGCCCTACTACTTATCACTCAAATTAACTACGACATGCTCATTGGCAACCTAGAGATGGATGTCAATGATGGAGAAATACGCTACAAAAACGCGATCGATGTCGAAGCGGTCGGTATCGATACTGAGATTATTGAGCACTCATTACAAAGCGTTGTTGCGATGACCACGGTTGCAAGCGAGCTATTTGGCGATTTGATTAATAATCAGGACCCTGCTGAAGACATGCAGACATTACTGACAGAGCTGCGCCAGCAATCAGATGCACGCACATTCTTTTTACCGACGCAGTTTGTTCAGTAATGCGTCAGTTTATTCACTCATATAGTTTACGCCATAAGGCCGCACTCAGCGGTCGCTCATCTATCTATTTGCATATCCAAAAAACCATCAATATTAAGCTAGAATTCTTATGCTAAAAATTGCCTACTCTGATGTCTTTCGTTACTCCGTGCCAGAAAAGCACCGTTTCCCCATGCAAAAATACATCTTGATTCCGGAGCGCTTATTGAGTGAGGGCACGATCAGTCAAGATAATTTTTTTGCACCTGCCTGCTTAAGCGAAAAGGAGATTTTGACCACTCATACAGCAGAGTACTGGTATCAGCTCAAAACCCAAACACTACCACGCAAAGCCGCTCGAGCGATTGGGTTTGATATGACCCCGCAGCTGGTGGAGCGCGGTCGTTATATTGCCCATGCAACCTATGAATGCGCGTTGTATGCTCAGCAATATGGGGTGGCCATGAATGTCGCAGGCGGCACCCATCATTCTTTTGCCGATCATGGAGAAGGGTTTTGTGTGTTCAACGATGTCTGTATCGCTAGCAATTTATTACTAAATCGCGGACAAGCGAAGAAAATTTTGATTGTGGATTTGGATGTTCATCAGGGCAATGGCAACGCAAGCATCATGCGTGACGAGCCACGCGTTTTTGTCTTTAGTATGCATGGCGCTAAGAATTATCCGTTTCGTAAGCAAGTATCAGACCTAGACATTGAATTGGAAAACGATGCTGGTGATGACGAATATCTAGAGATATTAAAAGACACACTCCCACGGTTAATCACTGAAGTTGCGCCCGATATGATCTTTTATCAATCTGCGGTTGACGTACTCGCCACCGATAAGCTCGGCAAACTTGGATTGACACAAGCAGGATGTAAGGCGCGTGATGAGTACGTATTGCAGCAGGCAAAGTTAGCCAATATTCCGATTGCTATCGTCATGGGCGGTGGATATTCAGAAGATATCGACGATGTGGTCGAAGCGCACTGCAATACCTTTCGAGTGGCACAGCAGATTTATTTTGCTGAAAGGGTTTGATACTCAACTCACTCAGAAGATAAGAGTTGAACTCGTTCTGGCAACCTTGATTATAATAATGCGGTCACCCCTTGCCAGCCCACGCGTATTCCAAGTACGATTAGAATCAATAAAATAAGCTGACGGAAACGCGCTTGTGGCAAATAACGACGTAGACGAATCCCGACTAAAAGCGTAACAATAGATATCACACTGAGCAAAGCAATCAGCTGCCACTCACCACTACTCAATGCCATGATAGGCTCACGCAGTACAATAATTTGTGCGATCTTTCCTAAAAAATAGCACATGTTGCCCACTTTAGCGATGGTGTTTTTATCGTCACTTGCAGAGAGCAAATACATCATCAGGATAGTCGACATTGCATTGGTTGAGCCGCCAATGACGCCTGCACCAAAACCAACAGCAATCAACATGGGCTTCGTATCTGGTAAGCGAATTTGTTTGCCGAGCAAGCTGCTCACGACGTAAAAGGTAATGACCGCCGCCAACAACAAAAGGATATAAGCGCTATCGACCCATAGCAGTAGCTTCGCACCTAGAATACTGCCTAGCAAGCTGGTAAGCGCAAGCAGCCAATAGCGTCTGCCATAGTAGATAAAGTTTTGCCAAATGGTGCGCTCACCACCTGCTAGCCAAGTCATGACATTAACCACTAGCGAGGGGAAAATCACCAATACAATGGCATATGGCAATGGGTACATGCTAGCAAGCGCGGTAGTCGTGACGAGCGTCGCGCCAAGTCCGCTAATACCGTGTAGCAGCGATGCCAGCGCAAAAATGAGCGTCAGCACTAGCATCTGAGTGCTATCGTTACCAGCTATATTGGTCATATTGTTTATACCATTTGAGGCTCAGCGCCTATATTTATACCACTAGCTGTTTTGACATTGAGCGATTGTTTCACCAATAATACTGGCTAACTGCTCAGCGATCTTGTCTTTGCTGGCTTTGTCTAACGTTATCGCATCACGCTCATAGCGCTCAGAGAAAAATACCTGCATGGCATTATCGTCACTAGCAAAACCAATATCTGCCCGTGAGACATCGTTACAGGCAATCATATCTAGCGCTTTTGCAGCTAGCTTACCACGCGCATAACGCTCGACATCCTGTGTTTCTGCGGCAAAACCAACGACAAACAGTTCTGGATGAGCAAGAGAAATCGTCGCTAAAATATCAGGGTTTTTAACCAAGCTGAGATTCATAGCATCTTGTGTCTTTTTAATTTTTTGCGGTGCGGCTTCTTCAGTACGATAATCTGCTACTGCGGCGGTCGCGATAAAGATATCAGCCTTTACGAATTGGTGTTCAGTATAAGCCTGCGGTAGTTCATGCTCATCACCGCAACCACAATCGCTATGATGGTCATGGGAGTGAGAATGGCTATGTTCATGTGCGTGTTCATGTGCGTGCTCATGAGAATGGTCATGCTCATCTTCAAGATCCAATTGAAGCTCGCTATGCGTACCATCCACACATTGCTGGGCAGCGATCAGCATATCTTTGGCAGACAGCACATCAATTCGTGTGACATTAAGTGGCGTGGGCAATGCCACTTTACCACCAGCGATTAGGATCACCTCTGCGCCAGCCGCCACACAAGCGCGCGCTAAAGCAAAGCCCATTTTTCCTGAAGAATGATTGGACAAATAGCGCACAGGATCGATTGCTTCTACTGTAGGTCCTGCGGTAATGACCACTCTTTTACCTGCTAATAATTGCGGCGTCGTGTTCATTGCTTTGAACAAGAGTACCTCATCTAATAATTGCTCAGGCTCAGGCAGCCGCCCTGCACCCACGTCACCACACGCTTGCTCACCGCTAGCTGGCTGGATAATCTGATAGTTCATATCACGCAGGGTTTGTACATTCAGAGTTACCGCAGGATGCGCCCACATCTGCTGATTCATCGCAGGAGCGATAATGACTGGTGCGGTTGTGGCAAGGCACACTGTGGTCAACAAATCATCAGCCATTCCCATAGCCAGACGTGCGAGCGTATTGGCGGACGCAGGGGCAATGACAATTAAGTCCGCCCATTTAGCCAGCTCAATGTGCCCCATCCCCGCTTCTGCCTGCTCATCGAGTAATGAGACATGCACCTCGTTACCCGTCAACGCTTGCAGAGTCAGCGGTGTAATAAATGCTTGTGCGCCTGTCGTCATAATGACGCGCACATCAAAGCCTGCCTTAATCAACAAGCGGGCAAATATAGCAGATTTATAAGCGGCGATACCGCCAGTAATAGCAAGTACAATATTGGACATAAGCGTAGCATCAATAAAAAAGTGAAAAGATAAAATTGCGCTTATAGTAACAACTATGAGATAAATTGGGTAAAATTTTCCGTATTTACCTCAGATAACAATTAGCAATTTATTCTTAAGGAGTGGCAATGGCGATTAAAGACTGGCATGAGGATGACAGACCACGCGAAAAATTATTGAAATTCGGTGCCGCTCACTTATCTGATGCGGAGATACTGGCCATATTTTTACGTACGGGTACGCAGTCACAGTCAGCGATTGAGCTCGCGCGTCATTTGATCGATCAGTTTGGCAGCCTAGCTGAGCTGCTTGCCGCACCGCAAAAAACCGTTCTTGCTTGTCATGGGATCGGTCCCGCCAAGTACGCTCAGATATTGGCATCGCTTGAGATGGGCACACGTTATCTGGATAGTAAGCTAAAAACGGGGCAAGCACTTGGGCGCTCGCAAGTGGTCAAAGACTACATCAGCACCCAGTTACGCGGTGAGCATCGTGAAGTATTTGCTGTCCTCTGTCTGGACAATGCGTTGAACCTGTTAAACTTTGAGATACTGTTCACAGGCGGTATCTCATCGTGTTCCGTCTGTATCAAGCATGTACTCCGGCACGCACTAAGCCACGCGGCTAGCCAGCTCATTATTGCGCATAACCATCCTCATACCGATGCCAAGCCCTCAGCTGCTGACAATCTACTGACCTATGAGCTAAAAAAAGCGTGTGACCTACTAGATATCTCACTGGTCGATCACATCATCGTTGGACGTAACAATACCTTATCTTATGCCGAAAGCTGCCTTGCACCTTTTGGTTAGTTCATGACACTGACCACTCAACTGGTCAGCAAATTTGAGCTACTTGGCAAACCCTACTCATTAGAGTCTATTGGGTATGATACCTGATACATATTATCGACACAGCGTAGCACTTTGGCTATTGATAGTCATCAACATCTGTTTCATATTAGTAGCTTGTTCTATGGCAGCTGACGCAGTGCGCTTTTGTTTTAGCCGTATACAGTACAAGAGTCTGCTAGCAGCACCAAGGTTATTTATGCTGCCAACTATTATATGGATAGAACTGTTTGTTATAAAACACAACAATAATCATAACGGTTCATATCTTTTTATTTTCTTATATTTCACACTTTTTATTTAGTATCCCACAGGAGATAGTCATGGCAATTGGCTTGTTTATTTTGGCAGTCATCATTCAATTAGCTGTGGTCTTGGCCATCTTTTTGCTGTCCTTATCACGAGTCACGGGCAGTATTGTTGCCTTGATTACCGTCATTGTTACTGCCATTATCAGTACATGGTCGCTCCTCTTAGGGGTGCCCATTGCGCTGCTTTGCTTGGTTTTACTCATCACTCCACTGCGCCAATCACTCATTACCAAACCTGTCTATAAGGCTTTGGGTGGTGCAATGCCGAGTATGAGTGACACTGAGCGTGAAGCGCTCGATGCTGGTACCAGTTGGTGGGAAAAAGAGCTGTTTATGGGAGCGCCAAATTGGGAAGCTTTTGCTAGTTATCCTTATCCGCAGCTATCAGAAGAAGAACAAAGCTTCATTGATAACGAAGTAGAAACGTTATGCGCTATGCTCGATGAATGGCAAATCCAGCATAAAGATAAAGAGCTGTCACCTGAAGCGTGGCAATTTATCAAAAGTAATGGCTTTTTAGGTTTAATTATTCCAAAAGAGTTTGGTGGTCTAGAGTTTAGTTCTTACGCGCAAAGCCGCGTGATGAGTAAAATCGCGTCGCGCTCACCGACTGCTGCGGTGACCTGTATGGTACCCAATTCGCTCGGTCCTGGTGAGCTACTAATGCACTATGGCACGGACGAGCAAAAACAGCGCTGGCTACCGGGTCTCGCCAAAGGTGATGAAGTACCTTGCTTCGGTTTGACTGGACCTGAGGCAGGCTCTGATGCAGGTGCGATCCCTGATACAGGCGTCGTCTGTTATGGCACGCATGAGGGCGAGCAAGTACTTGGTCTGCGTATGAATTTCTCCAAACGCTGGATTACGTTAGCCCCTATCGCCACTGTCGTAGGTTTGGCTTTCAAGATGCATGATCCTGAAGGGCTGCTTGGTGATCCGGACAAAACCGATTATGGTATCACCTGTGCACTTATCCCCGCCAATCATGAAGGGGTGGTCACGGGCCCACGTCATAACCCAATCGGCTCGCCATTTATGAATGGTACGGTCGATGGCAAAGACGTCTTTATACCATTAGATTACATCATTGGCGGTGTCGAAAATGCTGGTCGCGGCTGGCGTATGCTGATGGAGTGCTTGGGCGTGGGTCGTGGTATCTCCTTACCAGCCCTATCGACCTCAGCCAGTGAAATGACCTATCTGTCTGTCGGTGCGTTTGCGAAAGTTCGTGAGCAGTTCAAAATATCAGTCGGTAAGTTTGAAGGCGTACAGGACGCCACCAGCCGTATGGCAAGTAACACCTATATGTTAGAGGCGTTCCGTCATTTGGTGACTTGCGGGTTAAACCAAGGCGGTACGCCATCAGTAATGACTGCAATGGCTAAATACTACGCGACCGAAACCATGCGTAGTGTGGTTAATGATGGTATGGATGTCGTTGGTGGTCGTGCCGTACAGATGGGCCCACGTAACTTCTTAGCGATACCTTATCAAGCGATTCCTGTATCTATCACTGTTGAGGGTGCCAATATTTTGACCCGCTCGCTGATGATTTTTGGTCAAGGCGCGATGCGTTGTCACCCTTATCTGTTCGATGAGCTGCAACTGCTACAGAGTGAAGATAAAAAAGCAGCGACTGAAAAATTCGATACGCTTTTCTTTAAGCATTTAGGCTATACCTTTAACCGCGGTGCAAAGGCGTTCGTCGCAGGTTACGTTGGTGGTAGTGATAATGCACCACGTTTTGCTGATGCCTTTACTCGTCCTTATTACAAGCATATCAACCGTCTCAGTGCTGGCTTTGCATTGACTGCGGATATGGCGTTAGGACTGTTAGCAGGGGATCTAAAACGTAAAGAGATGCTGTCTGGTCGCTTAGCGGATATTCATAGCCACTTATTTATCGCGACGGCTATTTTGCAATTTTATGAGCATGGTAGTAAATCAGAAGCTGAGCGTTTACATGCTGAAGTTGCGCTACAAAACAGCTTATACACGATTCAAGAGGCCTTTGTGTCTTTCTTTGCCAACTTCCCTAATCGTATGGCTGCCAATGTGGTGAGCTTTGTGACTTTCCCTAGTGGACGTATCTTTACGCCAGCAAGTGATGAGCTAAAACGTCAGCTGGGTGATACCTTTATGGATGATTTTGCTGCCAATCCATTCCGCGACTATCTCAAAACCATGGTTTATTACAATACCGACCCAGATGATGTGACAGGCCGTATGGAGCATGCTTATCAGACCTTGGTTGAGATCGAACCACTGTGGCAGAAATTCAAAAAGGCAGAACATCAGGACAGTTTTGAAGGCCTAACCTTCGAAGACCATGTGGTACATGCGAGCCAAAACGGCGGTATTACTGAAGAAGAGGCAGAAGTGCTGATTCAATACAATGCCATGCGCTTTGATTCATTATTGACCGATGTATTTGATAAGCACCTATCAGAAGCTCAAGAGCGTGATAATCCACATACGCTCGAAAACGCTGTCAATCAACTAACAAATTATGCAGAACTAAAAAAAGAAGCAAAAGACAAAAGTAGCGTATCGACTGACAGTGAGATGCCAGTCACGCATGCGTTAAATGATACGACAAATACAGAACCACAGACTGGTGATGCCAATCCCAATCATGGCTATGAGAGCGATGGTGATGTAGAAATGGTCAGTGAGCAAGATACTGTGAAAGAAATCAAGTCACAGGCGAATTTTGAGAAATCGAATCCTGAAGCCGAAGCGCTTGATCATCGTTACCGTGATGCAGAGTCACACCTCAATGAGCGTATGAGTAACAACCACAGTCGCCGCATTGCTCCACCTGATGAGGTCGACGAAAGCGTAAGTGACAAACACCTCCAAACTTCAGATGATCAGACGCATCTGCCGCGCGAACGTAAAGAAGATGACAAGGTATAACTAAAAGGTCAATTCAAACGCGTAAACTCATGAGTGTCGTGATTATTCATGACGATAAATATAAAACTTCAAAAGCCAGACTGTCCACACGCGACAGTCTGGTTTTTTTTGGATTTGCCAAAATGCAAACGTATTTTATAACATCAAAGTGATAACACTGGTTTAATATCAATAGTTTGATATATCCATTTACCCTAAAAACTCTTTCATGAATATATTGTTTCATATCAGAAACAAACCGTTTACAATAAATAATCACTATTTTATGGGCACATAGTTGTGACAGGGATTGTTCTCTTGGAATAAAATGATAAAAAAAATCTTGCAGTGCCCTTAACTATTCTTTTATATTGTCCTCGAAAATGTGACATCAAGCGACAATCACAAGAACTTAATAGTCATAACACGCATTATAGTTAGATTGGCAAACACGGTCACATAGATTTGGGTGACGCTGACTATAGCGCTGTTGTGCACACAAAGGATATGGATATGTGGAAAAATATGGGACTGACAGGCAAGATTATCGTTGCCATGGTGCTCGGTATCATACTGGGTCTATTTTTAAACTACTCAGGATTAAATGGCGAAGGCAGCTTCGTTAATACTTACATCACAAATGGTGCCTTTGCTATTATCGGCAAGCTATTTGTTAACTCATTAAAAATGTTGGTCGTACCTTTAGTACTTATCTCACTGATTTGTGGTGTGTGTGGCATTGGTGATATCCGTCTGCTAGGACGTATTGGTACCAAAACATTTATGATCTATATGATGACAACCGCGCTTGCTATTGCAACGGCGATTGGATTGGGTGTGCTATTTGGTATCGGTAAAGGCATGAATATCGAATCCGAAGCCACGTTTGAAGCTGCATCAGCGCCGCCACTGCTTGATGTGTTCTCAAACATTATCCCATCGAATCCCATCAGTGCGATGGCAAATGGCGACATGCTATCGATTATTTTCTTTGCCATTCTAATCGGTATCAGTATTTTGATGGTGGGTAAACCTGCCAAAGGCTTGGTTCAAAGTCTAGAGCTTATCAATGAAGTCATCTTAAAGATGGTGACCATCATTATGAACCTAGCCCCTTATGGTGTATTTGCGCTATTAGCCAAGGCAATGTCTGAGCTAGGCTTTGAGTTAATTTTGTCACTGCTAAGCTATATGGCAGTATTGGTTGGGTCTTTGGCCTTCCACTTCTTCGTTACTATGATGATTGTACTAAAAGTTTCTTCAGGTCTATCTATAAAGACCTTTTTGGCAAAAATGCGCGAAGTACAAATCTTTGCATTTAGTACGTCGAGCTCAAACGCGACCATTCCTATTACCTTGCGTACCGTTACCAAACGTATGGGTGTGAATAACTCAGTGGCTTCGTTTACCGTTCCTTTTGGTGCCACCATCAACATGGATGGTACAGCCATCATGCAAGGGACAGCGACCATCTTTATTGCCAATATTTATGGTATTGATTTGGGCGTGACCGAATATCTAACCGTTATCTTGATGTCAGTACTGGCCTCTGTCGGTACGGCTGGTGTCCCTGGTGTCGGCTTGATCATGCTGTCTATGGTATTTGCTCAGGTCGGTCTGCCTATCGAAGGTATTGGTCTGATCTTGGGTGTAGATCGTATTCTTGATATGCTGCGTACGGCGGTCAACGTTGGTGGTGATGCGGCAGTGACTGCTATCGTAGCAAAATCAGAAGGTAAAATGGATCTGGCGCTATACAACGATCCTAACGCTGGTGCTAAAGACGTGTTTGACGGTCATATCGATGAAGACAACGAGCGTGAGTTCTCTAAAGTCATGAATGATGGCATCATGGGTAGTGAGTACGATGACGTTGATCGTCGCCACTAATCATCTCTGCTAGATAGACATTCGTAAAATAAAAAACCTCAGTCACCTATGCACACGGACTGAGGTTTTTTTGTGGGAGATAGTAATGGGTTTCTTTAGCCAAAAACGTATTTGGTCAACATTGCCAAACACACCAGTACAATCATCGGACGAATCAGCTTACTACCGCCTTTGACGACCATGTGTGACCCAAAATAGGCACCGATGGTTTGTCCCACCATCATTGCTAGCCCCACTTTCCACAACACATTGCCACCCAAGATAAAGAATATCAATGAGCCAATATTGGTCGATAGGTTCAACACTTTTGCGGTGCCTGTCGCTTCAATAATCTGACGACCACGCAATGCCACATTACCCAGCGCAAAAAACATCCCTGTGCCGGGTCCAATATACCCATCATAAAAACCAATCAAAGGTGCCACCCCTTTTTGCCACTTACCCTCTGATATGCGGGGAGCGGCCTCTACCTCACCAAGCCTAGGGGCAAATAAGGTATAAATACCGATAGCGGCAATCAAAAAAGGAATCAGTTTTTCGAGCAAATCTGGCGGCGACATCTGCACCGCAATGGTACCCAAGACTGAACCGATAAACGCGGCGATGATGGCCACTTTAATACGCTGCGGTTTGACGACGCCCTTTTTTATCATAGTAATGGATGCGGCCAATGCGCCAGAAGCAGCTTGTAGCTTATTGGTGCCAAGCGTGAGCACTGGTGGGATATTGGCCAATAGCATGGCTGGTATGGTCAACAGACCGCCGCCGCCAGCAATCGCATCAATAAATCCTGCCAATGTTGCGACAGCCGTAAGCATCAAAATAATCTCTAGTGAGAAGGTTAAGTCCATAATGCTGACCTACAAAATATGGTGATAAAAGAAAAGGAAGCCTCAGATACTAGGCTAAAAACTTACTAATGACACTACTATCGTTGGTAATAACTATCGTTGGTAATAACTATTGTTGGTAATAGTAGTGATAAGACGATAAATTTCCTGAAAACTTCTTAAGACATGAGATAACGTCATAATGCGTCGATCATTATAGATATAAAACTGCAAAAAAAGCCAAAAACGTCACAAAGTCTGCTAGATTTAGCCAATAGTGTTCTAAATCTCTCATATAACGGACAGTTTGTTAAAAAGATTTAACGACTTACAACTATTTTGCTCGTCGCATCGCCTTTATAATGTCACTGTCATTGAGACGATATAATGGGCTAATGGCGTTATTTCAGCGTATTTTGTTGTCTATATTAATAAGAGTGTGAGAAACTGTTTTTATCTGCTTGCTATATCGTCATGAATAGTAACGTGGATATTTGAGATTATTTAGTAAATTGTACTTAGGAGATGAGGATAATATGGCAATACGAAGGATTAAGGCATTTTTTGAATTTGAGGCAGCGGGCGGCATCGTCTTAGCACTGGCTGCCGTTGCTGCAATGATCATTGCCAACTCCCCTCTTAATGTTTGGTACGAAGGTTTTATTCATGCACCAGTTGCCATTCAAATTGGTGAGTTTGCGATTGCCAAAGATGCTCACCACTGGATCAATGACGGTCTAATGGCTGTGTTCTTTTTCTTGGTTGGGCTTGAGCTCAAGCGTGAAGTATTGATTGGTGAGTTGTCCAACGTCAAGCAGATTATCCTGCCAGCTGGTGCAGCACTGGGCGGTATGATCATGCCTGCGATTGTTTATCTACTCTTTAACTACAATGAGCCTGAGTTTTGGAAAGGTTGGGCCATTCCTGCGGCGACAGATATTGCCTTTGCGCTTGGTATTTTGAGCCTTCTTGGCAACCGTGTACCCAATTCTCTAAAAGTCTTTTTGGTCTCTATTGCTATCTTTGATGATATTGGTGCGATTTTGATTATCGCTCTGTTTTATACCAGCGAGTTATCATTAGAGTCTTTAGCGTTGGCTGGCCTATGTCTGCCATTCTTGTACCTTCTTAATCGACGTAACGTTACTAGCATCACGCCTTATTTACTTATTGGTATTATCATGTGGATTGCAGTGCTCAAATCGGGTATCCATGCAACATTGGCCGGTGTGGTCTTAGCACTATTTATCCCTATGTTTGACCGCACTGATCCTGAGCACTCTCCGCTTGAAGAGCTAGAGCATGATTTACATAACACCGTTGCCTTTGGTATTTTGCCCATATTTGCCTTTGCCAACTCGGGTATCTCACTCGAAGGCGCAGGCCTAGCCGACTTATTCCATTCAGTGCCACTAGGTATTGCTGCAGGTCTGTTTATCGGTAAGCAGCTGGGCGTAATGATTATGTGCTGGTTAATCTTTAAGCTTGGTATCTCAACCATGCCAAAAGGTATGGACTATAAGCAAATCTACGGCGCAGCGCTATTGTGCGGCGTTGGCTTTACCATGAGTTTATTCATTGGTGGCTTGGCGTTCGCTGGCGACACCACTATGTTTGATGAGCGCTTGGGTATCATCATGGGTTCTATCGTTTCTGGTATCGCAGGTTACATCATGCTTAAAGTGAGCTTGAAAGATAATGTCAGCGGCACATCAGTCGATTTGACTCGCTCTCATTAATAACAAAACGAGCGACTTATGAGCCTATTAGCTTATAAGTCGCTTTTTATTATCTGCAAAACCTTTTAATGAAAAATAGGTATTCAGCCAAGGTTGCTTATTGTTAATGAACCCGCTGTAGCGTTAGCAATAATTGTCATGTCGGCAGACGAGAATATCCAATACATTATGCCTGCCCTATCGTTAGTGCGAAAGACGCACGTGCAAGACTGCTGTTCTTGTCTGATGAAATATATGACCTAAACTCTCGTATCAGTACGATACAAAGACAACTAGATTCATTGAATCCATCAATTAACGCTTATAAGTGATGGTTATGGATCGCTCATACGATACGAATGTTGTTTTATAGCTGACTTATAAAGGTGCTTGATCATATGGATAAGAAAATCAGCAATACTACAAATATCTCAATCAATAAGACGCAGCATCCATCAACAGCGTCTTATTTGCGTCATGGGCGTACGACTGCTATCGATGACCATAGTGATTTGCAAGTGTTAAAGCGGATTAAGCGATATTTACTGCCAAAAGATTTTACGATATCGCCTACGCTACTAGAGGAGATAGTCGCTGGCTACGATATTGGCGATCCACTCGCAGATGATTTGGCCACTAACGATATCCGCTTTGCAAAGCCCCTACAACAGATTATCAGCGGCGGCGATGGTTTAAATAGCGACCTCGCAACCAACGCCTCCTTTAATGCACTAACCGAGCAATTTAGCAGTCATCCTGATTGGTTCGATCCTAAACTTGCGCAAATCGGTGCGGTCGCCTATCGACGCTATCCACTGATGCTCATTTGGCTATTGCGTAATGTCGCGCTGATGGCAGGCTATAGCATTCCAGCGCTATCACTACCACTCATTCAGACGGGCGCACTGATGCACGATGCGCTACCACGGCTCATGCGTACCTATGCCTATATCTTGGCGGTGTCTGAGCATCCCTCATCTAATATGAGCGCAGGCAATCAAAACAAACCTATCGATCTAGTATTGGCGATTGGCTCTGAGGGCTGGCGACAATCCATCAAAGTACGTCAGATTCATACATTGGTACGGCAAAACTTGCTCAAAGGTAAAGGCAATGCGGCAGCTGGCGTGATACCGAACGCCGACCAACATCACAATCCTGATGGTAGCTGGAATACCGATTATTGGGGCGTACCGATTAACCAAACCGACATGATTGCCACCCATTTACAGTTTTCATTATTGATTATGCGCGGCCTACGACTGCTCGGCGCCCGTATTAGCCCTAAGGAAGCGGAAGGTATTTTGCACTTATGGAATCTTGCCAGCTACTGGATGGGCGTTGATTTAGCGCGTCTGCCAAAAGATGAAGCGGCTAGCTGGGAATGGCTGTATACCTATCTATCGATACAACAGCTAGACTTTAAGATGGGTCAGCCACTGGCGAAAGCCTTGCATGATTTACCGCGTCAGTTAATGGGCGAAGACAATCGCCGTGGATGCTTTGTGGAAATGGTCAATGCCAGTGTGACGCGCACCTTGGTTGGCGATGATATTGGTGACGGCTTAGCTTTACCAAAATCAAAGATACGATTTGGCGTATTGTCTTCCGTGCCGATTCTGTTTGCCCTTGATACTGCGCGGCAGCACAATGCAACGGTCGCCCAAAAATTAGAAGCATTTCGTGCCAAACGCCAAGACAATATGAACTGGTGGCTTAAGAAAAATGATGATTATTATAAGTAGATGATATCTATCAGCGTTTGTTTTCCACGCGGTAATACCATTCTAGCTGACGATCAAACCCTGTTTCTAGCAGATTGGCAATGACGCGCCCCGTCAGTCCCCACACCGTCTCACCATCCACTTGCCAACTCGGCGTCAGTATGGTCGCGGTTTGTTCTTGCATTTTATATTCTACCGCATACTCCACCGTTGGCTGGTTGACTAACGACTCTAAGTCCGCCCAAAAAATACGTGATATTTCACCCACTTCAGGAACTAACACCAGACCTGGGGCGATGAGTGCGACAATTGGACGTACACTCATACCGCTTTTGGACGTTTGGATCGGTAGTTGTCCCAGTAATTGCACTTTATTAGGTGGTAGCGCGGTCTCTTCACAGGCTTCACGTAACGCGGTCACGACGTTGTTGCCATCACCTATCTCGTGTTTGCCGCCTGCACAGGAGACTTCTCCCGCATGGCTGTTCATATGAGCGGCTCGGCGCGTCAATAATATTTTTGGTTTACGCTCATGAGTGATCGCGACCAATATCGATGCATCAGCAATGGGTGTCTGATATAAGCTGTCCAAAATACGCGTACTTTGTGAGGTGTTGCCACTCTCGTACATCGCTGGACTCGTAAGCGCATTCAATGTCTCGTGTTGTACTCGCTCGGCCAGTTTTCTGAGTGTGGGATGACGAATAAAGCTTGGGACAGCGACGCTAAACTTATTAAAAAAATCAATATTTTCGGGTACGGTCATTATCAAATCCTATGAGTGGTCATCTTCATATTACTCATGAAAATACCGGTGCCAGCATACCAGTATAACCTGTCGCTAGTATGGCAACCTTTTTTATTAATCAGATTATCGCTTTTGTAGATATATCTCATATTTACGCTGCTTTAGACGAATTGCGATTTATTAATGCATCAGCTGACTGCTATGTATATATGCGGCCACTAGGATAAAAATAAAACGGCTTGCCGCTTGTGTATAAGCTTTGTTATGTAGACTGAGCCTCTATCCGAGTGCGCCTTTCTACTAAATGCCTATTTTTTGCCGCGTTTTTACACCTTTCTAAATCACTCAATATCTTGTACCGTCTGTCTTAAACGGCGATCGCTTTATTGATTAAGGTTTTCTCGATATCCTTTTTGCTTGGTATTTATTCATGATAATAAGTATCATAACTGCATCTTTAAATTACCAAACATTAACCGAGTAATATTTCAAAAAATGTATTTGGGTATTATGATAACTGCTAGCAAGACTATGAGGCGGACATCCTAAAATAGCATTATAAAAATACTGATGCCAGCGTCATAGGATTGCTGTAATAACAATAAACAATACCTCAAAAGAACAAAGGATACAGATTATGACAGACCAAATCGACAACATGATGCCACCTGCTGAATATATCAATGATAACTATAAAGGCTCAGGAAAACTGGCTGACAAGCGCGTTTTAATCACTGGCGGAGACAGCGGTATCGGTCGTGCAGTGGCTTTTCATATGGCACGCGAAGGTGCCAAAGTCGCCATCCTTTATCACTCTGATGAGGAGAGCGCAAATGAGACGCGTGAAGGTATTGAAGTAGAAGGCGCAGACGCGTTGGTATTGCAGGGTGATACGGCAGATAGTAGTAGTTGCAAAGAGGCAGTCGAAGCTGTCGTGGCAAAATGGCGCGGCATTGATGTGCTAGTCAATAACGCTGGTATGCAAAAGCCGTATCATGATTTGTCTGAAGTCAGTGATAAAGACTGGCAACAGCATTTTGATGTCAATATGGCAGGAATGTTTTATGCAACCCGCGCCGCCCTTGAGCATATGAAAGAAGGCGATAGCATCATCAATACCACCTCAGTGAATGCGTATGTCGGCAACGATGTATTAGTGCCGTACACCGCGACCAAAGGCGCTATCGTTGGCTACACTCGCGCGTTATCGCAACAACTACTTAGTCGCGGTATTCGCGTTAATCAGGTAGCACCGGGTCCTGTGGTGAGTGAGATTCAACTAGTCTTTAAAGACTTTGATAAAGATATTTTAGAATCCATGTCCTCACCAATGGGACGTATGGGTCAGCCACGTGAGATGGGTGCTGCCTATGTATTTCTTGCCTGCCAAGACAGTAGCTTTGTGACTGGTCAGACCTTGCACATAAACGGAGGCATGATTACCAATGGCTGATATCATGGATTCTCCTGACTCCTCTGACCTGCTATCTGTCTGTTGGGCAAATAGCAGTACTCATCGCCGTTGGTTGCTCGCTGAAGGGCAACGTTTGCTCGAACATTATGCCAAAGCGCGCGTGCCATCAGGGTTTGCTACTCTCGGTCATGATGGGAGCATGGTAGATGACACAGCAAAAAGCATCATCACTGCGAGGATGGTGCATTGCTATGCGCTAGCGGCACTAATGGGCATACCGGGGGCGGCAACACTTGCTGACCATGGCCTAGATGCGTTGCTAGATGGCCCATTACGCGACTCGGTACATGGCGGTTGGTTCAGTGATGCTTCTTCAACTCATGAAAACCCATCACGCAAAAACGCCTATCTACATGCGTTTGTCGCGCTTGCTGGTGCGTCTGCTAGCATTGCTGGTCGCCCGCGCGGTTCAGAGCTCATGCAAGCTGCGATAGCAATCATCGATCAGCATTTTTGGTTAGAAGATGAACAATCGATGCTGCCTTCTTTTGCGGCTGACTGGTCTGATCCTGAAGATTATCGCGGCGCCAATTGCAACATGCATACGACTGAAGCCTGCTTAGCACTGGCAGATGCCACGGGTGAGACGCGTTGGCTAGACCGCGCACTACACTTAGCCAAGCGTTTCGGCCATGATATTCCTAGTACTTACGATGGTCGCCTACCTGAACATTTTGATGGTGGATGGAATCTGTTGCCCGACTACGATGCCAACGAGCCTTCTGATGACCTGCGACCTTGGGGTCTCACACCCGGTCACTTTGCAGAATGGGCAGGACTGCTAATCAAGGTTGAGTCTGCTTGTATCGCGCATGGTTATGATGTACCTGATTGGCTACTACCTGATGCCGTCACATTATTTGATAGCGCTATCGATCGCGGCTGGGCACCTGACGGTCAGTCCGGCATGGTTTATACCATCGGCTGGGATGATGAGATTTCAATACCAAACCGTCCTTACTGGGTACAGGCTGAGATGGCCAATACCGCACTGATGCTATCGCGCCGTACGGGCGATCCACGCTTTGAACATTACTACCGCTTAGCATGGGATTATATTGCCAGTACTTTGATTGATCTTGAGCACGGCGGCTGGCGTCATGAGGTAGATGCAGATGGCAATTTAAGTACGGTCGTATATCCAACGCGCGAAGATCTTTATCATGACTTTCAAGCCACTGTAACGCCATTGATTCCTATCTCTGCATCGGTAGCTGGTGGACTGCGCACACAGATGCTCGAAACAAAAACCCAATTCCTATAACCTCATTCATATGTAGGATATACTCGATAAGATAAAAACGCTTTGATGGCAATTAAAATGCGCTGTCAGAGCGTTTTCGTCGTAATCATAAAAATTAAATAAAATAGCTTTTCTCATTAAAAGTAAAAGGATATCCTCAAAAGTATTTGTCACTATCGCTGCTGTATACAAAAGCAAACATCAGAGTGGCAAAAAAACTTTTAAGATAAGTGGACACACAATATTTACTAATAAAGGTAGTTGGTATGAGCTATTGTCTCCAATGCGGTCATAAAGCAGAACGAAAAATTCCACCTACAGATAATATGCCGCGCTTGGTGTGCCCCAATTGTCACTATATCCACTACGAAAACCCAAAGGTTATCTGTGGTTCGCTAGTCGTACACGAAGACAGAGTGCTACTGTGCCGCCGAGCGATCGAGCCGCAATATGGACTATGGACGATACCTGCAGGTTTTATGGAAAACGGCGAAACCATGGCTGAAGGCGCCGCACGCGAGAGCTACGAAGAAGCTGATGCCATCGTACTGAATCCGCATCTATACTGCATTTATGACCTGCCAGATATTGGGCAGATCTACTCTATCTATCTAGCCGATCTAAAAGATGGTGCTTACGGTATTGGCTCAGAAAGCCTTGACTGTGCACTGTTTAGTGAAGATGATATTCCATGGGATACACTCGCCTTTGAAGCCATTCGCCTTACTTTAAAAAACTATTTTGCTGATCGTAAGCAGTATAACGAGTTGTCAGAATTTCCGATCCATCAAGACAAAATCGGCAAAGATTTGAGCATCAAACGGTACTAAGCAAATACTACATACAAAAAAGCCAAGCATCATGCTTGGCTTTTTTGTGCTTAACTTTTAATCAAGAACAAACCTACTTTTCTTAGCTCTTAATTCTACAAACTTCAAAACCAAGACCTTTTACCGTCTCTTCTTTATCATAAGGTGCTAATACGGCACGTACATGGTTTTGACCTTGCAAATACTGCTTGGCAACACGCTGCAAGTCATCGATAGTCACGGCTAGGATAGCGGCGCGCATTTTACGTTGCCAGTCAGCACCACGATGATGCAAGTTGGCAAAGCATGCCTTAATCGCCTCCCCTGCAGGAGAGCCCGGTTTATCCATGCCTGAAATAATACCTAAAATCGCTTCTTCTAATTGCTCATCGGTTTGTGGCTCGTTTAAGATCCACTCGATACTGGCCTCAAAATGCTCAAAGGTTTCAGCGCACTGCGGGTCGCGGTAACTAAAGAACTTAAACGCACAAGCATTAGCATCATAACCAGCACCGCCGCCATAGGCACCGCCGCGCTCACGAATGGCACTGTGCAAGTAGCCATTACGTAAGTAAGGCGCTAATACCATTAATGCGGCAGTATCAGGATGGTCAGCAGCGGGTACGGTATAAGCGCTGGCATTATGATAAACGTTGGTCGGTACTAACCATGCTAGATCTGCAACATCAAGTGCAACCCCATTTTCTAACGCTTTGACCGCGTCTTTTTCTCCATTTAGCGCGCTATCTAGATGTAGATTTGCAAATTCGCTAGGGATATTTGCTTCAGTATTGGTTACATTCTCAGTAAACGTTGCTGCTTGACTGTCTTTCCAACTATCGACGATCAGGCCACTCAAGCGTTCCGTTTGCTCGGCTTCACAGATAATAACAGCATGCTTAGGTAAGCTGATTAAACGTTGATGCAAGTCCATCAAACTGGTCGCTAACTGATCCCACTGTGCATCATCGGTACTGGCATGACCCAAGAATGCTTTAAGTGCGTTGAGTGCTGGTAAACCACTACGTACATATTCTAGCTGCGCTTGACGACTCATACCACGGCTGGCGGTTTGCATTGCATATGAGTGACCAGACCCTGCCAAATTGGACTGCCAGCTAGCTTGACGCTGCTGCAAGATTTCTTTGATACGGTCATGCTCAGTAAAGATACTGTGCTCCATCACTTCTTTGAGCAAATCAATCGCTTCAGGCTTACGATTTAGCGCACGCGTTGCCACGACGAAATAACTGCTAATCGCTTGACTGTCATCGACGTTGGTACGTTGGCTAATACGCGCAGTCACACCCGAAGAATGCGCGGCTTGCTTGGCCTGCATCTCATGAGCGCTGAGCGAGTCTGTACCCAGCTCAGACAACAAGCTCAGATAAATAGGCAAGAGTGGATGATTGATGACATCATTCACTGGTAGCTCATCTGCGTTACCGTTACCAATGGCTTCCGTGAGCGGTACAATCACCTGATAGTAATAAATACCGTTAGTACCCGCTTCGTACTCAAATAGCGTACTATCTTGCCCGCTTAAACGTACTTGTTTCTGCACGCCTTCTTTAAAGCTGATGTCTGTTGGTACGTCTTCTAGACCTACCTTTGGCAATAAGCTCAAATCATCAGGCGCGGCTTGGCGTGCGGCCAAATCCAGTGCTTGCTTGTGCAAGATATCTTTATCATCAGCAGTCAGATCCATCTCAATGGTATCTAGACGTACTTGCTCTGCTGCCGCTTGGCGCGCTGATTTTTCGCTATCTGGCGTCATTGTCACGCGCACACGGTGCTGATTGTCCAGCAGATGCGTTTTGATTAAATTCGGTAGCCACTGCGGATCGACGACTTGCTCGCGCAGCCACTGTAGATGCTCATCTACTTCCCACACATCGATAGGATTACCATCATGAATGGCAGTACTAAAGCCTTCTAACATCAGGTTTAGACCATAAGGAATGCTATCACCGCCGATATGACGCTGATCAATTTCAATCTGATGCAAAATGGTTTCGATCGTTTCATCATCAACTGGCGAGTTTGCCACTTCGGTCAGCAAGTCAATAATGCCCTGCTCGACCGCCTCGGCATGCTCTGGGTTAGAGCCGCGCAGTCCCGTATAAAAGACCATTTCATAATGACTGTCATCCAATCCCAATAGTGGGCTTGGCGCTTTACCCAGTGGGTGACTGTCCAAATAAGCACGTAGTGGCGAGCCTGAATGCTCAATCAGTACGCCTTCGAGCAAACGCAGCGCCAAACGCTGCTTAGGATCAGTGATCGATGGCAACAACCAAGCGACCACGTGATGGGTTTGATCTGGACCGGCTTCATCAGCAGTGTACGTATCAACCGCCCTGATAGGTGCAGACAAACGCTGCTCTGGACGCGATACGTGTTTTTTGCCTGCTTCGAATTGAATCAAAGCATCTTCGTGTATTTTCGCTTGCGTCTCAGCAACAGGAATATTACCAAAACTCATGATCACACTATTCGATGGGTGATAGTGACTCTCATGAAAGGCCGTCAGCTCAGTATGAGTCAAGTCAGGAATCTGAGCCGGATCGCCACCTGAATTGTAGTGATAAGTCGTCGTTGGGAATAGATGATGCGCAACCGTATGATAGAGCTGATCAATCTCGCCGCTCATCGCGCCTTTCATCTCGTTAAAGACGATACCTTTAAACTGTGGCTTGTCGTTTTCATCAAGCTCTACGCGGATGCCTTCTTGCGCAAAATCGAGCGGATGGATATTGGGAAAAAACGACGCATCAAGGTACACAGCGAGCAAATTAAAATAGTCGTTTTTATTTTGTGTGGCATACGGATACGCCGTCCAATCTGCTGCGGTCATCGCATTCATAAACGTATTCAATGAACGTTTAATCATCGAAAAGAACGGGTCACGTACTGGGAACTTTTTAGAGCCACACAATGCCACATGCTCCAAAATATGCGCCTCGCCTTTTGAATCCATCGGCTGAGTGCGAAAGCCCACCAAAAACGCATTTTCATCACTTGGGTGCGCTAAATGATAGTGCATCGCGCCTGTCTTCACATGCTGACTGATCAGCACATCCATCGATAGCGCCTCAATATGGCAATGCTCAAGCAGCTCAAATGCTGGATGCAACGTTAGATCAGCAGTAAATGGGGTATCAGTCATAGTTATCCTTATCGCTTACAATGCGTATCGTGTGCCCTGACTATCAGGGTAAATAGAGTGGTAAAAATTATTGAACTATCAGTCGTAAAAATGGCTATTAAAACATTTTGACTTACAATTTCTAAAAAAACTGAATGCTAAAACCCTATATTGGCTTTTGAACTCAATTATGCAGGTATTTATAGTGACTATATTGGCTAAAAAAGAATTGGCTTAGCGCTATTAGTGGGGTTTGGTCGTTGATAAGTCAAGTCAGCAATCAGGCAATACTCTATCGCGTAGTCAACGTTGATATCTTGATGACCAAACACAATTCCAACAAAAGCCACATTCAAATGATGGTCATATCACTTAACAGAGACCCTTTGCACTGCTACCATGAAGTTCACTACCAATAGGAGCACCTCATGAGCTACCAACATATTTTACTGGTTACTGACTTATTATCCGATGCGGACAAGGTTGCTCTAAAAACCAAACGTATACTCGCAGGCTCTCCCGAGGCCAGATTGTCTGTCCTGCATATTGTGGAAGATGATATGGTGCGCTTTGGGTATGAACTCGTACCTTCCTCTAGCCTATCAGGCGATGTCCATAATGAAAAATGGCAAAAAGCGCGTGCTAAGCTGGCGCAGTTTCTGCAGCGCAACGGGCTAAAAGCAGTCAACTCTGAGGTGACGGCTGCTATTTCTAACAGCAAAGGCATTGTTGACTACTGTCATGAAAAAAAGGTCGATTTACTTATCATTGGGCGTCATGAACGTCATGGTATCGCTGCTTGGCTAGTCGGTGCAACTGCTGATAGTATTTTGCCAAACGTCCCTTGCGACAGCCTAGTCGTCAAGCTTGATGAGCCAGTATCAGAATAAGCGGGCGGGCCCAGCATTCGAGTTAACCTGTTATTTGTTAGCATTGCACTCGGGTTTTATTCCATATCAAAATCTATGTCGCAAAGATAGACAAGCATTACTTAACAGCGCTCTGTAGTAGTGCTATAGTAAATACTATCTGACATGAGGAAGACATTATGAGTTACGAACATATTTTACTGGTCACCGACTTACTCTCTGATGCAGATATAGTCGCCCAAAAGGCCAAGCGCATCGTTGAAAACCGTCCAGGCTCTAAGCTATCTGTTTTGCATATTGTCAAAGACACCATGGTTGGCTTTGGCTATGAGCTGGTGCCTGCCTCTAGCCTTTACGATGAGATTGATGATGAACGCTGCCAAGAAGCACGTGCAAAGCTGGCGCAATTCCTTGAACGCAATCAGCTAAATGCAGCAACGTCAGAAGTCACGACTGCCATCTCTAGCAGTGAAGGTATCGTTAGCTACTGCCATAAACACGATGTCGATTTATTGGTCATCGGTCGTCATAAGCGTACGGGTATCGCTGCATGGATCAGTGGCGCGACAGCAGATAATATCTTGCCCAATGTACCTTGCGATAGCTTTGTAGTGCGACTGGACAAGCCTGTTTCAGCATAACAATATGCTTTGATTGTCTTATATTATCTAAAGCATGTCTCAAAAAAAGCGCAGCGTAACTTTTAACGCTGCGCTTTTTTATGGCTAATAAATTTTAGGTTCATCCAGACTCATCGTTTAACACTGTTGGATAATATCTATAAAGGTTTGCCAAATGGGGCTTTGATGACGGGCTTTGTGCCAGACCAGCCACCATGTCCGCGACAGATCAATACCTGCAACGCTTACTTGCACTAGCTTAGCTGTTGCAAGCTCTGTCTCAATCACGTGCTGCGATAGACAACCAAGACCAATGTCTGCACTCACCATATGTTTGATGGCTTCTGATTGGTGTATGGCCTTTACCACTTCTGCATTGGGCAAATACTTTAGCAACTGCTCATCGATAATCTGCCGTGTACCCGACCCTGCCTCACGTACGAGTAGCGGTAACTGTGCTAGCTGATTAATAGTCAGCTGATAGCAGCCCTTATCTTCGCTATAGGTAGCGACGTTCTTTAACCATTTACTATCACGCTTGGCAAATATCATCAGCGTATCCGTGCGCCATTCGCGCTGCTCAATGGCTTTCATATCTATCGGACGCGGCATCCCCTCTACTAAAGCAATATCGATATTGAGCTGCTCAACCTCACTCACTACCTCCTGAGTATTAGCAATATACATATCGACGTTGGCATCAGGTAGCGCTTCATATAGCTTGCCAAGCAATGATGGCAGCACGTAATTGCCAATCGTGGTACTCGCCCCGATATGTATCTGCCCCGCCTGATATTGGTGATAATGTTCAAGCGTGAGCGATTGCCCCAAGATCGCCTGTGCCTGTATATAAATAGGATGGGCATTCGGATGCTGATTAAGCCTGCGACCAACGCGCTCAAACAACGGCATCTGTAATCTAGACTCAAGCTCTGTCAGTGCGCTACTGACCGCTGATTGTGATAAATGTAGCTCTTCACTGGCGCGGCTGGTGCTACCTGTCTGATAAATACTGACAAAAACAGCAAGCTGCTTAAGCGTAATCTTTGGCACTGTCTGTACTGATTTTTTCATTATGTTGATGATGCCTTATGTCAGTTTTTAATCTGTCCTATCGAATAGGCTTGTCTTTAATCGATATTCATACTGTTGGTATCGATTACCACAATGGTCATTAACCTATAAAATCGATAATTTATATCTTATTAATCTGTTTTTATTATAAATGTATCGGGCATATACTGTCTATTCATAAGCTTATGCTTATTTTAATATCACTAACAGGATATGCCCCTTATGCATACACTAGCCAAATCAGTCAGTCGCTCAGTGAGTAACTACATTCCAAGCCAACGCCACTTGGCTGGTTTGACTGTGGTGCTGATCGGTGGTTTGTTTTGCTTATGGTTAAACACGAGTTTGGATGTGTGGTCAAACGGGCGTATCGTTGGCTTATCCTCTTTAACGCTCGCGATTTTGCTGGGTATGATATTGGGTAATACCATTTATCCCAAGTTCACTGAGCGTCTAAATGGTGGGGTTTGCTTTGCTAAGGGTCAGATTTTACGCCTCGCGATTATGTTCTATGGATTTAAGCTAACCATGACGCAAGTGGCGAGCGTCGGTATGCCAGCGATTATGACCGATGCGCTCGTATTGACGTCGACCTTTCTACTGACCTATTGGCTAGGTACTAGATGGTTAAAAGTCGATAAAGAAACGGTCATTTTGATTGGCTCGGGCGCAAGTATTTGCGGTGCGGCTGCCGTCATCGCCGCAGAGCCAGTCGTCAACGCGCAAGCCCACAAAGTTACCATCGCTGTGGCAACGGTCGTGGTATTTGGTACTATCGCGATGCTGCTCTACCCTTTTTTATATCAGCTTGGTTGGTTACAACCTTGGCTCAGTGCCGAGCAGTACGGCATGTACACGGGCTCAACCGTACATGAGGTGGCGCAAGTCGTGGTCGCGGGCAATGCAATCAATACTGAGATTGGCGATACGGCGGTCGTGACCAAAATGATACGCGTGATGATGCTCGCGCCTTTCTTGCTCGTATTATCGTTTGCGCTAACCAAAGATCGCACCGTAGATAATGCCGCTATAGAAGATGAGGGCAGTAAAAACGAGACAGCATCATTTATGACCCGTGTCAAACAAGTCAAAGTTCCATGGTTTGCGTTTATTTTTATCGGTATTGTGTTTCTGCATACTTGGATACCGATGTCTAAAACTATCGAGCAAAGCATGATTGTGCTAGATGACATATTGCTGACGATGGCGATGTTTGCGCTAGGTTTGACTACTCATCTAAGCGCGATTAAGCAAGCTGGCGTTAAACCTTTGATTTTAGGAGCGGTGATGTTTGGCTGGTTGATACTGGGCGGTGGTCTGATCAATATCGGTATTAGCTTTATATAATAAGCCAATTGCTCACGCTTATTTACTTACGTCAGTACCCAATACAAAAATGCCTCTAACTATCCATATAGTCGGAGGCATTCTTACATCTGTCGTTTCATTTGGCATCAAATGACAGACGAAAAAAAACGAACCCAAAGGTTCGCTTTTTTACATCTTTTCATCTATCTGTCTATAAAGACAAATTAGATAGCAACGATGTTATGTGCTTGTGGGCCTTTTTGGCCTTGAGTTACAGTGAACTCAACTTCTTGGCCTTCAGCCAAAGTTTTGAAACCTGAACCAGTGATTTCGCTGTAATGAGCAAAAACGTCTGCGCCAGTTTCTGGAGCGATAAAACCAAAGCCTTTAGCTTCGTTGAACCACTTAACTGTACCTTTTTGAACGTCTGACATAGTATAATCCTACTTTTAAATTTATTAATGGTCTAGTGACCGGTAACGCTTGCAAATAGCTACTGAACGATAAATATTAAAACGAAGGATTATAACTAATACTACGAGGTAATGATTTGGTGCAGAACTGCTCTTAAGCTTGGGCGTATTATAAGGGGTACATCCTAGTATCGCAAGCCTTATCTCATGTTTCGTGTAACCAACGTGGTTTATTGAGTGGATTTGGCTCAAATTGCAACCATTTTAGGCATTTGGCAAGCGGAACAAATATATCGCTACTCCACTACAAACAACGGCTACCAGCCATGCCACCCACATCATATCGGCAGATAAACGATAAAACAACATAACAGTTGACGCGGCCATCATTATAGTTGCCAAAACCTTGGCATACAGCGGCACGGCATGATTGTTTTCCCAATCGCGGACGAATTTTCCAAAGTATTTGTGATTGATAAGCCAAAAATGAAACCGCTTAGAGCTGCGCGCCCAGCAGCCTGCCGCTAGTAGTATAAAAGGCGCAGTCGGCATGACGGGCAGTAATATCCCAATAATACCTAAAATAAAAAATACCCAACCAAGCGTCACAAAGGTCCAGCGTATCATCGGACTTCTGGATTGATTGGTCTTGGGCCTATGATAAAACGTTTTTTTATTATGGGTCATATAAATGATGTCATTGGACGGTATAGTAAATGGTTTAATTAGCCATTGAATGCGTATGCTTGGCTACTTGTATAAGTAACCAAGAATGCAATACCATTAAAGATTGCACAAGACTATTTATATAGGCTTTTTGCTATCGATCAGTATATTTGATTAGTGATCAGGTAAGTGCTGTCATAAGCTTATTTTAGCGTTCCAATGTCTCATTTATAAAACCTTATCAATAAGGCGTTGATCCCTCATATCTTTCTGATTTGGCAGTCCGATTCGCATATTTCAAAATTCAATTTATAGCGACCCCTCAATATCTCTATTCCCTTTCTTCTGAGCATGGCATCATCTGTCGGCGAGATAATGACTTTAGTAATGCTTTTCAAATCTATATGAACGGGTATATACGGAATAATCACACCTGATTTCGACCGAAATTCAATCGACTTATCATGCTTATTGATGACCGTCAGTATCAGTCTTTTTTCTTTTTCATCAGAAAATTCTGGATTCTTTATCAGTGCAAACTCAGTCAACGCTTCGAGTATCGATGAAAATAATAAATCAGCCGTCGCACTATATCTATATTCTGCACTGGTTTTTCTGACAGCGCTATGCTCTCTGATACTTCTTACATTATTGACCAATGCCTGTTTTCTACTTAAAAAAACCTCTCTTAGTTTATGCTTATCAAAATACTTTTTTATGCTATTGGAGTAACTATAAATGATACTGTCAAATCGATGATGCGCTTGTGAGTGCCTATTAAATTTATTGAATTTAAAGCTATCTGACAGTAGGTGCTCATCAAACTCTATGCAGATACCGTCATTGTGCTCGCAATAAGAGGTCCATTGCCTCAGATAGTCTTTGTTATGAGTGAAAGATGCGACATAAAACTGCTGGCTGAGTACCACCAGCATCTCTAAGAGATAGTTAGTGAGCGATATTTCACTATCAGGACTTCGCTCATAGTGATCGTCAAATATATCCTGTAGTTTTTCGATGATTTTTTGATAGTCCTGCGACATAGAGGGAAATAACTTTTCGTCTTTTAGATTGTTTCTGACGTAATCAATACCTTTTTTCATTTCTTGATAATCATTCAAAAAGAAAATATTGGTCGCCCATATGCTTGAGTCATTGACTATACCCAAAAATCCAGCAGTACTCGTATAGTGGTAGACTTTGCTCATAACTTAACTCATTAAGTGGCACATAAAAATAAGAAAGCACTTCCATTTATAACATTAATAACAGACAACCCTTACTGTTATATTCGACTTTGGTTTATTAATAATACCTTTTCTTATTTAAATCTTTAATCATTTATTAAATGCATAAAATATATCAGATGCATAAAACGTACCAACTTATGATCCAATCCAACACCTTGCATTACCGCTCATAGGTCGTCTATGATGACGCAGTAGCTATTGATAATAGCCGTTAGCAGTACCGATCAAAAATAGCAGTACTGATCAAAAATAATTTAATACCACTCAATCTTGTCGGGGTGCTTTGATTTGACACTGTAAACATAGTCCATATCATCGCTGAGATAGACCCGTGAACCTGAAGCAGTTAGCACTGACGTAGGAAACAAGCATGACACGTTTTAATGCATCTCTTAGTGATGTGTGCTCGTAATAGCATATCTAATTTTGAGACTTTGCCTTTCTTGTTTTATTTAAGCAGCATCAGTCTGATTGTTTTCTATCATTAAAAAGGAAACAACCATGCAATCGACCACCAAACTCACCCTCACCCTCGAATGGTTCTTGAACCCTGATCATCTACCCTTTATCGCGGGTGTGACCACAGGCGCGTATGAGCAAGCGGGGCTAGATATCACCATTATCGAGCCTGATGATCATTATGATGGCTTTGTTGAATTACAGAATCAAAGTATCGATCTGCATGTGAATGAGCCTATCCATTTGTTTGAGCATTACGCGCCCAACCTGCGCGCGCTGGGCTGCTTTTTTGAGACCGATGGCGGCATATTGATGCAGCAATCCAGCATGGATAAGCTAAAAAACAATCAGCCGATTCGCATCTGTACCCCTGCCGCTGAAGAAAAAACCAATCGTATTGGCTTTGAAATATTGGCGCGTTATGCCAAGAAAAACGGCTTTAGTATCAGCCGTGATAATGTGACCTTTGTGCAAAAAGACTTTTATCACATCAAAAACTTGCAAGAAGACCCAAGCCTCGATGGCGCATGGCTATGCTTTTATAACTTTGAAGGCGTTGAAGCGACGCATGAAGGATTGGACTTTACGTTTATCGATCAGCATTTGTCACCTTATCCGAACTTTTCGGCGTTAGAGATACTGACGACTGATGAGATCTATAGCGCGAAAAAGGAAGCGATAGATACTTTTATCCAAGTGACCAACCAGATGACGGAGCTGTGTAAAAACGATCCAGAGACTGCCCACCATATGTATTACAATTATAGTAAGACCGAGGCGGATACGCTGATGGATGCGATTATTGATAATACGCTGGGCAGACTGATCACGCCAGTCACGCCTGATGCGAGTAAGTGGGAAGAGCTGCGTGAGATGCTAGCCGACATCGATATCGTAACCTTGACTGATGAGCAATATCAGTCGCTGTGGGCGCTGTAGAGATTTTAGAAGTTAAGATATTTTGAAACATAAAAAACCGCCATAGCATTTGCTGTGGCGGTTCTTGTTCAGTCAGTTGCTCAAATATTTTTAATTATTACTTAATAACTACAGATGCTTATGATCCAGCTTTAATTGACAACCTTTTAGTCTGAGTATGACCTTCACCCTTTTCAGTATGGCTTACAGAAGATCTTAATGAATGCCTTTTCCATTCCGGCCATTCGTCAACTTTAGAACCAACTCTTTTTAAATCTTCATAAAATGATGACTTAACTGCTGATGTATTCATAATAAAATCCTTATTGTTCTAAATTATCAATTACATTTGTAACTTCTTTTGCAGCCACCTCTTCCAACTCAAGGTATGAATTAGGTAAAATTTGCATACGTAAATTAGCAAACTGTGGTTTCCACTCAATCGCTTTGCCTTTCGATTTTCTAATAACAGGCTCTCCTGAGCCTAAGTTCATCGAAAATAAATTGTAAAAACTTCTAGGTCCAACTCCTACAAAAGGTTCAAAAAACACTTTTGTATCAGAGTTTCGTTCATCTTCAGTAATAGAGTCATTATGAAATTCTAAAGCTTTACTTTTTGGATAAGGCTCTATATAGACTACTCTAGTTATTCCTGCTGCAATAATATGTTTTGCACAGTTATGGCATGGGAATGTTGTACAATATAAAGTAGCGTTTTTAGTACATTGATTGTTCCTTGTGCAACTCATCAACGCTTCCATTTCTGCATGCACTATCCTACCATACTCAGTTATATCTTTTATTGGACTTTCTTTAAGAATATCTCTGAACTGATTCTTGACATTTTCGTCCTCTATTACACTTAATATTTCCTCTATGATTTCTTGTTTTTGAGCATGATTTGTATCTTTACCACGCATATAATCACGACCTTCAGGAACATCAGAAATCTCATATTTATTACTATTTTCAATAGATGGCCAATATAGCCCACCTCCAAATTTAGGAACATCATTTGCACCAGTGGATATTATATCTTCTCCCCTAGCAACAACTGCTCCTACCTGTCTTGATAAATCAGCAGATCTTAAAGATGCTGAAAATGCCATAAACATTGCAAATTCATCAGGTGTTGGAGTCAGAAAAGGTTTTCCAAAAATCAAATCTAAAATTCGCCAGATATCTTTTTCAAGCTTTTCAGAGTTAGTGCCATAATCAATGTAGAAATCAGATAAATGAAATGTATCTTGTGTATGTTGGCCAAATTTATTATTTTCATTTATATCTCTATCAATCAACTTATCGGCTTCTTCTTCTTCTAAGCGTTGATTATCTACAAGATAGCTTTTTCTTTTATCTTTGCTACAATGCACTCCAATCAGTAGAAAGCTTTTTGAATATATTTTTCCTAAGGTATCTACCTCATCTGGGTTTTTTAGAGAATTTATAATATAAGCTTTTCTAGACTTTGGTTTTGCTACTTCACCCTCTCCAGCACCCCTTCTAGTACGTATTACTCCTGCACATGCTAAAGCAAGTATCTCATTGCAGCTAGTTTCCTGTCTTACCCTATTACCACAATCCATCAAGCTATTAACCTTGTCAAAGAAGGTCGCATTTTCAGCTGGTATGCTGTCAATATTTAAGGTTTCACATAATGGAATAATGCAATCTTTCGATATTCTTAAGTTATCAACCGTATATCTATAGGCAACCAACCTTGCTGAAATAATTCTAGTGATATTTTCCAAATCAGTACCTACTGCACCAACTAAACCAATTACAAGTTCTGAGTCCTCGTATATTCCTAAATTCAAGTTTGTTGCCTCCTAAGTACATGTCAATTCCAGGATTTAACTACCGTTTAAAATTAAATCTACTCAGGCACAGCGAATAGAGTTCAATATCAGACTAAATAGTTTTCCTCTGCGTTGTTATTTTTAATTTCATAGAGTAATCCAATACTATACAATACGATAGCCAAAAATAGCACACAAATATTCAGTAATACCTAAAGTATAAGATAAAGAACCAACCAGTGGTCAATAAAAAAACGCCATCACAATTGTGACAGCGTTTTTTATTACTATAGATATTTACGCCTTATTTACAACGCTTTTAACTGCTCCATCTGCGCCGTCATCGCTGTCAACTGCCCTTCTAGCTCAGCCAGTTTCGCTTTCTCTGCTTCTACCACTTCCGCAGGTGCTTTACTGACGAAGCCTTCATTGCCTAGCTTACGCGCGATACCGTCGGCTTGCTTTTGTAGTTTTTCATGCGCTTTACCTAAACGTGCCAGCTCAGCCGTTGGATCAATTAGTCCCTTCATCGGTACAAGTACCCGTAGCTGACCGACCATACTTGATGACGATAGTGGCACTTCATCACCTTCTTTGACGATCTCTAAGCTCTCGACTTTGGCAAGCGCTTTGAACTGGTTTTTGATACGTGAGAGACGCGCCTCTTCATCTTGAGAGACGTTTTGTAGTAGCACTGGCAGACGTACCGCGTTACCCAGTTTCATCTCACCACGGATGTTACGGACGCTCGCGATTAGCTCTTGTAGCCATGCCATATCCGCTTCAGTCTGCTCACTGATTTGGCTATCATCGGTCTGCGGATAGTCAGCGACCACGATGCTGTCGGTGTTTTTTCGACCCAATAGCGGCGCGATGGTCTGCCAGATTTGCTCAGTCAGATACGGCATGATTGGATGGGTGAAGCGTAGCGCAGTCTCTAGCACGTGCAATAACACATAGCGGATTTGCGCTTTGCGCGTATCCGTCACCGAGTCATCATTTAGGCTGGCTTTGGCAAGCTCAACGTACCAATCACAGTATTCGTTCCAGATAAACTCATAGATATCTTGGCTGACCATATCGAGACGGTACTGAGCAAAATGCTGATGGATGTCTTTGATGCTAGAGTTCAGACGACTCATGATCCACTTCTCTGGTAATTCCCACACGTCAGGATTAGCCGCTTGATCGATAGGCTTGGCATTGCTGTCACCATCGACACAGTTCATCAGGACAAAACGGCTGGCGTTCCAGATTTTATTACAGAAATTACGATAGCCCTCGACACGCTTTAGATCAAAGTTAATATCGCGACCCGTACTGGCAAGCGAGGTAAAGGTAAAGCGCAGTGCATCGGTGCCGTAAGCTGGGATGCCTTCTGGGAACTCTTTACGCGTTTGCTTCTCAATTTTAGCCGCGTCTTTTGGATTCATCATGTTGCTGGTGCGTTTTTCTACCAACGCTTCTAGCTCAATACCATCGATCAGATCGATCGGATCTAAAACGTTACCTTTTGATTTTGACATTTTTTGACCATTGCCATCACGTACCAGACCATGCACATAGACGGTCTTAAACGGTACTTGTGGCGTGCCATCTTCGTTTTTCACAAAGTGCATGGTCATCATGATCATGCGGGCAACCCAAAAGAAGATAATGTCAAAACCTGTCACGAGCACGCTGGTTGGATGGAAAGTCTCCATCACGCGTGGATCGGCGTTGACGTCTGCCCAGTCAAGCGTACTGAACGTCCATAGACCAGAGCTGAACCACGTATCGAGCACGTCATTATCTTGGCGCAATACGACATCATCGCTAAGACTGTATTTGCTACGCACTTCGGCTTCGTCACGGGCGACATAGATTTTACCTGTCGCATCGTCATACCATGCAGGGATACGATGTCCCCACCAGAGCTGACGGCTGATACACCAGTCTTGTAGATCGGTCATCCACGCCATATACATATTTTTGTACTGGGCAGGGACGAACTCAATGCTGCCGTCTTCTACCGCGTCAATCGCAGGCTTGGCAAGCTCTTTGACCGCAACATACCACTGATCGGTCAACCACGGCTCAACGATCGTACCGCCACGCTCAGCACGCGGAGCTTTAAGTGCATAGTCTTCGATATCTTCTAGCCAGCCCTGCTCGCCTGCTTGCTCAACAAGGAACTTACGCGCGGCAAAACGCTCAAGTCCTGCATACTCGCTCGGCGTAGTCTCTAATTCAGGCTCACGCGTCTGCAGATCAGGATAAACTTCCATCGCTGGCAAGATATTAGCGCGCTCATCGAGAATATTGATGAGTGGCAAGCTATGGCGGCGACCCAATTCATAATCGTTAAAATCATGCGCTGGGGTGATTTTGACACAGCCCGTACCGAAGTCTTTTTCAACATAATCATCAGCGACGATAGGCACGACACGACCCGTGATTGGCAAGGTAATGGTTTTGCCGACCAAGTGTGCATAACGCTCATCACTAGGATTGACTGCAACAGCAGTATCACCAAGCAATGTCTCAGGACGAGTGGTTGCGACGACGAGATAGTTTTTACCATCTTGGGTCGTTAGCTCTGTATCTGTGAAATGATAGCGGAAATGCCATAGACTACCTTTTTCGTCGTGGTTTTCTACTTCTAAATCAGATAATGCGGTTTGGAACTTTGGATCCCAGTTGACCAGACGCTTACCACGATAAATAAGACCATCGTCAAACAGGCGTACGAATACTTCTTTTACCGCATTGGATAGACCATCATCCATGGTAAAGCGCTCACGCGACCAGTCAACCGAGCTACCCAAACGGCGAATCTGGCTAGTGATATTGCCACCTGACTCTTCTTTCCATTCCCATACTTTATCGATGAAATCTTCACGGGTCATATCACGGCGTTTGATCCCTTGTGCCTCTAATCGACGCTCAACAACCATTTGGGTTGCGATACCGGCATGATCCGTACCTGGCTGCCAAAGCGTATTATCACCATCCATACGGTGATAACGGGTCAGCGCATCCATGATTGCATTGTTAAAACCATGACCCATGTGCAGCGAGCCGGTGACATTTGGCGGTGGTAGCGCGATAGAGAACGACTCGTCTTTATCAAACGTCGGCTGAAAATAGCCGCTTTCTTCCCAGCCTTGATACATGCCTGCTTCGACTTGTGCAGGGTTATAGGCGTTTTCTAATTGATTGAGTGCCGCTTGAATAGAGGCGGTTAGGTTGTGGTTACTCATAATGGCATTATCTTTTATTGATTGAATGTGATCAAAGTTAATTGAATTAAAGAGAATATAAAAATTAGGAAAATAATGAATAGAGTGATTTTAACGCAGATAGGCAGATTTTGTTAGATGGTAAGGCAATTTATAAAGCCTGAAGATCATTTTTCATGCCGTTATCGAACAATTAATAACCCCAATCGGTTAAATGCTCAACAGAACCCGCCACTGTCATGCGCTAAAATAGTGCTGATATCTTTATATTAAAAATACTAAAAATGTTATCTAATCAATAGTGAGCCGACCTTGTCCCAAGATACCAAACACAACCAACAACATAGCCAAAAACATAACAACAACGCTCAGGATAACCTGTCAGACAGCGAGAGCTTTCCCGCGAGTACCACAAGTCATGTCCAGCAAAATGATGATGCGAATGATACGCTGAGCGGTAATCATGAAAAAGACAACTTGGCGCACAGCCATACGCTACAGCACAGCCACTCTCCAGAAGACACTCACGCCAACCCTCATACAGACAGCCACCATCCAGACGACCATATAAAAGCCACCGAAGAGCTGGATAATGATGACCTACCAGAAGAAATCAGCGAAGAAGACAAGGAAACCATCAAAAAAGTCGCCAGCGATGACAATCTAAGCCAAGCGAAAAGCTACGCTAGTATCTTGGTCGAGCAAGTCATCCATGCCAAAGAAACCTTTGAACGCTCGCTTGGCTCGCTGTTTACCAGTGCCTTTACAGCGGGGCTTGAGATTGGTATCAGCTTTTTTGTGATTTTATCCGCATTTGCCTTACTTAATGACGTGCTGCCGAGTCGCTATGCGATGGTACTGTCATCCCTGCTGTATCCGATCGGCTTTATTATCGTGGTGATCGGTCAGTCGTTATTATTTACTGAGCAGACCTCCCTACTCAGTCTACCTGTGTTAAATAAGATTGAACCACTGCATAAGCTGCTGCGGCTATGGGGCATCGTTATCGCTGGTAATATCGTCGGCGGCTGTTTGTTTGCCGCCTTGATGGTTGGCTTAGGGTTGCATATGCACCTGTTTACCGACCATGCTATCGATGCTTACGCTGAGCATATTTTAGGGTTTGAGTGGTGGGTTATCTTTGGTAGTGCGGTGCTGGCAGGTTGGATGATGGGCGTGGCGGCATGGCTAGTCACATCTGCACGCGATACCCTTAGCCGTATTGTTTTGGTTTCCATTATCACTGGTAGTATTGGGTTTTTGGGCTTACACCACAGTATCGTTGGCAATATCGAAGTGTTTTCAGCATTGCTGTATGGCAATACGGTCAGCCTATGGCACTATTTAATATTTTTAGTCGTGGTCTTAGTGGGCAACACGGTCGGCGGCGTAGTATTTGTCGCGGTGCTCAAAAACCGCACGTTCTTGTTTGAAATTGAAAGAGTCAAAGAACAAGCAGCGGAGGCAAGAGCAGAAGTAGACAGGCGCAGATTTTAGCGTTGAGCTAAAACTAGCACTAAACATAAAAGCCCACAATAACTCTCATCATAGAAAGTATATTGTGGGCTTATTTTATTGAGTAATACATTCCTTATTTAGCAATGCACTGCGGCTAATCTTTTGATTAAATTACATTCTTCTTGCGGCCAACACGCTATTTTCTCTTTCTACTCTATTCGCTTTATTGTGTTGCGCTGTAAATACTCTGACCATGATACCTGCGGTCAAGAACATAATGAGCGTATAAATAGCTGGGGTTAACGACATCTTATAGTTAGCGAGCAGCGTCAATGCCATAAACATCGACAGCGTACTGTTTTGTAGACCCACTTCCATGGTGATTGATCTTCTCTGCGCAGGATTTAGACCGAACCATTTACTGGTGTAATAGCCAAGCGCCATCGTCGATACGTTCAATATGAGCGACACAGGACCAGTGGCAATTAGGGCTTCTACGATGATGTCTCGTTGTACATAGCTCAAGAAAATGACCAAGAAGCTCAAAAATATCACACCAAAACGAGACACCATAACCTGTGCCTTATCTGCGAAGCTTGCCGCATAGCGTTTGATGAGCATACCAATACTCACTGGCAGTATCGTCAGAGCAATCAAGCTGATCATAGTCTTGGCGACTGGCAACTGAAACTCACTACCGGCACCCATGAAATACACGAGCGAAAAACTCAGTACGATAGGAATGGTAAATACGGTGATAACACTGGCAATCGCAGTCATCGTGACCGAAAGCGCGACATCCCCTTTTGCCAAATAAGTAAATAAGTTGGATGTCGTGCCACCAGGACACAGTACTAGTAGCATGACCCCGACGGCATATTCAGGCTCGAGTGACATGAAAGTTGCCAAGGCAAAACCGACCAATGGCAAGAATAGTAGCTGATTGGTCAGTCCGATCGCGACTGCTTTGGGATATTTGACGACTCTTTTAAAGTCATTGGTAACTAAGGACAACCCCATTCCCATCATAATCAAAAAAATACTAATGGGAATGACTTTTGAATTTACAAACGTGACTAACTCCACACCTTCCATAACTACATCCTTGTAGATAGAACCCTTACACGGGCAGGTTTACGACAACGTTGTGATGCTCAATCAGCCAATCCTGCTGATATCTTGGGTAAAAGCCACCGACATTGTCAGCGTTTTTATACGACATTTTGTACACAACATTTTTTGGAATCATCACTACTGACATACACCCAAAAAATGTCGAAACATTGAAAGTCAGTATATCGTTGTAAAAGTGTATGTATTTGATTTTTCTGACTACTGGTCAGTCAGCGTTGGGTTTTGTGCTGCGACAACCACAGAGGAGAATCTAAATAGCAGTGCTACGAGGTACTAAGAGATGCTAGGAAGTGTAGAAGGTACACGTGCAGGCGATGTGTGTATAGCAGAAACGATAGGTGTATGATCAGTACTGATGACTGCCGTGCCATAAGCAATGGCTTCTACCATACTGCCTAATTGGTTGATGTTGGTAACCTCTAGACGTACACCATAAATATGAGTGTAGCCTTTGGCTTTCGCTTGTGTACGCATACGGACGATTGCCTCACGGCGCGCGCGATCAAGCAGGGTCTCATAGGTGGTTAAGTTTTTGCCAAACAGACTAAGCACGCGAGCAATAATCATCTTAAAGTAATCTTGAGCAATAACGACGCTGCCAAGAACTAGCGCGCCTTCACTACCGACAGCCAGCTCAGGACGGTAGAAACGCTCGCTTGAAACCGTAATATCCCCTAGCGCCTGCTCTGCTACTTTGAGCTGTGCCAAATGCTGACGCTCATGACGTGAACCAAAAAACCAACCAGCGGCGAATAAAAAGATAAACGGCCCATAATTGATAAGCACTTGCGTGAGTGAGTCATTCATGGCACGTTTCTCATCATAAAAAGTATTACGGTTTGTAGCATTGTGGTTTTTAGCATTATCGTTTTTAGTGCCACAGTTTTTAAAGCGCTAAGATCAACCAAAAGGATTAAAACGCGGTAGATCATCTGACGCAGTTTGGGCTTGAGGATTCGGTGTTTGACCAGACGGATAGTGATTATCGCTTGGTGGGTTCTGGAGCTGCTGCGATACTGGTACCGCTTTGACCGCTGTCCCATAAACAAACAGCTCAGAGGCCCCTTGTGCGATACTAGAGGTAGAGAAACGCAAGCCGACGACAGCATCGGCACCAAGCGCTTCTGCCTTAACAATCATGCGATCGATCGCTTCTTGGCGTGACTCTTCTAACAGCTCGGTATAGGCGGTCAGCTCGCCGCCAACGATGTTTTTTAGCCCAGCAAACAAGTCTTTGCCCACATGCTTTGAGCGCACCGTACTGCCATACACAACATCTAAGCGCTCGGTAATTTGATAATTGGGTAGGTGTTCAAGATTGGAGAGTTGCACAGCCATAGTAAGACCTTATCGGTGACTTATAAAGTATCTAAAAGAATGACCAGAGCTGCGTGATGCAGTATAAATAAAAGACAGTACTACTAGCAGTACTGTCTTTTAGAATGACTAGTCATTGGTATGAAACAACAAAAACAGCTCGGTCAAATTGCCTTCGATGCTATTGGCCATTTGTACCATTTTGTCTTCATCTTTACGCATTGCTTCTAGCTCTGGATCTTCATCATCAATGCCGCTCAGCACAATCATTGGCAAGGTCAATACAGCCACGTCTTCTGCTGTCTCTTCGTCTTCAAACCAATCACTTGCTTCATCGCCATACATAGCATCGACAAAACCAATCGACCAAGCCACGATATCTGACTCATCTGAAAAATCAACTGCCACTTCTTCGTCACCAGCATCTTCACCAAATGGCAATTCAATCGGTGTCTCGTTTTTTAGCTCAGCCATGATCGAGTCACGCCAGCGCTTGATACCATCGATGACGTTTTCTGGGATTTCGCTCACATGACCTTCAAAAAGCGCATCCATCCAGTTGGGTAGTGGACGACCGATGACCGTCGCTGTCAAAAAACCATGCGCCGCGACACTATCGAGCACGAACTGGCTCTCTTGGTTATCCAAATAATCTAGTAATTCATCAAAACTTAGTTGGTTACTCATGGCTTGGTAGTCCTTGAAAGATAGCTATCGTCAATCGCAGTGATCGATTGGTTAATGGCAAGATATTATGTTGTTTTAAAACAAAGGCTGCTTGAATAACCGTAACCAAGCAGCCTTTATAAAGTAAGTATTATTGAATAGAGCAGATTGCGAGCCATTGTAAAAAATAACAAATAGCGAGCAATCGGTATAACTGAGTAGATAATTATCAATCATTAAAGCACTTTAGTCAGCTGAGATGACTGAAGCCTATCAATTAAAAATCATCATCATCCCAATCGTCACCGTCTTCATCGAAATTGTCTATATCATCTAGATCGTCTTTTAACTCTTTAGCCAAACGCTTTTCTTCTAGCAAATTATCGATTAGCCGACGCTTCTCAAGACTACTTAAACGCGTACGTACACTTGTCTCAGCTTCTTCAACCATCTTTGCATCGTCATCGTCGACAAAATCATCATCAAAATCGTCGTCAATATCAGCGTCACTCATGACAAACTCCTATCATTTTTAGGCATGGGTATTAAAAATACATCAATATATATATGCCTTATAAAGTCTCTGTTGAAAGTTGTCAATCCTTTTTCTTAATATGTCACATTTAGCCCAAAGTGCCAAGACGAAGATATGAATTATCTAGCGGACAATTGTAGTATAAATTACCCAAAATAGTATCATTAAAAACAGCACTATTAAATAAGCGACTCATCTTCGTCTTCAATCATAAGAACCGCATTACGGACATCAGCTAAACGCTGGATGAGCGAGTCATTACCACCATCGAATATCGCACATTCGCGCTCGTAGACAGTGGTTGGACGCATGATGCTGTGTACTTGTACATGGTTACTGATTTGTTTGAGACCAGCAGCTGGCAGTAATATCAACAGTTGCTCTTTTTTACCGATGCTCTGTAGCAGATGGGTCATTGGCTCTGACTGTGCGTCATCGCTCACGCCTGCTTTTGCTGGTAGTGCAAAGCGCGACAACTCGATATGCTTATCATGAATGATTTTGTTGAGCATCAAGTATAATTTAGCAAGCATCACCCCTGCCAGCGCCACTTTTGCATGGCTATTATCTGCTTTTAGCACCACACTTGCACCATCATCCTCAAAGTGTGCTTCATTGGTCGCACTGACACCCAGTAATAATGGCTGTTTGAGTAGTTCGGTCACGGCTTGATTGAGCAGTTGCGTACACAGGGCTAGATAAGGCAGGCGCTGCGCTGGTGCAAGGCGCTCAAGCATATTAAACTCATCATGAAAGACGATTTGCACTCTCACGCTATCGACTGCACGTGTGGCAGACAATTTAGACGTCTGACCACCAGACTGCGAACTATGACGCTTCGCGATGCTAACAGTCTTGTCCTCGATATCGCCTTCAGACGTAGCCGTTAGACTGCCAGTTTCGTCACCAGTCTCTTGGTTTTGCTGATTTCTAAGATATTCGTTGACTTCGTTGTGTACGTTGAATGTGCGCGCGTTCGTTACTTTATTCTCTGTAACGCTTTCAGAAGCACCACCAGATAGTTGACCATCAGCTGGGTTATTAACTATGCCGCCTGTGCCGCGCTCAAGGTCACGGCTGTAGCCGCGTTGATCGCCCTGATTGTATTGCTCACGATACAAATCCTGAATATTACGGCTCAGCGCACTGATTTGCTCTTTGGTAGGACGAGCAAGATAACCATAGATTAGCCAAAGCAACAAATGCAGCAACATAGTGCCAATCACAAACGGCCACTGCATCGCGATGATTTCACCTTTACTAACGTCTTTTAACGTCAGGGCAACACTACCAATCACCGCATCGCCGTTGGTTGCGATTTGGCGAATTGTATCGCCTTGCTGCATCGGCGCGTTGCCTACAGGCACCAGAATATCGTCGTTGTTATCTTTAATCAGTATCCGTGTCACGTCTTGCTCGCTGGTATAGCGATTGGCAATCACACTGAGACTGACACGGTCTTTGTTTTCTAAAGACAACCTTGCTTCATCAATCAGCTGGGCGACCATCTGCTCGCCTTTTAACGCACGACTTTTGCTCAGCTGTTGGTCGGTACTGATGACCAATAACAGCGTCTGCAAACAAAAACTAACCAGAAGAATAATGGCAAACAACCCTTGCCGCGGCGCTAAATACGTCATGATATGTTAAACTTTTTTGGAGAAAAGAAATTAAAAAACGAGTCTATTGCTCATTTTTTGGCTAATTTTTAAACAATTGTAATGTGCGAATATTGATCGATATTCACGGAAAATCGATAGTATTTCATTGAAATCAGTCATCATATAAAATGCTACTACGTAGAATAACAATCATTTATTGAGCTAAATTTGAACGATGATACTATCGCGCCCTGCCTCATGATTATCGCTGCTATTTTTGCCACAGCATCGTTACCAAGTGGTCAGTTTAGGTCATCTACTATATCACCATAATAAGTCTTATAGCGTTAGTCGGTTTATAAATTTATCATAATAACTTTGTTGCATTTCAGCAGACTTTAGGCGCTGATAAGCATTTTTTGACACCCATGATACTTTGCATGTCATCTATAGGCGCTGCTCAGTAAAACTGTTATTATTCCCAATCTTATATGAGCATACAAGGGACAATTGAGCCATGCCAAAAAATACATCTTATTCGTTACCAAAAGACAGCAAAGCATGGCAACAAGCCGTCGACTCTATTGCAGAATTATTACCTGATGATACCAATCTGCGAGATTTTGATGCGCTACAGTCGCTGCCTGTTTTTGCGCTTATCGTCGTGCTGCCTACTCAAGTATCAGCGATGGATATTCATCAATATGTTCAGTCTTGGGTCGATGAACAACCAAGCTGGCATTTGGTGACGGTCGCTGAGGATACTGAGGCGAGCTTTGTTAATATTACGGTTTCTGATACAGAGCCAACGGCAGCCGATGCACAGCGTCTACCCTTTACCAATGCTCAAGTATACCGTTATTTGTTAGTACCTGTGACAGACACGCTGATGCACCCTGGCAAAAAGACCGCCGCTGCTCACATCATTGATGATCAGCTGACCACTCGTCTGCGCCATGACTTATCTGAAGAATACAACCGCACACGCAGTAAGGATAGTACAGGCAACCTAGATATCGTCGATTGTCACATCCTATCGGTCGGTCATATGCTACGTACTCACAAGCTTGCCTGTTTTGACATGGATTCGACGCTGATTGAACAAGAGGTCATTGTAGAACTGGCAAAAACGGCTGGTATTGGTGAGCAAGTTGAGGCCATTACTGAAGCGGCGATGCGCGGTGAAATTGACTTTGATGAATCATTTGCTCAGCGCGTGGCCTTATTAAAGGGTATCTCTACCGATGTGCTTGATGATATTTGCAACCGCTTGACGTTATCAGTCGGTGCCCGTACCACCATCAATGCGTTAAAAGCATTGGGCTATCATACTGTGCTTGTGTCAGGTGGTTTCACTTACTTTGCCCGTTATATCGCTGAGCAATTGGGGATTGACGAAGTCCATGCCAATGCCTTAGACATCGAAGAAGGCGAAGTGACCGGCCATATACAGTTGCCCATCATAAATGGTGCCAAAAAAGCCGCTATCGTCGAGCACACTGCTGAGCGCTTAGGTATTGAGATGTCTCAAGTGGTCTGTGTCGGTGATGGGGCCAATGACTTGCCGATGATGGCGCTTGCTGATTTAGGAGTGGCTTATCACGCCAAGCCCATCGTGCAAGCACGTGCCGATGCAGCTATCAATGTGACAGGACTTGAAGGGACGCTTTATGCACTTGGCTATCCAGCCCTCGCTCCTACTAAGTAATCGCTAAGTATTCTAGATTATCCGCTAAGCTGGGTTAATGTCTGTCTCATTAATCCAGCTTTTATGCGTTAGCGCATGTTTCATAGGATGATGTTGCTTTTATTTTAAGTAGGTTTAGTTGTAATAACGCCAGATATTGATTTTTAGATAACATTTATTTTTAGATAACATTTATTCTCAGATAATAAAGGACTGTTCATGACGGCACCACAATCTCCACGGCCAAACCAGCCGTCAGCAGCGCAGCCATTAGACGCAAGCACGGTCCCTGTCTCTATCCATACGGATAACCCAAAAGAGCTACTTGGGGTTTATGTCAAAGGCATGGCGATGGGTGCTGCTGATATCGTCCCGGGTGTCTCTGGTGGCACTATTGCATTGATTGCGGGGATTTATGAGCGCCTGATTAATGCACTCGGTAGCATTGGCCCCAACCTTTGGCAGATATTTCGACAAGACGGCGGAATCAAAGGACTGATTGCGGTTTGGCGACAGGTTGATGCGACATTTTTATTATGCTTGATACTTGGTATTGCGACGAGTTTTGCTACCTTGGCCGGTATTATCAAGTATTTGCTGGACAATCAACCACTGCTTATTTGGTCGTTCTTTTTTGGATTGGTCGTCGCAACAGTATTTATCTTATTAAGTGAGATTAAACGCTGGAATATAGGACGTGTGGCGTTGTTTGCTGCCGGACTTATTGCTGCCGTGGTCATCAGTAGTCTGCCATTACTCGCGGCGACACCTAGCTTACCGTACTTATTTTTTGCAGGCGCAATTGCGATTTGCGCCATGATATTGCCTGGGGTCTCAGGATCTTTTATATTGCTGTTACTAGGTGCCTATGACACTGTATTGGAAGCCGTGCATACTCTTAACTTTACGGTACTATTAACTGTAATGGCGGGCATGGCAACTGGATTGTTATTGTTCACCCGTGCTCTAAAATGGTTATTAGCCCGCTACTATCAAGCCACCTTGGCATTACTAACCGGTTTTATTGCCGGCTCTTTGGTCAAGGTATGGCCGTGGAAAGTAGATGTATTAGGCACTCTTAACAGCGAGGCGGTCAATAACGTCATGCCATGGCAGTATCCTACTGGTCCGCACTGGCTAACCACAGTTGGTCTAATGCTACTCGGTGCTATTTTGGTGTCATTACTATCTTGGTGGGGCAGACGTACCAATAAGGCTTAACTGTTGATCCTCCCTGTATAAATATTTGATTAAAAGCTTTTGTTTAAACCATTATAACGGCTCCTACCCTCCTCCATATAAGCGCCCTTTTTTGCGGCGCTTAGCCTACCAGCTAACGATTAAAAATCGCAAAAGCTATCCAAAAAAAAGCAACTTTAATCTAAAAAACCAAACGTCAACGGTTGTCGCAAAGTCGCCTAGCGCCTCTTTAGCTTTGCTCAGCAACCTTTCATAATAGTCTCATTGGAGTTCACCTTATGAATAGCGAGATGAATGATGGCAATGACTATTTTTTCTTTTATTGGCGTAGAGACGTGGAGCAGCTCGGCATGGCTAGGCTATAGCTTGCTAGCAGGTATGATCGTGGCGCTCGCTCTATCATCGCAGCGCTGGCTATTGCTATATCTATTTGGTGGTATGGTCTACTGGTTGGCTGTTGAGATGATACAGAATATCTTGGTAGGTCGTCCGATGCTGTTTGCGCTTTCGGAATGGCACCGTTATGTCATCGCGATGGGAATCAGCTGGTTACCTTTGGCAGGTTGGGTACTATACCGAGCACTACGCTACGAGGATGTGAGTCGTGCAGTCAGTCGGCAGCGCGAGTTAGAAGCGGCGCGCTATATCGAACATACACCTGTTTACGATGATGATTATAAGCCGCGCTTTCATTGATACTGCCATACTGATATGAATACCCTACCCATAACAGTGACATTTAATGTTACAAGATACTTAACGCTTTCTACTTAACTCCTAAAGAGTTGAAATCACTCAGTAGTTTATAATCTAGTTATATATTTATCATAAAAACTGGTATAAAGTACGCTTTATTCTTATGCCCTACCTTTAGGAGTTCCACTATGTTCACTATTCCTGTATTAGATATCAAATCTGACCCATTAGATGCGTTGTTGGCCGTAGTTGGCTATCGTCTGTCTATGCTCGCTGATAGCGACAACGAAGACGTCAAAGCACTCTTTGCTGATCGTAATGTCACGATTGAGTTTGCCAGCACCGAATCTGATATCGCGCGTTCTTTTCGCTTTGATAACGGACAGTTTAGTCAACAAAGTGGTCATGCAAAAGCAGCAGATTTGACCATTACTTTCAAAGATTCTATGACAGGCGTCAAGCTATTAACCAAAGGTAGCCTGCCTGCATTTATGACTGCCGTGCAAGAAGGTAAATTAAGCATTGAGGGTGACTATAGCCTAATGATGTGGTTTAACAAACTTGCTAAGCATATCGTGCCAGCCGTACCAGAAGAGTGTAAACCATACCTCCAAAAAGCCAAGCCTTATGCGTACAAAGCACAGAAATTTGCTGAGCATTGGGTAGGTTTTGCCAAGCATAAATTGGGCAAGTAAATAGCTGACCCTTTCTTATAAACGAGTAATGCATTGCATGATATTCACTGGTAAAATGGCTGAAATAGGATCAAATAGATAGTTACTATTTATGTGCGCTATTGTGACATTTATACATACTCTCTAGCAGTGTTCTGATTTTCTAAAAAGGTTGCGGTATACTATACGGCAACCTTTTTTATTACCTTATAAATGACAATAGACAAATACATTGATATTACCTGATACCATTTAATTTTATAAAAGGATTTACCTTATGGCAGGATTGCTTAGCATCTCTGAACCAAACGCCGAGAGCACAACTGACCTACTCAACCAGCCTGATACTCACACATACAGTCGTGACGATATCGCTCAGTTGTTTGATTTGCCTTTGATGGACTTGTTGTTAAAGGCCCAAACCATTCATAGAGAGCACTTTGTCGCCAACGAAATACAAATTAGTACGCTACTGTCTATTAAGACAGGTAACTGTCCTGAGGATTGTGGCTATTGCTCACAATCAGGTCATCATCGCGATACGACGAAACTGCAGGCAGAAAAACGCATAGAAGTGGATAAAGTCATCGCCGCGGCCAAACGCGCCAAGGCAACCGGCTCATCTCGCTTCTGTATGGGTGCTGCATGGAAACACCCAAGCGCCAAAGACATGCCTTATGTGGTCGAGCTAATCAAAGAAGTAAAAGCGCTAGGACTTGAGACTTGCATGACGTTAGGTATGCTCGATACCAATCAAGCGACGCAACTCGCGGATGCAGGACTAGATTATTACAATCATAACCTAGACACCTCACGCAGCTATTACGAGCAAGTCGTCAGCACGCGTAGCTATGACGAGCGCTTAGATACCATCGAAAACGTACGCAACTCTGGTATCAATGTTTGTAGTGGTAACATCGTTGGTATGGGTGAGAGCCGTGATGACCGTATTGATTGGGTGCATGAGCTCCTAAAAATGCCTAAAGCCCCTGAGTCGATTCCTGTTAACCTGCTAGTCCCGATTAAAGGCACACCAATCGGCGATAAAGTATTGGCAGAAGGCCAGTTATCAGTGCTAGAGTGGATTCGCACCATTGCTGTGGCGCGTATTTGCTGCCCGACTAGCTATGTACGTCTCTCTGCTGGTCGTGAGAGCTTATCAGATTCAGAGCAAGCCTTGGCATTTATGGCGGGCGCTAACTCTTTCTTCTATGGCGACAAATTGCTAACCACTGGTAATGCCAGTCAATCAGGCGACGACAGGCTCATGCGTGAGCTTGGTCTCACCAAGCAGTTTGCCGCACCAAGAGCGCCAAAAGTATTGCCTGTGATGGATGCGATGAGTGGTCATCAATCGCAGGTGGTATTGGCCGATTAGTTTGACTGTGTGCGGCTAACAAAAATGTATGAAAATAAGCCTGATATTACACGGCTGATAATAAGAGATTAAGTAATGGCAGATTATTTTAACTGGATTAAAGCTGCACACATCATCTCGATGGTCTGCTGGTTTGCGGCGATATTTTATTTGCCGCGTCTGTTTGTCTATCATGCGATGAGTGACGATAGCATCAGCCAAGAGCGCTTTACTATTATGGAGCGCAAGCTGTATCGCGGTATTATGACGCCATCAATGATAGCGACATGGATATTCGGTCTATGGATGTTAGGACTGGGCTGGGATGTTTACAAAACCCAAGGCTGGCTACATGTCAAGCTATTACTGGTCGTACTGCTATCAGGCTATCATGGCGCTTGCGGATTTTATCGCAAAAAGCTGATTGATAACCCTCATTATAAATCCCATAAGTTTTGGCGCTGGTTTAATGAAGTACCTGTTTTTGCCTTAGTGATTATCGTCATTTTAGTGGTTGTTAAACCATTCTAAAATCCAGTCGAAATGCTTATGACTGATGATCTACCAATAAAAAGCGTCCGCCACTTCCATAAGTAACGGACGCTTTTGTATTCGTTTTTCGGACTTTCTACCAAATATTATAGATCAAACACTAGGGCGCATGATTTGATAGACATTACTCAAATCATAAACACGATAACGCGCCGGCTCACGGCGGTTTTCACCAGCATAGCTTAATATCAATGCTTGCTTAGCACGCTCATCGACCCAACCGACAAACAGTCCACTGTGCTCAATGCCATTGTAGCCATGATTGATATAGTAAAGCCAGTCACCTGCCTCAATCTCACTGCTACTAGCATAAGGGCCTTGCGCATACGTGCCTTTATGTATGGTATTACGCGAAACTCCCGCCCGATTAAACACCGCATTCAAATAATCCCAGCAGCCGCCTTTGATAATTGTCCGCTCGTTCAGTGCCATTTTACGTGCCATGCTGACCACTTCGCGGGCAGCCATACTGCTTTGCGTCTCCGCACTACTCAAGAGCGGTAAATACTCGCTATCGACATTGTCGTAACTCCCTGATAAAAATGCTGGTAACACGGCAGGTGATTGGCGCTGCACTTCAGGGTAACGATAAGTGCTGTTCATCGTTGACTGATTGCCATCATTACTTATATTAGAGTAATTGTTGTACGTTGGCGAAACTGCTGCATAGCTTCGAGATGAGTTAGCACGTTGAATGGTAGAGTGTGTACTGACTTTGACGGAGGGAACTGCTGGATAAGAAGATGTATAGCGTGCACTAGAGTCAGACTGGACGGACTTTTGAGCGATAAGGGCACTCATACTATCTGCATGGGCTTGTCCGATGATGCTACAAGTGAATAATAATAAACTGCACGACGCTGCGACTGACGACATAGGCAAACGCGACATGACTAACTCCTGATCAAAAAAGTATCAATGACAGTATGGATAATAGTAAAGACTGAATTTTGTAATCTTACTTATAAACCATTTAGACAGGCATCTGCAAGAACTATTCACCTTAGATAGGCGATAGACGGTATAAAATTAATGACGAATGGTCATAATAAAGAAGAGTGTTCAGAAGGGTCAAATAAGATAAAGCGCGGTGGTGTTAGATAGGATAGAAACTGGAGTAACTTTTTGATGAATCAAGCGACTGGGGCGTAAAAATACTAGTCACTACTCATTTTGATATTTACGTGGCGTTTTGTCAGTGCTTGCCCTTCTAGTATGGCTTTAGTCACTTTCGCCTCTTGGGCACTCTCAAAACCAGTAATATGATATTTGCGTACCTCACTGCTATCGACAATCTGTAGCCCATCACCGATAAGCACAACTTTATCGTCGTCAGTCAAATGAATATGTTCACGTTTACCTAGATTGTCATGTACCAACTCAGCAGCTCGCACCCATAATGTACCACTGCTAATCATGCCACTCATGGCTTTTTTATGCTGCTGGCGTTTTTTGTTAAAAATAAAACTACCGACGATAAGCAGTGACAGCGCACCAATAGCCAACCGCTCGGACAACAAGCTCATTGCCATAGCAACTGCCACCGCCCCTATCAGTAATGCCGATCCAAACCAAAACATACCGTTATCAGCATTATTCGGCTGACCCTGTAAGGTGATTTTAGCGCCATCATCAGTCAGCTTGAGCATGCATTGTTACCTATTGCGAAATGTGAAAAGTATTTTTTATGAAAAAACTGCCTATCAGAAACCAACAGGCAGTTATTAAAACTAAAAATAAAGACAGCAAATTTTATCTAAATACTGAACTACCAGCCAAGCGCTGTTTGCTGCATTTTAATCAATTCAGCAATACCTGTTTCAGCCAATGACAGCATAGCGTCTGCTTGAGCGCGAGTGAATGGCTTTTCTTCAGCAGTACCTTGAAGCTCAATAAACTCACCTTTTTGAGTCATAACAACGTTCAAGTCAGTATCACAGCTAGAGTCTTCTTCGTAGTTCAGATCCAGATAGGCTTCACCATCTTTCATACCAACAGAAACCGCAGCAACCAATCCAATCAGCGGATCTGCTTTGAGTTTCTTGCTCTTTTGGATAGTCTCTAATGCATCAATCAGCGCAATTGCCGCACCAGTGATACTGGCCGTACGAGTACCACCATCCGCTTGTAACACGTCACAATCAAGATAGATGGTATTTTCGCCAAGTTTGCTTAGATCAATCATGGCACGTAAGCTACGACCGATCAGACGCTGGATTTCCTGCGTACGGCCTGACTGCTTGCCGCGAGCCGCTTCGCGTTGATTGCGAGTATTGGTTGCGCGTGGCAGCATGCCGTATTCGGCGGTTATCCAACCTTTACCTTTACCTTTGAGCCAGCGCGGTACACCAGATTCGACACTGGCCGTACATAGCACTTTGGTATCGCCAAAACTGACCAATACTGACCCTTCAGCATGCTTAGTATAGTGGCGCTCAAAGCTGATAGAACGAAGTTGGTCAAGTTCACGATTGTCAATACGCATAAAAATTCCTAGTACAATATTATAAAAGCAGTGTCATAAAACATATGATCGGTGGCTAATAAGCAGACCGACAGGTATTTGGTAGACTAAAATCTTAAGATATCCTAACGTGACAGCGACGCAATAGCAAGATTCACACCCGCCAGCGCGCCGTCAGTTAGGCAATAATGAACGATAGAGTCTATTCTAAGCCTTCCATCTTACGCAATTCTTTACGTAGGATTTTGCCAACGTTCGACTTTGGTAATTCGTCGACGAACTGTATGTGACGCGGACGCTTGTAGCCAGTCAGTTGTTTTTTGCCGTACTCAAGCAGCTCTTTTTCGGTAACATCGCCTTTTTTGACCACAAATAGTTTTGGCTCTTCACCGCGCTCATCATTAGGAACGCCAATAGCACCGCACTCTACCACAGCTGGATGCTCACTCATGGCTTCTTCGATTTCATTTGGATACACGTTAAAACCAGATACCAAAATCATGTCTTTTTTGCGGTCAACAATTTTGATAAAGCCTTTTTCGTCCATGATGCCAATGTCACCGGTTTTTAGGTAGCCACTAGCGGTAAAGGACTCGGTCGTTTCTTCTGGACGGTTTTGATAACCGATCATCACTTGTGGACCCTTGACGCATATCTCACCGCGATCACCCAGCGCTACGACGTTTTCTTCTTCATCAATGAGCACGACATCGGTGCTAGGTGCAGGAATACCTATCTTGCCAGTAAACTCTGCGATGGTCATTGGGTTGAAAGCGACAACTGGTGACGTCTCAGATAAACCATAGCCTTCAACGATAGGTAGACCTGTGATCTTATGCCACTCTTTGGCAACGCTCGGCAATACGGACATACCACCGCCGATAGAGGCTTTTAAATTAGAGAAGTCTAGGTCTGCAAAGCTGTCTTTGTGCACCAAGCCATTAAATAGCGTATTCACGGCTGGAATAAAAGAAGGTTTATATTTACCCATCTCTTTGATAAGTCCATCGAGATCGCGAGGATTAGGAATAAGTAAGCCTGTATAACCCTGGTACATGCTACATATACCGCATACCATAAATGAGAACACATGATACAACGGCAGTGCCGTCAAGATAACATCTCTACTGTCTATATCATCTTCAAACGCACTATTCATCAGTGCGCTAACCTGTAGCATATTGGCGACTAAGTTGCCATGAGACAGCATTGCTCCTTTGGCCACGCCTGTCGTTCCGCCTGTATATTGTAGTAATGCCACATCACTCAAATTCAACTCAGGACGCTCATAATTACTGGCAGAGACTGCGCCCAATGCCTCCTTAAAGCTCACGCTATTTGGGATGCGATAAGGAGGAATCATTTTTTTGATATGACGAGCGACGAGGTTGACCACGACCCCTTTGACCGTACCCAGCATATCCCCAATCTTACAAACGACAACATGCTCAATCTGCCCTTTGTCTTCAGCATCTTGATAGGTTTTCGCAAAATTTTCAACGATGAATAAGGCTTTGGCACCACTATCATGGAGCTGATGGGACAATTCGCGACTGGTATATAAAGGGTTTACATTAACGAGTATCATGCCGGCGCGAATGACACCTAACGCGATGATTGGATACTGCAAAAGGTTGGGCATCATGACCCCAACTTTATCGCCTTTAACCAACCCTAGTGATTGCAAATAACTGGCAATCTGGCGGCTATATAAGTCCAATTGCTTAAAACTAATCGAGGCGCCCATACAGATATAGGCCGTTTTTTGGCCATAACGGCTAAAGTTACGCTCAAACACATCAAGTAAAGAGGTATTGTCCTCTGGCATCTCAATCGTAGCATCGATGCTATAACGCTCATAAGCGCTCAACCATGGACTATCACTGGCGATGCTCGGCATAGTAGGGAATGCATTGTCTTGATAAATATACTCAGATGCATTGCCTTTATCACTGGTGCCAGCGTTGTTATCTGTTGTCTCTTTATTGATATTGTCCGTCATAATTTTCCCTAAATATTACTGTTAAAAACATAGAATACTGTATATAAAAACTCTGTTTTTTTGATTGTGTAATGTTTGATGCAGCATAGTGAAATCGTATTAAATGAGCTCACAGGTCAGCGTAGCTATATCGTTTTTATCATAATCGCTTTGCAAGTCATATTGAGTAAAATCATCACTCTATTATAAATAAATGCAAAAATCTCTTGGCTGGCACTATAGCAGTTTTACTAAAAATTCTCTATCTATACTCCTTATGCCCCACTATTCACAACAAGCACAAAGACAAAAATGATAAGGCAGCACGAGGCAACCTTATCATTTTGGTTATAACAATAGCTAAATCTACTTACTCAGCATATTACAAGTACCAATCAATCATAGAGGTATTTATAAATAGCCAGTGATAAAATCCTATCTAAAGATAAGCCTTCGTAGATCAACCGTGGTTTTTTTCTTCGAGTGCTCGTAGGTCTTTACGTAAGATTTTACCGACGTTCGATTTTGGTAGCTCGTCAATAAACTCAACATGGCGAGGACGTTTGTAGCCAGTCAAGTTTTCTTTACCGTAAGCAATGACTTCATCAGCAGTCAGACTGGCGTCACTACGTACCACGTAAATCTTCGGTACTTCACCGCTCTTCTCATCATCAATACCGATCACACCACATTCCAAAATCTTTGGATGTGTCGACATGGCGTCTTCTACTTCATTTGGATAAACGTTGAAACCAGATACCAAGATCATGTCTTTTTTGCGATCGACAATCTTAAAGTAACCGTCTTCATCCATCACGCCAATATCGCCAGTACGGAAGTAACCATCCGAAGTCATGACTTCAGCGGTCGCATCTTCACGCTTCCAGTAGCCTTTCATCACCTGCGGCCCGCGGATACTAATCTCACCACGCTCACCCAAGGCCACTTCATTGCCTTCTTCATCCAAGATAGCCATATCAGTGGCAGGCATTGGCAGACCGATGTTTCCTGAGAACTCACCTGTACCATGCGGGTTCGCTGAGGCAACTGGCGAGGTCTCTGACAGACCATAACCCTGAACGATGATATTGCCCGTGACCTGCTCCCATTTAGTCGCCGTGTCTTTGAGTACTGCCATACCGCCGCCCATAGACATCTCAAGCTTGCTATGATCTAGCGATTGGAATTCTTCGTTATTGGCAAGCGCGGTAAACAAGGTATTTACTGCTGGGAAAAACGCAGGTGGATAGTCTTTATATGCTTTGATCAAGCTTGGTAGATCACGTGGGTTTGGTACTAGCAGACCGATACAACCACGATATAGGCCAAACATACCGCAAACCGTAAACGAGAAAATATGATACAACGGCAGAGCCGTCATAATCACTGGCTGCTCATTACTCTTCTCAAACTTATCAAAAGCATCGCCTAAGTAGGTATCGCTTTGGATCAAGTTAGCCACCAAGTTACCATGCGTTAGCATAGCGCCTTTGGCCACCCCTGTCGTACCGCCCGTGTACTGAAGTACAGCGACATCATCGAGGCTGATATTGTTAGGACGTTTATAGCTTTTAGCAGAAAAACGGTTCATTGCTTTTTTGAACTTGACGCTGCCTTTGATATGATAATCAGGCACCATTTTTTTGACGTGACGTACCACGGCATTGACAATAAAGCCCTTGAGCGGACTCATCATGTCACCCATTGAGGCAACTACGACATGATCGACGAGGTCTTGACCGATATCTTCATAAGTTTTGGCAAAGTTCTCAAGTAAAATCAAAACTTTGGTATCTGAATCTTTTAACTGGTGTGACAGCTCTTTGGTGGTATAAAGTGGATTGACGTTGACCAATGTCATACCAGCACGTAGCACCCCTAGCACCGCAACTGGCAGCTGTAAAATATTAGGCATCATCACTGCCACTTTATCGCCTTTTTGTAGCCCTAATGACTGAAGGTAAGCGGCAACTTGTTTACTGTAGAGATCCAACTCTTCGTAAGATAGCTTAACATCCATACAGACAAACGCCGTTTTGCCTGCATGATTGATAAAGTTTTGCTCAATGATATCAATCAATGAGGTGTTGGCTGGTGGCATATCGATATCATACTGAATGCCAAGTTTTTCGTATGTTTTGAGCCATACTTTGTCGTTGCGACGAATGAGGTTACCTTGATTTTCCATAATCTTTTCTCTCCTAGTAATAATACATTACCATCAGCTCATACAAATCACAGTGTGATAAACAGACGAAAAATCAGAGCGCAGTTTCACCATCGTGATGGCAAGCAAGGCTGCGATATAGTCGTAAGGTGATGAGCAAACAATGTAGTGGTAAATAGCCCTTTGTTCATTAACATACACACTTTATATAGACTACTCAATACAAAAGATTGTTATACGAGTTCTCAAACTGGCTTGACGACTGATATTTTTATTAATATCAATTATTTATATTAAAAAAACTGACCATGTCACTGAATTTTACTCACGGTATCTCTTTTATTTTAGTCACAATATTTACATAATAAGACTGCATTCGCGTGTGCTCTAAAGGGCATCAACTGGCTTAGTGAGTGCCGTAAAGTTACGGCAAGCTTTATCTTTATCACTACTCGGTCAAGATGTGCTCATTCTTGTCACTAATTCGGCCCTGTCACTCTGAGATATTTATTAAAAATAAAAAAACAAATGTTAGGTTTACTATACTTAACTTTATCTATAAAAGCCACGTACGAGAGCATGGGAAGTAAAGTCTATAAAAGCCATCATAAGCACGTCATGAGCTGTCGTATATTCTGATACATGTCTTTTTAATTGCATCAATATCCTTTACGATAGCACTATCTTATTTTTGCATGAGTATCGCGCCAAACCTAAATGAACATACAGTGCGCTTCACACTCGTACTATGCCTGACTATACAGGCCATACTAATTAAAAACTCATAAGCGAAGTCTATTTTATGTCCGATGTTATTGATCCTACTGTTGCCCCAATCATTCCTAATGAGCCGATGGATACTCGCTCAGTGGCAGAGTTCACTGAGCAGGCCTATCTCAATTATGCCATGTACGTCATCATGGATCGGGCGCTCCCAAATATCGCTGACGGCCTCAAACCTGTTCAGCGCCGTATTGTCTACGCCATGAGCGAGCTTGGGCTAAAATCCTCTGCCAAGGCGAAGAAATCCGCGCGTACGGTCGGTGATGTGCTCGGTAAATACCACCCACATGGTGATAGCGCGTGTTATGAAGCCATGGTGCTGATGGCACAGCCGTTCAGTTATCGCTATCCGCTCATCACGGGTCAAGGTAACTGGGGTAGCCCTGATGATCCTAAGTCCTTTGCGGCCATGCGTTATACCGAAGCCAAAATGTCTGCTTATGCCAATACATTGCTCGCAGAATTAGGACAAGGCACAGTTGATTGGCAAGATAACTTTGACGGTACGATGCAGGAGCCAACTACTCTACCCGCCCGCTTGCCTAACATTTTATTGAACGGTACCACAGGTATCGCGGTCGGCATGGCAACCGACATTCCGCCGCATAACTTAAACGAAGTGGTACGCGCAGCGATTCGTTTATTAAAGAACCCTGAGCTGTCGGTGAAGCAGCTTACCCAATCGATACCAGCACCTGATCTACCAACGCCAGCGGAAATCATCACTAGCAAAAAAGACTTGCAGGCGATGTATGAGACAGGGCGTGGCAGTTACAAAATGCGCGCGACTTTTCATATCGATCCCAAAGAGAAAAATTTAGTCATTATCGATGCGCTGCCCTATCAAGTCTCAGGCAATAAAATCCAAGAGCAAATCGCCAAGCTCATGACCGACAAAAAACTGCCTTGGATTACTGACATTCATGATGAATCAGATCATGAGAACGCTTGCCGTATCGTATTGGAATTGCGCTCAACGCGCGTCGATGTTGATCGCGTTATGAGTCATCTGTTTGCTAGTACTGACCTAGAAAGCAATTACCGCGTCAATATGAATATGATTGGCCTAAATGGTAAGCCACAGGTCAAAAACCTAAAAGAAATCTTAGAAGAATGGCTCATTTGTCGCCGCTCAGTGGTCACGCGCCGTCTGCAATATCGCCTTGATAAAATCGATAAGCGCTTACACATCCTTGCAGGCTTATTGATTGCTTATCTCAATATCGATGAGGTCATTCGCATCATTCGTGAAGAAGACGATCCAAAAGCAACATTGATGAAGGACTATGACCTGACTGAGATTCAAGCCAATGCTATCTTGGATATTCGTCTGCGTCAGTTGGCAAAATTAGAGGAAATTGAGCTACGCCGCGAGCAAGATGAACTCGCTGCCGAACGCGCCATTATTCAAGAGTACTTGGACAATCCAGATAGTCTGACCAATCTGATGATTGAAGAACTCACCGCCGATATGAAAGAACACGGCAACGAGCGCGTATCACCACTGGCAGAACGCGAAGAAGCACAAGCATTAAAAGAATCTGATCTGGTGCCGAGTGAGCCAGTCACCGCCATACTGTCAAAAGCAGGCTGGATTCGCGCGGCCAAAGGCCATGACGTCGATGCCGCTGGCATGAGCTATCGTTCAGGCGATAGTTATCAAGCGCACGTGCGCGGTAAATCTAATGAAAAAATTTACGTCCTCGATAGTACGGGACGTAGCTATAGTATCGATGCACACAATCTCGCCTCCGCGCGTGGTCAAGGCGATCCACTGACCAGTGTGTTGAAACCGCCAGCCGGTGCTAGCTTTGAGCAGTTATTAACGGGTGACAACAATCAGCGCATTATCCTTGCCAGCTCCGCCGGTTATGGTTTTATCAATACACTAGGTAATCTTGATAGCAACCAAAAGGCAGGTAAAAATATCATTAACCTAGCAGCTGATGGTCGTCTACTTCCTGTTGCGCGCATTGATGCCCCAATAGATACGACTTCTAATGCCGACGGTGAAACGACTAACACAAATGTAGCGCCTGACCATGTCGCTGTGGTGACCAATGCGGGATATTTATTGATATTTGCTCTTGATGATTTGCCTGAACAAGCTCGCGGTAAAGGTAACAAGCTGATTAAGCTGAAAGATGATGAAGAAGTGCTGGCTATTACGCCACTCAGTTTACAAAACAGCCTCGTCATTACTGCTGGCAAACGCCATGTGACGCTAAAGCCAAATGACTTGGCTAACTATACGGGCAGTCGCGGTAATCGCGGTGGGCAGTTGCCACGAGGCTTTCAGAATGTGAAGAGTGTTGAAATAGCAGGATAATTCATAAGTCCAGTTCATTAGAATGAATTAAGGAGTAGCAAAACATGACTTTAGACAATTATTCAGTTGACCTGTTTCATAGGTAAATCAAACACAGCTCACTCTCAGCAAAAAGCCGCCCATACACAATGTATAGGCGGCTTTTTTACGCTAATCAAAATAGAGAACTTACTTAAAACTTATTAAATTCGGTATCTTCAAAGATCCTTTTTAGGAAGCTTGTAATCTGAATACTTTTCATGAGATAAGGATTAAAGTCAGCACCTGCTGAGAAGCTTTTTAAGGCATATTCCTCATCTTCAGTGCTTGATGTTAAATATTTGATTAAAAACCCATTCCATCTCCGTACGTTTATCTCCTCGACTCCAATGATATAAGGCAATAGATGAGGATAGTCATTAATCAATATTGCCAAGACTTCATTGATAATAGGCCTTGATCCTTCAATATTTTGAATTAAGTAGTTATCATTAATAGCAAGTGCAGAGGTTATATCACTTTTCTCATTGTTTCTGCGCCATCGCTCAAGAACTCTAGTTAACTCTATTCCGTTATTTTTTTCGCTATTTCTTCCGATATAAGTGAGACTGAGAAGAATATGCTCGCCATTTCTATTATTATTTTTTGAAGTATGGCTCGTCGTTATATGCATAAACAACCTTATTTACAAAACACTTTTCTAAACTAGAACAAATTTTAAACTCAAAATATTAATCTCTAAGTTTTACTGATCGATCAGAATTACAACAATAGCTCACTCCCATCAATTAATGGCTTGTTCCATTGCTTAACAAGCCCTTAATTACAGAAAATCAAAGTTAAATAACATCATGAATTCGTGGTTTTTTCTCATCAAAAATTGCTTTCAGAAAATTTTCAATCTGCGCACTTGTCATTAGATATGGATTATAGTCAGAACCTGCTGAGAAGCTCTTTAAAGTATACTCTTCGTCTTCAGCGCTTGAGGTGAGATGTTTGATTAAAAAACCACTCCATTGGCGCGATTCTATTTCCTCTATATTAACGATATTTGGAAAGATGGTTGAATGCTCGTCAAATATCTTTGCCAAGGCAGTATTGATAGCAGGCCTTGTTCCTTGAAAACTTTGAACAAAATAACCCTCACTAATAACTAAAGCTGAAACGATATCGTTTTCTTCAAAATATCTACGCCAATACTCAAGTGCGCGAGTCAGCTCGATTCCTGAATTTAGCTCGACATTTTTGGCGATATATGTCATGTGAATAAGAATATGCTCGCCATTTCTTTTCTTATTTTCTGGAGTATGGCTTGTCGTTATAATATTCATAAGGAACCCTATTTGCAAAATACTTATCTAAATTAAGATACACTTTATTATAAAATATAATCAATGAAATTGTTACGTTTTGACCGAATTTTTACCATCTATTATTATTTTTTTAAATTATGACATGACCTTTTTGATGAGATAGGACGCCAATATTTACTGTCGCGAATTTTACTACAAATGTTGGTAAAAACTGTGTGATTGTATTATTCTAATAGTTCAAAAGCCTAATCTATATTTGACTATAATTACTATTGTTTAATCCCAAAATAACAATAACAAAACTTTCCTTGATCGAAAATCTCGAGTTTTCGATGTTTTTAATAAAATAATAACTATTATTGACAAGCGCTGAAGTGATATTGCTTTTTTAGTTATTTTTTCGTGCCGTCTCAAAGGTACGAGTCAGTTTTATGCCATTATCTTTCTCACGATTTTTACCGATATATGTGAGGCTAACCAAAATATCTGCACCGTCTTTATCTCCCTCCTCCAAAACTTCAGTACCAGATTCTGAGATGTCATCAATAACGTTGTGCATAAAGAATTTCAATGATCAAAAGCCGCTTTAAATTAAGATACCCTTTAATCTAAAGTACAATCAACAACATTTTGTATTTTTTAGTAGGTTTTTACCCGTTATCATTATTTTCTAGAGAGCCAACGTTGCAGTTTCAATAAGATAGCGTACTGCCCTCTATCGCCACATCGTAGTACTACAGATTTTGATACATTCAGTGCGGTAGTCTTGTCTGATAAAAAATAAAGCTAAACTATTTTTCCCTATAACACTAATTCAGCCCCAAAATAGGAATCACCAAATCTTCTTCATCAGTGAGGTGTTGCGACAGTAGCTCACTGGCATCCACTAAGCGCTGATGCAATTGCCGACCCAGTGTTTTATCTTCAGTATTGCTTGATGCTAGCCTACCATTTAGCACTTGCAACTCATTAAGTAGTGCATCCAAATGTACGTGGTCACGATCTAATATCTCAAACCCTGCTTTTAGTTGAGGGTACATGCGAATGAACTGTGGAAAGTAGCCTGTATCTTCAATATTATGGTGTTGGTGTAACTTAAAAATATATTGATTAATCCGTGGTGAGATTTGTGAGCGGTATTCTGACCATTCGATATCACCAGCATGATAGGCGTCACTGATTTGGATAAGAGTGTGTTGGCGTTTACGTATATCAGCGTGAATACTTAACCAAAAAGATGTCTTATAAATATAGTCTGCACTGAGCCATTGTTTGGGCGGTAGCTTCTCGTATAAAAACAGCCAATCAGCCTCTAACCGACTGTCAGGATGACGTGGAGTCGGAGCAAGCAGTCCCTCATCTGCTATATCTTGAGCGTTTGAGTTTTGAGTGGAAGCAGTCATAATATTGTCCCCATAAATTATTTTTCTTATTCAGTTTTCTCTATAAATGCTTAAGTCGTTATCAATAAATACTCTTTAAAAATTGAGTTCAGAAAACAACATAGTAATTTATTAGATAAAATTCATTAGATAAACTAAAAAATATTCAATACAAGTGTAGTCTATATATAGTTTAAATATAGAATATCAACGGTATCTTCGGTGATACGTGAGCAATTTTATTAATTATTAAAGTTAATAGCGTAAGACCAATGCGTTACACAACCTAGTCAAAACTCTCATCGTTTTTGGCTGATGAGCCTGTAGGATAAAACGAATAATATAGTCGCTCAGGTATTAGTAATCAGCTACTATTGCCTTTAGTAGCAGCGCTTAAAATGTAAAGGACAACCATGTTTATCGAAGATAAAATTGCTCAAGAAAGTATGAATACCAAAGTTTCTACACCTAAAATCATCTTTTTCGATATCGATGATACCTTGAGTCGCAGCGGCGTCATTGCCGAACATAATAAAGCAACCCTTGAGCAACTGGCAGACACTGATATCAAGTTGGTGATTTCAACTGGGCGCTCCAAGGCCATATTGCCTGAGGATATTTTAGCATTGCTTGATGCAGATATATTGGATGCCATTATTTGTATGAATGGACAGTATAGCTTTGATAAAAATGGCCGAATCAGCCACTATCCATTGTCTGGTGAGCAAACAGATAAAATCGTGCGTCTGTGCCAGCAGAGCGACTTGATTCATAAGTTTGACTCTGCCACTCATATCGCTTGGTCAGGTGAAAATGATCGTTTGCGTGAATTCAATGCTGTCACACCCAACTCTATTCTTGACCCTGAGTATTACAAGTCAAATATCGTCTATCAGTGCTCAGTATTTTTTAATAATCAACAAGAAAAAATGCAAGATATCGACTTTGCGCAGTATGATTTAAAACTGGTGCATTGGCATCAAATCGGTGCAGATATATTGCCAATAGAAGCATCGAAAGCGCGCGGAATCAAAGATGTCTGCGAGTACTATGCGGTAGATGTCAGCGAGTGTATGGCGTTTGGCGATGGTATGAATGACTTAGAAATGTTTGATTTGGTGGGGTTTGCCGTGGCGATGGGTGATGCGCAGCCTGATCTGATAGCGCGTGCTGATTTCGTTACTGGGACGATCGAAGAGTATGGCATACAGACAGTGCTTGAACCGTTCTACGCCACCTCGTCAACCAAATAAAAATCTTATTTGAGCATGTATTACGTACCTATCAATATCCTACCAAAGCATCTTTGAACTACCATCAACAGTCATTGAATCTTCGGTGATAGCGGCGCTCAGTCATTGCGCCGCATCCTTTGCTATTCTGATGTGGCTAATTATTATCTTAAGTTCTAAGTTCTTGGCGCTATTTGACGCTTGAATCTTTGCTTGTTCTTACACTTGTAATAGCATAGGTCTATACGGCCATTATTTGCCTCATCTTTGGCAATACTCTCGAAAACCCACTCAGTATTGACTGTCTTTAGACCAATTTTGATTAGTATTATTAGCGACCTTTATTAGCATAACTAAGCATCGTCTTGATAATAGCCCTTTAAATTGTACAAAGTAATAACCATAATAGTTTTATTAGCGACATGCAGCATTGACTGCCCTATTATTTTTATCAACTTTTTGATTTGCATTATTTTTATTTAGGAGAAATATTTTGACCCATTTATCATCGTCCCATCCAGACAATCCAGCTCGTATCGGGCGTATAGTACCAAAAGCATTATTAGCGGCAGCTATTGGCTTAGCGTTAGCTAGTTGTAGCAACTCTGACAATGCAGCGGATGGTAGTACTGCGGCGAGCAATGAGACACTCAATTTGTATAACTGGTCAGAATACATGCCACAAGAGATTTTGGATGGTTTTGAAGAAGAAACTGGCATCGCAGTCAATTACACGACGTTTGATTCAAACGAAGCGATGTACGCCAAGCTCAAACTGCTCGATGATTCGAGCCAGTATGATTTGGCCATTCCATCAACTTATTATGTCGAAAAGATGGCCAAAGAAGGGTTACTGCAAGAGTTAGATAAGTCCAAATTAAGTAACTTTAAAAACCTCGATACGTCATTTACTAACACAAAAGTCGACCCTGACAATAAATACTCCATACCGTACATGTGGGGTAGTACCGGTCTTGCAATCAATGGCGATAGTGTCGATCCTGCAACTGTGAATAGCTGGAATGACCTATGGGATCCTAAGTATAAAGGTCAGGTGATGCTTACCAACGATGTGCGTGAAGTGTTCGGTATGGCGTTACTGACGTTAGGCTACTCGGGCAACAGTAGCAATCCTGATGAAATCAAAGCGGCTTACGACAAGCTTACGACGTTAATGCCGAACGTTAAAACGTTCAACTCTGATGCGACACGTATGCCGTACATCGAAGGTGAGACGTCTCTTGGTATGACGTGGAATGGCGAAGCAGTCATGGCGAATGACGAAGGTCTAACGAGCCTAGCTTATAAATACCCAACTGAAGGCGCTATCTTGTGGATGGACAACTTTGTCATTCCGAAAAATGCCAAACAAGTTGATGCAGCACATAAATTTATTGATTACTTGCTACGTCCTGAAAACGCTAAAATCGTCAGCGAAGAGATCGGCTACGCATCACCAAACCAGGCAGCACGTGAGCTTATGGATGAAAGCGTTCGCAACAATCCAACGATTTACCCATCTAAAGACGTGTTAGCAAAAGCGGAATTCCAAGAAGATGTGGGCGATGAAGCATTACAAGTATATCAGCAATACTGGGATAAGCTAAAAACGGGGCGCTAATAGCCATGGTTTAATACCTTTAAAATAAAGTAAATCTTTAAGAAAAAACGCTGATCCTAAATGGTCAGCGTTTTTTTATGCATTATAAATGCAAATCTGTCTCGCCGCCCTGCTCTTTCATCCGGCGCTGCTCACGGCGCTGATAACCCAGCCCAGATGCAGCGAACCAATGTAGCTTAGAGGTTTGTAACAGATCACTCAATTGCTGCAACTGGGTTTGCAACGTCTGTGTTAACCAAAAATACCCCTGCCACTCAAATGCTAAGTGCTGCACACTTGGATATTCTGAGACAGCAATACGAGTAATCGGGCGAAACACTTCATCGCTTGGACTACGGAGTACCGCCGCCATATGCTGCATGGCTTGCGTCAATTCATGCTGATAATGTATCAGTAACACATGGTTTTCTTCATCAATTTCAATATTCGCCAAACGCGGAGCAGCGCTTAATAATAAGTCAATCGTTCCGATAATATTACGATGGGTACGCTGAATCGTCTCTAGTGTCTCTTTTTCGATTCCTGACTCACTTGCTGTCGCAGCGATATGTGGACGCACAGCCAGCAGGCGTTTATTGATCTGCTGTAGCGCTGTTACCAACTTCCTATCAACGGGTACTTCTTTAATAGGAAAGGCAATTGGGTTTGATTTTTGAGTAGCATTGTCTATTACCCCATCCGCTGCATCAATATGATGACCTACGCCTGCATAGAGACTGCTACAAGCATCAAGATTACTACTCAATAAAAACCGCCACATCAACGTTGATTTGAGCGGTAAAATCAGCGTCACTGCTACCGAAACGCCCGTACCTAGTAAGATATTTAGCGCGCGGTAGATGCCATCTTGACCGATGCTGTTGTGACCCAAGTCAGAGACAATCATCAACATAGTGATACCCGTCAGCAGCCCTGTATATCCAAGCTTTCTGACAGCTAAATAGCCAATGATGCCACTGAGTAGACCGATGAGCGCGTAGTCCACCCATGGCCATGCACCTGCATTCTGAATGAACCACAGCACCCCAAGGGCAGTACCTATACCTAGCAGAGTACCCAAGACACGCTCTTTGGCTTTGGTATAGATAGCGCCTTGATACTGCAATAATCCCAAGATAATAAAAACCGTAATGGTCGTCCATTCCCCATGTGGCAGATTGGTGAGTTTGTTGACCAGTAGCGCCAATATGATAGCCGTTCCTAAGCGAATGGCATGCAAAACGTCGGCATGCTGATAGCGAACATAAGGCTCAGTAAATGGAGCAGTAAGACGCTGGTAAAGGGTTGATTTCACGCAAGGCTACTCTTTTTGGTTAATAAGCGAGATGAATGGTAACGCACATAGGTTACGCACAAACATGCTAGCAGTCGAGCCTCTATTTACAAAGTATTAATCAAAAAAAACGCCTTTTGTCTATTAAAAGACAAAAGACGTTCAAGCTCAAACCCTGCTGATGAATAGCTAAGTTTGAATCAATCTCACTAAACCTCTAAAAAGTCTAGTATACCTTCTGCTGCTTCACGGCCTTCCCAAATAGCCGTCACGACCAAATCAGAGCCACGCACCATATCACCACCTGCAAAAATTTTGGGATTTTGCGTTTGGAACTTAAAGGTTTGTTTTTCTGCAGCCAATACGCGACCAGAGCTGTCCATTGCCACTTGCTGTGACTCAAACCAATCAGCAGGACTTGGTCTAAAGCCAAATGCCATAATCACGGCATCACATGGGATAATCTCTTCAGAATTAGGAATCGGCTCAGGACGCTGGCGACCGCGGTTATCTGGCGCACCCAAGTGCGTCGTGACTACTTTTACCCCATTAACCTTGCCATTTAAGCCAATGATTTCAGTAGGTTGACGGTTGAATAAAAACTCAACCCCTTCCTCACGAGCATTGACTACTTCGCGGCGTGAGCCAGGCATATTTTCTTCATCACGGCGATAAGCACAGACGACTTTTTCAGCACCTTGACGGATACTGGTACGGTTACAGTCCATCGCCGTATCGCCGCCACCTAGCACGACAACTCTTTTGCCTTTAAAGTCGATATACTCTTCGGCGTCTTTTTCCCAGTCATTACAACGGTTGACGTTGGCAATTAGGTAATCTAGCGCATCATAGACGCCTGTCAGCTCTTCACCAGCAAAGCCGCCGCGCATATAGGTGTATGTACCCATACCCATAAAGACCGCGTCATACTCAGTCAACAGCTCATCAATGGTGACGTCTGTACCGATCTCTGTCTCTAGACGGAATTCCATACCCATGTCTTCAAAGATCACGCGGCGGTTGCGCATGACGTCTTTTTCCATTTTGAACTCAGGGATACCAAAGGTTAATAAGCCACCAATCTCAGGACGCTTGTCAAAGACAACTGGTTTGACACCATTTCTGACCAAGATATCTGCACAGCCAAGACCTGCTGGCCCTGCGCCAATGATAGCAACTTTTTTGTCTGTCCAAACGACTTCAGACATATCTGGGCGCCAACCAAGTGCAAACGCGGTATCGTTGATATATTTCTCAACATTACCAATCGTCACTGCCCCAAAGCCATCATTTAATGTACAAGCGCCTTCACACAAACGGTCTTGCGGGCAAACTCGTCCGCACACTTCAGGCAAGGTATTGGTACGGTGGCACAATTCAGCTGCCTGAAATATCTGACCTTCGGTGGCCAGTTTTAGCCAGTTAGGGATATAGTTGTGTACTGGGCATTTCCACTCGCAGTACGGGTTACCACACTCAAGACAACGATGCGCTTGCTGAGCAACGGCTTCGTTTTCAAAAGGCTTATAAATTTCAACAAACTCTGTTGAGCGCGTTGCAATGTCTTTTTTGGTTGGATCAAATCTCGGTACATCTAAAAACTGGAAGTTATTTTCTAAGCGTTTTGCCATGGTGCTATCTCTTTTATATAAGGCTCTTTTGCAGTGGGTGGCGACAGTCAAGCGATGTGTTGTTTGTCTAAAATCTAAGACATATATCGCTGCTGTCACGTACCTGCTGAAAACCTGTGAGTTAAAACGTCTCTAAAAACGGAACGCTGGCTACCCTAATCAAAGTCATTGTCGATTCCTCAATACGATCTCTCAAGACAATTTATTGATACGACCGACAATGACAAATCGGCTATTGTGGGTCGGCCATGGTAGTTTTAAGAAGACTTGCAATGTTCGCCGCTTTTGGCTTCACCAAATAGAATTTACGAACATAGTGCTCAAAGTCGTCCAATATCGTCTGACCCCATGCACTGCCTGTTTTATCTACATGAGCTTCAATCACTTGTTGTAAGTGAATGCGATGCTCTTCTGTTTGCTCGCTTGAGATACGGTTGAGATCGATCAGCTCATGGTTGCAACGATCAAAGAAGTCGCCTTCCATGTCGAGTACATAAGCAAAACCACCCGTCATACCAGCACCGAAGTTGAGTCCAGTACGGCCAAGAATCGTAACGATGCCGCCAGTCATATATTCACAGCAATGGTCGCCTGTACCCTCGATGACTGCATGCGCGCCAGAGTTACGGACGCCAAAACGCTCACCTGCAGTCCCAGCAGCATATAACTTACCGCCCGTTGCACCATATAGGCAGGTATTACCGATGATGGCGGTTTCTTGTGCCGTGAAGTTTGAGTCTTTAGGTGGATAAATGACAATCTCACCGCCAGCCATGCCTTTACCCACATAGTCATTGGCATCGCCTTCAAGCTCGATATTTAAGCCGCCAGCATTCCACACGCCCAAGCTCTGCCCTGCAGTACCTGTCAGGCGAAGCTTGATCGGCATATCGCTCATGCCAAGGTTGCCCCAGACTTGCGCAATCTCGCCAGAGATACGCGCACCAATAGAGCGGTCACAGTTGCCAACGAAATAGCTATAATCGCCGCCTGAGCCTTGGCGAATATTGACGAGCATATCGCGAATCATCTGCTCAGCGAGCAAGCCTTTATCAAACGGCTCGTTACGCTCCACCTGACACGTTTGGGCTTTGCCCACACTGGCTGGGTGACTAAATAGCAATGGTGTTAAATCAAGATGACGCTGCTTATCCGTATTACCTTCTAAGATATCTAGCAAGTCAGTACGACCGACCAGATCTTCCATACTACGAACACCTAGCGCTGCTAACCATTCACGTGTTTCGGTCGCCACAAACTTAAAGAAGTTAATCAGCATTTCTGCTTCGCCAATGAAATGCTCGTCGCGTAGCTTGGCTTTTTGAGTAGCAACCCCTGTTGGACAGTTGTTCAAATGGCAGATACGTAGATATTTACAACCAACCGCAATCATCGGTGTAGTACCAAAGCCAAAGCTTTCTGCACCTAAGATAGCGGCCTTGACGACATCCAGTCCTGTTTTTAGACCACCATCGGTCTGAACACGTACCTTATCACGTAACCCATTCACTCGTAGAGACTGGTGAGTCTCAGCCAGACCTAGCTCCCATGGTGAGCCTGCATGATGGATAGACGATAGCGGAGAAGCTGCCGTACCACCATCATAACCTGAGATCGTAATCAAATCAGCATAGGCTTTTGCAACACCCGTGGCAATCGTGCCAACACCTGGACGTGAAACCAATTTAACGGATACCAATGCATCTGGATTAACTTGCTTCAAATCAAAAATCAGCTGCGCCAAATCTTCGATAGAGTAAATATCATGATGCGGCGGCGGTGAAATCAAGGTTACGCCTGGCACCGAATAACGCAAGCGGGCAATCAACGCATTCACTTTACCACCAGGTAGCTGACCACCTTCGCCCGGTTTTGCGCCTTGAGCCACTTTAATCTGCATCACTTCTGCTGAGCGCAGATACGCAGGTGTCACGCCGAAACGACCAGAGGCCACTTGCTTGATCTTTGAGTTACGCAATGTGCCATAACGCGCAGGATCTTCACCGCCCTCACCAGAGTTTGAGCGACCACCGATGGTATTCATCGCCATTGCAATCGATTCATGCGCCTCAGGAGACAGCGCGCCTAACGACATGCCAGCTGAGTCAAAACGTGTCAAAATCTCAGAGATATCCTCAACATCATCGACATCGATACTGTTATCAGTTTTCAATTGCAACAAGTCACGTAAAGTCGCGACTGGGCGACTATTGACTAGATTGGCATAATTCTGATAATTCTCATAATCGCCCGTACGTACTGCCGTATGCAGGCTGTTAATCACGTCAGGGTTAAAGGCATGATACTCTTTGTTGAAGACAAATTTGAGCAAACCACCCTGATCTAATGGCGCACGACGCTTGAACGCGTTGGCAGCCAGTTGCGCTTGGTCAGCGGCAAGATCTGCAAAGGTAGCGCCTTTGATACGGCTTTGTACACCTTTAAAACATAAGCTTACGACTTCTTCAGACAGACCAACTGCTTCAAACAGCTGCGCCCCGCGATACGACACAATGGTAGAGATACCCATTTTTGATAAGATTTTTAGCAAACCTTTATCCAAGCCTTTGCGGAAATTAACGCGAGCTTGGATCGGATCACCAAGCAATTCACCAGTAGCCACCAAATCATCGATGACATCATATGCCAGATACGGATACACACAAGTCGCACCAAAGCCAATCAATACCGCTATTTGATGCGAATCGCGCGCCAGACCTGTCTCAATTACCAAGTTAGCATCGGTACGGATACCTTCTGCAATTAGATAGTGATGCACGGCTCCTGTGACCAGGATGGCATTAGCGGGTACTTTTTCTGCATCGATATTTTTATCAGACAGTACAATCAAGGTGTTGCCTGAGCGGATGTTATCTGCCACTTCCTCACAAATAGCGACGATAGCATCAGATAGCTCTAGAGTACGGTCATAGTTCAGATCGATACGAGCCATCTTGAACGCTGGATCATTCAAGGTTTCAAGCTGCTGCATTTTGCTAGCTGACAATACTGGCGATGACAAAATAATACGATGCGCGTCTCTTGCTGATGGTGCAAATACATTGGTTTCAGCACCTAGGCAGGTCTGCAATGACATCACGATTGATTCACGTAATGGATCGATTGGCGGGTTGGTCACCTGTGCAAATTGCTGACGAAAAAAATCACCGACATGGCGGATTTGCTGTGATAGTACTGCCATTGGCGTGTCATCACCCATCGAACCTACTGGCTCTTGGCCGTTTTCAGCATTAGGGCGGATGATCTCTGTACGCTCTTCATTGGTGATGTGATACATCTTTTGTAAGGCTTTTAGCTTATCGCCACGGCACGCTTGCGCTGCTAAGGTTTCTTCTAAGCGCTCATCATCACGGACACGTGTCGCTTCTTCACGCAGCCACTTTCGATACGGATGCGCATTTTTCAGCAACGTTGCAACAGCAGTCGTATCCATCACTTGACCTGTCAACGTATCAATAACCAGCATTTGGCCTGGGCCGACACGACCTTTTGCCAATACATCTTGTGGTGAGTAGTCCCAAACACCAACTTCTGATGCGACGGTGATATAACCGTTCTTGGTGGTCACCCAACGTGACGGACGCAGACCGTTTCTATCAAGCATACAGACAGCATAGCGGCCATCTTGAATCACAAGCCCTGCAGGACCGTCCCACGCTTCCATATGCTGCGAGTAAAACTCATAAAACGCTCGCAAATCCATATCCATGCTATCGACGTTCTGCCACGCTGGTGGTACCAAAATCGACATCGCATGGAACAAGTTCATGCCGCCAGACATTAGCACTTCGAGCATGTTATCTAGGCTTGATGAATCAGAACCTGTGCTATTTACGAGCGGCGTCAATTCATTCAAGTTCGGCAGTTTTTCTGATTTGAGCTTTGGCGTGCGTGCTTTAGACCAATTGCGGTTACCCGTGATGGTATTCAATTCACCATTATGAGCCAGATAACGGAACGGCTGTGCCAATGGCCAGCGTGGCAAAGTATTGGTGGAGAAACGCTGATGGAAAACCACGATATGTGACGCCAAGCGCTCGTCTTGTAGATCTAAAAAGAATGCTGGTAAGTCTGATGGCATGACCAGACCTTTATAAATAATGGTCTGGCAGCTTAATGAACATACATAAAACAGCTCGTCATCTATGAGGCGCTGCTCTGCTTTTTTGCGTGCAACAAACAGCTTACGGTTAAAATCATCAGCTGCTAGATCATCTGGTGCATTGACAAATACCTGCTTAAAATCTGGTAATGTCTCACGGCCGATCTCACCCACAATACTCAAATCAAGTGGCACATCACGCCAGCCAGCGACTTCTAATCCTTGGGCGGTAATCTCATCGCTCAATACTTGCTGACTATGCTTGGCTTTATCATCATCCAAATTGACGAACACCATACCAACGGCAAAGTTGTCTGTGATTGCAAATTGCTGCTCATTGGCAATCTGTTTAAAGAAGTCGGTAGGGGTCGCTAATAGTAGACCGCAACCATCACCAGTTCTACCATCGGCCGCCACACCACCACGGTGTGTCATGCAACTTAAACTATGAATGGCGGTTTTTACCAAATTATGGCTGGCTTCACCCTTAATATGAGCAATTAGACCAAAACCGCAATTATCAGAAAAATCATCTGGCGTGGCCAGGTGTGTTTGCGAGGAAATCATTGACATAGCTTGTCCTTTTAAGTAGACGGGCAACTTACATCTCCAATGCGGAGCATAAGCTGGTACCCGTAAGCAGAACGGGCTGATAGTGGATATTCGGATAGTTGAATTAATAAATGGTGCGAGGCTCAATCGACATCATGCTCTAAAAGCAAGTAAACCTTTGACCCTCCTGGTCATTAGATAATGTCGTGACATATGCGTTGTATATTAGAGATAGTGAATGGCAGCCCTTTGAAACAGAGTAATTTATACCCCTAAATGCCAATTGCCTAATCAGTAATACGTTATGTCGTTCGTTTAAGCATCGTTTTTTATGTCGTTATATCTAGCAATGAGAGCTGGACATCCAACCATTTAATAACCATGCATGTGGTTCGTCTTGAATATCTGACGCTCTGTATTCAAGCGCCTTATTCACTCTAAAAAGAGTGACAATAAGAGAGGTTGCGTCACTTACAAGCACTTTAACATAGTCAGTAAGTAGCCGCGCTTGAGACAACAAACCTTAGCAACACACCTTATAAATCATTGATTTGTTACTAAATGCTTGTTTAATAATAGTTTTTTACGATAACTATACAGAACGTCGCCCACAGTTATATTAGTTAATGATTCACAAAAAATCTAGTCTTTTCTATCGATTCATCAGCCATAATTTGTATAAGGTCTCATTACTATTGGTTATAGGACGATTAAAAACCCATTAGAAATATAATATAAAGCGCCTACGTAGGGTTGCATAAGGCAGTGGATGAGTTGTGTCTACCTTTAACACTTTGCCCCAAAATAGCGACAGTAGCCACTAATATATTAAAAAAACGAAGTATAAAAAAACCCCACTAACCAATTAGCTAGTGGGGTTTTCGATGACAGAAAATGCGTATCAGTTGCTTTTATCTTCTATGAGCGCTTTTATACTGTCACTATTATTGTTTTTAGGAGTATTTGCATTATTACTAGCACCATTGTTACTTGCGCTCGGTGGTTTTGGCGCAGGTACGACGGGTGGTTTTTTGATATTGCTATTGTTATCCGTTCCCGATGCTACCGGTTTTTTATTATCCTGTTTAGGCTTGTTGGCATTGCCTTCGTTTTGAGTTGGCGCTTCAGGGACTGACTGTGGCTCATTACCAACCGTCCGCTCTTCGGTCACAGATAACGTTTCAGAAGTATCAGCGGACTGGCGAATACCCTCCTCTGCAATACTTTCGTTAAAGCCTCCTTGACTATCGCGACTGGTATTACTATCGTCGGCTTGGTCATTGGCCGTATTATTGACTGCTTGGGCTTGCTGACGTGCTGGTATTTCGCGCTTAGTCGGTTTTAGATTGACAGCGCGCGTACGCTTCGTACTTAAGTCTTTTACCGGATCAGGGCGCTCGTAGTTATCGATAATACTGACGTATCGATTGATCTCCTCCGGTAGCACACGCACATTGGCAGGCAGTTTAAAATCTATGAGCTTTGCTGCCCCAACGGCTTCCTGTGGACTACTCATGATTCCATAAGTCAGCATATAACGGACTTGATTTTCACTATCAAGATAGCGGAAATAAGCGAATTTATCACGATCTTCACGGCCCTCTAAATAACTGACAATCACGTCATTTTCAGCGACATTCATCACCTGCACGGTCCACTTACCCTTGTTGGCAAGTAGATAGCGCTTGTCTTTAAACTCGTCAGGATAATTACGCAAATCACGGACAGTCGTATCAAAACTAATCGGCTGTACATCGGTATCCAGCTCGTGAAGTGACTCGATTTTTAATGGTTGCTCAAACTCATCAGCCAACATCTGCGGCGCTGATACTGGTTCGTTTTCAATTTTGGCACCCATCGCTGGCGTTTGGCTTAGCATCCAGACTAACGCTGTCACAACACCTAATAGTAACGTCGCGACCAGCCAAATCAGGGCTTGACGACTGTATGATTGGCCAGCGGTACGCGTCTTCGATTTTGATGCTGCCATGGGGAGGTCCTTGGTAAAAACATATTTAAGAGCATTACATCAATGCTCATTCAAATAGAAGTGCAGTCTGTGAATCTGCTGTACATATCAAGTTTTAGTACAAATACTCACTAAAATTTTGATACATTATGCGCTGTGTTGTGACAATACTTCGAGCAGCAGATCGTCATCGAAGTCATTGGTCAATACTGCACTCCCTATTGATTTTAACAAAATCAGCCGGATTTGTCCGTGTTTCACTTTTTTATCGTGTCCCATTAAGTTCAGAGCAGTTTGTACATCGATGGCAGGCGGTTTGGTTGGCAGGTTACCTAGTATTAAAACACGCTCAATGCGCTCAACCTCATCAAGGGTCAACCAACCAATTTTTTGGGACAGTTCCGCCGCTTGCATCATGCCCGCCGCTACCGCCTCACCATGCAACCAATTGCCGTAGCCTTGATGGGTCTCGATCACATGACCAAAAGTATGCCCAAAGTTCAACAGAGCACGCACACCTGACTCTCTTTCATCTTGAGCGACCACATCTGCTTTGTATTGACAGCAGCGTTTCACCGCTTCACCAAGTACTGCCAGATCCAACGCCATCATTGCAGGTAAATTCTCTTCAAGCCATGTCAGGAATGCTTCATCCATGATGAGCGCATACTTGATAATTTCAGCGATTCCTGCTGATAGCTCACGTGCAGGCAACGTTTTGAGCGTACTCATATCAGCGAGCACCATTTGCGGCTGCCAGAATGCGCCAATCATATTTTTGCCTTGCGCATGATTGATGCCCGTTTTACCGCCAACGCTAGAATCGACTTGCGATAATAAGGTCGTTGGAATTTGGATAAAGTTGACCCCGCGCATAAAACTTGCCGCAGCAAAACCTGTCATATCACCCACCACGCCGCCACCAAGTGCGATAAGCGTGACATCACGATTGAAATGTTCTGCCATTAGCTCATCATATATTTGGTCAATGCTTGTCTGGTTCTTATATTGCTCACCATCTGGTAACACGCAAACTTTTACCGTAAATTGCTCTGCTAGCTCGTCTTCTAAAGCTTGTAAGTATAGAGGTGCCACGGTATCGTTAGTCACGATCAATACTTGCCAACCCTTAATATAAGGTGCGACTTGCTTTGCCATACTGCTATCTTTTGACGTCGCATCTTCAGTAATAATGATTGGATAATCATGACTTTGCGTACGAACTGTTAAGCTATCATGAAACAGTGACGTTGCCATGAGACACTCCTTAAGCATTTATAATTGGGTAAAAGTAGCTGAGTATACCTACCTATCATATCAATAGATAATATCGGTCTACTCTTTATTGTCTTTTGGTGTTGTGTCAGTACAATCAAAAAATGCGTTCAGCTGCTGCATTAATTGGCTGACCATATGACGCGGATAAGTGTGACCAGTGGGCATAATAATATGCGCGACCTGACGATATAATGGATCGCGAATACTATATAGATCTTGCAGTATTTTTCTAGGATTAGGCTGTTGTAAAAGAGGCCGTGACTTGTCTTTAGAAGTGCGGGCCATTTGCACATCGACTGGGGCATTGAGATAAACCACGATGCCACGCTGTCTTAAGAACTCTCGGTTTTCAGCAGCCAATACTGCACCACCGCCAGTTGCTAATACAATTTGAGGGGTTTGAGTCAGCTCATCAATGGCACGCGTTTCACGCTCACGAAAACCCGCTTCACCTTCTTTGGCGAATATCCAAGCAATGTCAGCGCCGGTTTGCGATTCGATATACCAATCACTATCTACAAAAGTGCGACCTAACTGCTTGGCCAGTAACTTACCGATCGTCGTCTTCCCCGCTCCCATCGGACCCACTAAAAACACCGACGGCAATTCCTGCACCATAATACTCACTCAGCTAAATTAGCTATCATACAACGTCATTGATATTCTGGCTAGTAATGCGCTGTGATTATTGTTAGTAATATTTAGAGCTTATCGTCCATTAATCCATGCATATAGCTCGCAATATTAAAGATGCTAAGTTTATGCACAAAAAAAAGTAAGCACTAAGGCTTACTTTTTTAGTGAATAATCAACAGATTTATGATTAATTCAAGCGACTTGTGCCATCATTGATCAATTTTGGTGTGACAAATATCAACAGCTCTTCCTTGTTGTTATTGCGCACATCTTTACGGAATGCACGGCCGATGTATGGTAAATCGCCTAAAAACGGCACTTTGTCCACGTTATTGTTAGTACGGTTTCTAAAGACCCCACCCAATACAACTGTTTGACCATCTTCAACGATCACATTGGTTGAGATAGAATCCTCAGAGATAGCCACCTGATTGTTGATAATAGTCGGCGTACCATTTGTAATTACCAATTGTAGACCAATTTTGCCATCAGGGGTAATATTTGGCGTCGCCTCTAAACTCAGTGCCGCTTCTCTAAAACTGGTTGTGGTTGCGCCACTGGCTGAGGCTTCCTGATAAGGAATCTGGGTGCCAGAAGAAACTTTTGCGGTTTGCTTGTCGGCCGTCAAAACTTTCGGGGTTGAGATGACTTCACCGCGATTGTCCGCTTGCAATGCTGATAGTTCAAGATCAAGCATCACATCAGATAAACTTAATAGGCCAAAAGCGATACTACCGGCTGGATTAGCCACCCCTAAATCAACGTTTAAGTTATCAGGACGGCTGATGTCATATGAAGGATAAGAAACCGTTTGTCCATTGACAGTCGTGGTTTCTACGTCAAAATCTTTTAAGTCCCACAAAGTTTGATCACTACCACCAACCAACAAGCTACGGTTATTGGCTGCACCATTTGACAAGATTCCCCAGCGAACCCCAATCTCTTTACTAAAGCTGTCAGTGGCACTAACGATACGCGCTTCAATCATAACCTGACGTACAGGAATATCAATCTTGCCAATTAAGGTACGAATATTTTCAATGCTATTTGCCACATCTTTGACAATCAAGGTGTTGGTACGCTCATCAACTGTCACCGTACCACGATCGGACAATAACGTATTATTGTCATTGCCACGATTTGCAAGTCCGCTCGTACCGCCACCACCAGATGAGCCGCTTCCTTGAGAAATTAAAGTTAGGACATCTTGTGCTTTTGCATAGCTCAAACGAATATATTCAGTACGTAATGGCGCATAAGATTGAACGGCTTGCTGCGCTTCAAGCTCACGTGCTTCTTGTTCAGCGAGTTCAGTAGAAGGCGCAACCAAAATCACATTACCATTTTCGCGCTTGCCTAGATTTTTACTTTTTAAAATAATATCAAGTGCTTGATCCCAAGGCACATTGATCAAGCGCAAGGTGATGTTACCAGCGACTGAATCACTCGCAACGATATTCATTTCGGTAAACTGCGCTAAAATATCTAACACGCTACGAATTTCAACGTCTTGGAACTCCATAGATAGCGGTTCCCCACTATATACTCTCTCCTCAAGAGTCGGTTCACGTAGTAGCTCAGGCTTGCTGATACTAATATTTAACTGATTGCCCGATTGGTAAGCTTGATACTCGTAATCATCAGACATGTTAATAGTAATGACACCATTTTGTCCTTGGTTTTTAGTATCGATGCTACTCACCAGACCACTATTAATATTTAATCGACGTAGCAAGTTTCTTGGGACCGTACTGCCTGTTAAACGTACGACAAGCTTATTACCTTGGCGTTGTACATCCACCGGAATGGCTTCGTTGGCAAGTACCATGCTGACGTTACCGCCACCATCACTACCTGCCGAAAAATTGACCGCACTGAGACCATCATAGCTGTACTGCTTACTTACTTGTGCAGAAGCAAGCTGTGGGTTCAACAATGGATTAACCCTCACCACCATCGTATCAGCTGGCACGTCGTTTCTTACGACTGTCGTGCTAGTGGTGCGAACAGCCGCAACAGGAACCGTACTAGTCTCGACGATTGGCGTGACGACTGCAGTGGTGGTGATGCCGCTAGAGTTATTAAGGACATCTTGTATAGGGTCACTAGTAATCACTGGGCGATCAGGATCGGTAATGGTCAGTAGCAGATCGTTACCCTCAATCGCTGTTGTATAATTGCCTGACTGCTTGAGGCCAACGATAAGACGCGTCGTACTGTCGCTACTCAACGTGGTGACATCATTAACCATACCGATATTGTATTCGTTAAAACGACTGGCAAGACCGTTTTGTACTTGTTCAAAGTCTAATACCAAGCGGCTAGGATCATCAAGCTGGTAGGCTGCAGGCAATACCGGTAAACCTGTGAACCCCAAACGCATTTGTGTCACTGCTGGTGCAGTTTGCACTACAGACACATTATTGATGCGCTGTGCAGCGTGGGCGCTACTACTTACTGCCACCATGCTGACTGCCAGTGCTGAAATGGCAAAAGCAGAAGAAACGCGGTTGCTCATCATCATTACCTTGTTATTGCGTACTGTCATTATTTATTCCTCAAAAAATCTGCCGACTTAGCTTATAGGGGATACCAGCGACTGGGGTTTTTCGATAAACCCAGCGCGGCTGTCTGGCACAATTTCAATCAAGTTGATCTGGGTCGGCGTGATTTCAACAATACGGCCGTCATTCAATCCAAGATAATCACCCACTTTCACACTAGCAACTGAACCATCAGGACGTTGTACCAGTGCGTATCGCTGACCTTCAGGCGACACTACCACGCCTCGAAAAACCAGTTGCGATAACTCGTATTGTTCAAGTGGTTCTTTTACACGTGTAATATCTGGGCGCACGCCATCAATAGAAGTAGTAGGACCCTCTACATTCACCAAGCTCGGTGGTAAAAACGGGCTGCGCTGTGAGCTTGCACTATAAACGAAGTCTTCTACCAGTTCAGCTTTGGGTGGTGGTTCGATAGGCTGCGCTGGTTGGTTACGGATATCAGTCATCGCTTGCTCTGCCATACCGATACGATCCGTACAACCAGTCATCGCTAGCGCTGCGATACTTAAAGTCAACAACATGGGTAGTTTTTGCATACTCATTAGTTACCTCCTGCATTTGCATCAGTAGCGGCAGCATCACCTGCAGGAGCTGCTTCATCTTCAGGAGTCGCTTCTTTTGAACGATAGGTTTTGGTTTGCAAGACTAAATTAAGCTCAGGTAAAACATCTAAGCTCGGTTGTGGATTACTCACCTCAAAATCATGCATGGTGATGATACGAGGCAGCGCTGCAAGGCCACTGATGAAACTACCAAACTGATGATATTCACCTAAAGCAGCAATGCGAATCGGCTGCTCAATGAAAAATTCATTTTCAATTTCAGGTTCGACAGAGATGTCTTGAAAACGAATATTACTGCCGACACCTGTCATATTGATACCTTCTACCAGCTCTGACACACGCGTGTCTTTTGGCAACTGGTCTAATAAGGTATTAAACTCCGTTTCCATCTGAATGACCTGTGCTTGATAGGCTTCTAGGTGACGCGCACGCGATTCTTTTTCACGATAGCTTTCAAGCAAGGTCTGTTGCTGACTTTCAGCAGCATTGATCTCGTCGATTTTACTACTAATCGGTAGCGCCCATGATAGTGCTGCTATAAAGGTAATAATAAGACCGATCACCGTCACCTTCACTGGTAGCGGCCAGCTGCCATAGTTTTCAGAGTCTAGTGATTCAAAACTGCGACGGAATTCATTAAGATCAAACTGCTTCTTTGGTTTTGAAGCAGTTTTTTTGGTCTTAATTAGGCTTTTTTTACGGACAAGTTTCATAACTCCCCTCCCACACCATCTTCCGCAGGGACAGGCGTTTCTGATTGTACTTTAGTCGTCACCACGAACTGTACATAACTGTCTTCAGGATAGACTGGACGTGGTGTCTCACCAGCCGTAGTGACTGTGTTATTCAGTACAGGGGCCGCTTCATAAGCGCTAATGTTCTGTTGAATATTGCTAACTGCTGAGTTACCCATCCATTTACTACTGTCCAAATTACGAATCAAGCTAGATACAATATTTGGGTTATCAGCCAGCCCAGTCAACGTTAATACATCGCCTTCGCGTTTGAGATTGGTTAGATAAAGCGCTGGTGGAATCGCTCTTGCCAGATCATCCCACAAACGTACTGGTACGGGACGCCGACCTTGCAAATCTTGAATGACCTGCATACGCGAGATAATATCTTCACGGCGCTGCTCTAAACTATCAATCTCAGTCAATGCGGTGTCTAAACGTGCATTTTCTTGCTCAATCAAGGCATTAGCATCAAGCTGTTCATCAAGCTCATTATTAAAATAGCTCCATGAAGCAAAGGCCGCCAACAAAGTGAGCAAAGTCACTGCAACTATCAGAGTCATAAACTCTTTGTTGCGACGTTCACGCTCTTCTTGTCGCCAAGGTAAAAGGTTAATACGAGCCATTAGTCAAAGCTCCTTAACGCAAGACCGCATGCAGCCATTAAGCCTGGCGCATCAATGGTCAGTTGCTCATTATCAATATTAGGCGCAATGGTCATATTGGTAAACGGATTGGCAACACTAACGCTCACACCGAGTTTTTGTTGTGCCATCCCAGCAAGTCCTGCAATGGAGCTACTACCACCCGCAAGTACCATGTGGTCAATACTACTATACTGACTTGATGAGAAGTAAAACTGTAAGGAACGAGTGATTTGCTGAATGGTATTTTCTATAAAAGGGGTCAAAACTTCAGGATAGTAGTCATCAGGCAATGTGCGCTCACGTTTGCTCAGCGTTGCTTCTTCAGCTGACAGCCCATAACGGTTTTGAATCGCTTCTGTTAACTGAACACCGCCAAACAATTGCTCGCGACTATAAATAAACTCACCATTCTTTGCGATGTACAAAGTAGTTTGATTATGGCCGATATCAACCAAAGCAACCAGTTCTGGCATATTGGGCAGATTGTCTGCCATTAGTCCAAAAGCACGCTCTATCGCATGTGATTCGATATCCATAACCTTGGTTTGCATACCACCAAAGGCCAACGCATCAACACGTTGATCAACGTTTTCTGAGCGAGAGGCTGCAAGCAGTACTTGTACCATGTCCTCACTCACTAAAGATGGGCCTAGCACCTCAAAATCTAAATTGACATCTTCTAATGGATAAGGCACATACTGATCAGCATCCAAACGTATTTGTGCTTCACGCTCAACATCGCTTAGCATCATATCCATATCAATAATTTTGGTGATGACGGCAGATCCTGATACGGCAGTTGCAGCATTACTGCCCGCAACTTGGCAACGCCTTGCTAGACTCGCTATAATGTTGCCAACCGCCTCTGTATCAACTAGGAGTTTGTCGATGACTACACCTTCCGGTAGTCTCTCAATACCATAAGATTTAGGTGGAACATGCCTTGTTGACGCTGTATGTCCACTATTTTTACTGAAGTGGCACAAATATCCACACCAATCAAATGTCGACTTTTTGAAGTAAATAGCCTCACAAACTCTATACCTTATATTAAGTGTACAATCTGATAGTTATTTGTAATAATTGAATACAATACTTTACTTAATTGATAGATTCAAGCGTTTAAAAATATATTAAGGCCTACTTACACATTTATTATGACCTGTTGATTTTGTTCAAGGTATAATAAGTTATCCGCTACAAATTCTAATTAATAAGTCTTATTATGGCCAAAAAAAATGCTACCGCTCGTCTCATTCATTTCTTGGTGGGACTTTTTGTCGCTTGCCTAGCATTGGCAGTTATCTTAGCGCTTGCTGTACCTATTGGTTTTTATGGTATGGCGATGTATTTATCGCCAACTTTGCCAAGTATTCAAGAGATAAAAACTGCCAATTTAGAAATGCCATTGCAGATTTATAGTAGCGATGACAAATTAATCGGCCAATACGGCAATCGTTTATCGTTACCAGTCACATTTGATGAAATTCCTGAAGATTTGACTCATGCTTTTTTAGCGGCAGAAGATGCTTCTTTCTTTCAGCATAGTGGCATCAGCATTAAAGGTCTTGGGCGCGCGGTCACTGAAGTTGTGACTGATGATGACAGTCAGACTGGTGGTTCCACTATTACGATGCAGGTCGCCAAAAATTACTTTTTAAGTCCTGAGCGTACTCTAAACCGCAAACTAACAGAGCTGTTTGTGGCGCGAAAAATGGAAGATGAGCTGAGCAAAAATGAGATCCTTACTCTCTATGTCAATAAGATTTATTTGGGTGAAGGCGCTTATGGTATTCGCGCTGCTGCCAAAAAATACTATAGTAAATCACTAGATAATCTTACTATTGCTGAAATGGCAATGCTTGCCGGTTTACCAAAAGCCCCTTCTAAATATAATCCTGTTGCCAATCCTAGCCGCGCGTTGACTCGACGTAACTGGATTATTGGCCGTATGCATGAGTTGGGCTATATCACAAAAGCTCAGTATGATGAGGCCGTTAACTCCCCCGTTGGCATTAAGCTATATCAAGAAAAACTCGACGTTAATATGCCCTATTTGGCAGAAATGACGCGTGCGACTCTAGTCGAGCGTTACGGTGAGCAGGTGATGCATGGTGGTTGGCGTGTTCGCCTGACTGTTGATAGTAAGGCACAAACCGATGCAGAAGCGGCCATATTAACAGGCTTAGTAGCTTATGAGCATCGTCATGGCTGGCGCGGTGCGGAAGCAAATGACGAGCCTCTCGAAAACTTTCAACGCTATAGCAATATGTCTCCTGCCAAAGTCACCAAGGTCAACTCTCGTAGTTTTGAAGCGATATTACAGTCTGGTGAAAGCGTAACGGTCAATTGGTCTGGCATGAGCTGGGCACGCAAATACATCTCTGCCAATCGTATCGGTTATTATCCTAATAATGCTAGCCAAATAGTGAGCAAAAACGATATTGTTCGCGTGATACCTACCGCAAATGGTAATTGGCAGCTAGGACAGATACCCAAAATACAAGGTAGTCTGGTTTCATTGAATCCAGAAACTGGCGCGGTTAATGCATTAGTAGGCGGTTTTGATTTCAAACATAGTAAGTTCAATCGAGCCTTACAAGGATGGCGCCAACCTGGCTCAACCATCAAACCATTGGTCTATACCGCCGCCTTGGAAAAAGGCTATCATCCAGACAGTATTGTTTCAGATCGCCCTATTCAAGTAGGCGACTGGAAACCTAAAAACTCTGATGAACGCTTCTTAGGTGACATTACCTTACGTCGTGGTTTGTATTTATCTCGCAACTTGGTTTCTATCCGTCTCCTACAAGCCATTGGCATTTCTGACGCTCGCAATCTGTTAGATGAGTTCGGCCTAGATAAAGAAAAACTACCCACGACTTTATCGTTGGCTCTAGGGGCAGGACAAGCAACACCATTGCAAATGGCAACGGCGTATTCAACCTTTGCCAATGGTGGTCACCGCATACAACCTTACTTTATTGAGCAAATTTATAACTATAAAAATGAGTTATTATTTCAGGCCAATCCCCTTCAGGCTTGCGCCTTATGCTTTAATGAGCAACTTGAAGCGGTTAATAAAAACCTGATAGAAGAATATAACAAATCATTAGAAGACGAAAACAGTACTACTGAAGAATCAGCTAACGAAAGCGCAGAGCTAGAAAATAGTGAAAACGTAGAAGAAATTGATGAAGCAATCGACCTTACTGTCTACGACGCTGGTCCACAATCAGATCGCCTAAAAGCACCTGTCGTACAATACGTAGCAGCCAAACAAGCACCAAGAATATTAAAGCCTAGAGTAGCATTTGAAATGGCAGATATTTTACGTGATGTGGTGCAGCGTGGTACTGCAGTACGAGCAAAAGCCTTGGGCCGTGATGATATTGGTGGCAAAACCGGTACAACCAACGAAGCCAAAGACGCTTGGTTTGCAGGGTTTCATCCTACAAATGCAACGGTTGTCTGGATGGGATTTGATCAGCCAACATCTATGGGTCGCCGAGAGTATGGTGGTGTGGCTGCCCTGCCCGTTTGGATGGACTTTATGAAAGCTCAGCTCAAAGACACGCCAAACCAATGGGTATCTATCAATAACCGCTCAAAATCTAAAAAGCAGCAGCAGCAAATTATAGAAATGACCGATGATGGTATTATAACTGATGATGACGACATCTCTGATAATAGCGCACCAGCAAAACCGGTCAAGACTCAAACTCAGCAGCGTAAGCCGACCCTACCTGAACCAACTGCAGATACTAACAACTCAGCAGCTCAAGCAAACAATAGCCGTAGTAACGATAGCGTGCCGCAAAACCCTTTATCGGTCACACCGGTCCAGCGTATGCCCCCGATGCCAGAATAATCTACCAGTATCTTTAATTACCGATATAAAAAAAGGCTTGTTCAGTCATCACTGAGTAAGCCTTTTTTGTAGATACTATATTTCGGATAGACTCATCTTGCTAAAACTCAACCATCCCTGCACGTAGTTGCTCGATCAGCTCTAAAAGCTGATTACGCCATTCTCTTATCGTTGCCTCATCAGGTAACCATTGATTTGACAAAGTAACGACATTCACAATAAGGTCAGGCGCAGATAAGTCGCTACTTGGTTTTTCATCCACAACCGTATCTGGTGGTACCGCATAGAGACAACGCTCATAAGCGCGCTCTATATTTGCAATAAAGCCTTGCTGCTGCAATTGCTGCAAGCGCTGAATCTCAGGAGATACCTGCGTGCGCTCGCTTAGTGCTTGCTCAATATCTGACAAAGTTGGTGCGGTCATATTTAAACTATAAAAATGACCCAGCTCTTGAGTGAATGCCAGCAACGCACCATATAAATGAAAAATAGCGGTTTCGCAATGGGCTTGATATAACTGCTTATCGCTAGTATTGCCTGCTGTTTGGCAGGATAGACGACAGAAATACAGTTTTTGATTGGTACGATCTGCTTGATATTTGGCAACGCGAGTTTTACCTGCCATTTGCGACTTATCCTTTTATAAATAGTGAATTGAGGCTTGTTTTCCAGTGTACTATTTTTTTAGATAATAGCACCATGCCTTTTTCAGTTTTTATACACACAAAAAAGCCAGCGACTTAGGCTGGCTTTTTCTTAAATTGGTAATGAATCAAAATACTCAATACGATTAATTATTTTGATTTAACTCTTGAGCAAAGGCTTCATCAAAGCTTGCAAAGTCTTTGCTGTCAGTGCTTGCGGTCATATCAAACGCTGCATTTAGATCACTGTCTTGTAGCTTCTGATCCGCTTTCTCTTTACGTGCTTTATGATAAGCAAGACCCGTACCTGCAGGAATCAAGCGACCAACGACCACGTTTTCTTTCAGACCACGTAGCTCATCCACTTTACCAGTCACAGCAGCCGCAGTTAGTACACGGGTTGTTTCCTGGAAAGAAGCGGCTGAGATAAAGCTTTCAGTTGCCAGACTTGCCTTAGTGATACCTAGCAATTGACGCTCAAACTGTACTGGGAATTTATCTTCCGCTTCTAGTTTCGCATTCAACGCTTTGATATCTGCATACTCGACCTGATCACCTTTGAAGTGACTTGAATCGCCGCCGTCAGTGATTTCAACTTTACGGAGCATCTGACGAATGATAACTTCGATGTGCTTGTCGTTGATTTTTACACCCTGCAAGCGATAAACGTCCTGTACTTCGTTGACGATATAATCAGCAAGTGCCGTCTGACCTTTCAAACGCAAGATATCATGTGGGTTCTGTGGACCATCAGCGATCACTTCACCACGTGCTACCGTCTCGTTTTCAAAGACGTTGATTTGACGCCATTTCGGGATTAGCTCTTCATGTACTTCACCATCTTCATTGGTAATGATGAAACGGTTTTTACCTTTAGTCTCTTTACCAAAGCTTACGACACCAGTCATTTCTGCCATGATAGCGTGATCTTTTGGACGACGTGCTTCGAACAAGTCAGCAACACGTGGTAGACCACCGGTAATATCTTTCGTACCAGAAGACGCTTGTGGTACACGTCCTAGAATCGAACCTGCTGCTACTTTTTCACCATCGCTCACGCGGATGATGGTTTCAGCTGGTAAGAAGTAAACCACTTCTTTGCCTTCGTCAGTGTTCAAGATAATCGCAGGACGTAAGTCTTTTGCTGAGCTTGAACGGTCACGCGTGGCTAGAATCTCAAATGAGCTCATACCAGTCGCATCATCAACTTTTACTGTGGCAGTCATACCATCAGTGATATCACTGAAGCGTGCTGTACCAGCAAATTCTGTGATGATTGGATGCGTATGTGGATCCCATTTAGCGATAGTTTGACCGCCTTCAACCTGCTCTTCGTCTTTCACAAGTACGCTTGAACCATATGGTACTTTATAGCGCTCACGCTCACGGCCAAGCTCATCGGTCAATGCGATTTCAGCTGAACGCGATACGATGACTAAGTGACCATCGGTATGCTGTACTGTTTTCATGTTTTCAAAGTGCGCTTGACCAGCATTACGTACAGAGATGCTGTTGTCTACAGATGCTGAACTCGCAGCCCCACCTACGTGGAACGTACGCATGGTCAACTGAGTACCTGGCTCACCGATAGACTGAGCGGCCATAACACCAACTGACTCACCAATGTTCACTTTATGACCACGTGCAAGGTCACGACCATAGCACTGTGAACAAACACCATGCTCAACATCACAAGTAATAACTGAGCGTACCCAGATATCATCAATCGCATTGCTGTCAAGGACGTTAACCCAATACTCATCAATCAAAGTACCAGCTGGAACCAATACTTTATCAGCATCATCGTTATAAGTCACATCACGTGCAGTCACACGACCCAGTACTAGCTCACCTAATTTCTCAATGATTTCACCACCTTGAATATGTGGCTTCATGAGTAGGCCTTCTTCAGTACCACAGTCATCACTCGTGATAACCAAATCTTGTGCCACATCAACTAGACGACGAGTTAGGTAACCCGAGTTAGCTGTTTTTAGTGCTGTATCCGCTAGACCTTTACGTGCACCGTGAGTTGAAATGAAGTACTGTAGTACGGTCAAACCTTCACGGAAGTTCGCTTTAATCGGAGTTTCAATGATTGAGCCATCTGGTTTCGCCATTAGACCACGCATACCGGCCAACTGACGAATCTGTGCTGCACTACCACGAGCACCAGAGTCCGACATGATAAAGATCGAGTTGAATGATTTCTGCTCGTCTTCTTCACCTTGCGCATTGATAACTTTATCTGTTGCCAAGTTGTCCATCATCGCCTTAGCGACTTTATCATTGGTACGTGACCAGATATCAACGACTTTGTTATAACGCTCACCAGCGGTCACAAAGCCTTGCTCAAATTGATCTTCGATTTCGCGAACTTCGCCTTCTGCCACTTCGATAATTTGCTTTTTCAGTGGTGGAATAACCATGTCATCGATACCGATAGACACGCCAGATAGTGTTGCTTGAGCAAAACCAAGATACATCAATTGGTCAGCAAACATAACACTTTCTTTTACGCCAACTTTACGGTAGCAAGAGTTGATCAAACGAGAGATATTTTTCTTCGTCATCTCTTGGTTGCACTCATCAAACGTCATACCTTTAGGCATGATGTTCCAGATAAGTAAACGACCAGCAACCGTATCTTTAATACTGGTTTCTTTGGTTTCGTTACCATCTTCGTCAATTTGCGTCTCAGTGACACGCACTTTAATCTTCGCGTTTACATGTAGGTCGTTTGAACCAATCGCACGCAATGCTTCGTTAACGGTCGCAAAAATCATGCTCTCGCCTTTGGCATTGATCGACGAGCGACTGATGTAATATAGACCTAGTACAACATCCTGAGATGGTACGATGATCGGATCACCGTTCGCAGGTGACAAGATGTTATTAGTAGACATCATCAAGGCACGTGATTCAAGCTGTGCTTCTAGGGTCAATGGCACGTGAACGGCCATTTGGTCACCATCGAAATCGGCGTTGAATGCAGTACAAACAAGCGGATGCAACTGGATTGCTTTACCTTCGATCAATACTGGCTCAAATGCCTGCAAGCCCAAACGGTGAAGGGTTGGCGCACGGTTAAGAAGTACTGGATGCTCACGGATAACCATGGCCAGCATATCCCACACTTGTGGCTCTTCACGCTCTACCATCTTTTTGGCAGCTTTAATCGTAGTCGCTAAACCATGAGACAATAGTTTGTTATAAGTAAATGGCTTGAATAACTCTAGTGCCATTTTTTTAGGTAGGCCACACTGATGTAGACGTAGTGTTGGGCCTACAACGATAACCGAACGACCAGAATAATCGACACGCTTACCAAGTAAGTTTTGACGGAAACGACCTTGCTTACCTTTGATCATATCAGCCAAAGATTTCAATGGACGCTTGTTACTACCAGTTATGGCACGACCGCGACGACCGTTATCAAGCAACGCATCCACTGACTCTTGCAACATACGTTTTTCGTTACGTACGATGATATCAGGCGCGCTCAGCTCAAGCAGACGCTTAAGACGGTTGTTACGGTTGATCACACGGCGATATAGATCGTTTAGATCTGAAGTCGCAAAACGACCGCCTTCTAGCGGTACTAGCGGGCGCAAATCTGGTGGTAGTACTGGCAAGATGTTCATTACCATCCACTCAGGCTTGTTATTAGAATCACGGAATGCTTCTAATAATTTAAGACGCTTAGACATCTTCTTAAGCTTGGTCTCAGAACCTGTTTGCGGAATTGCTTCACGCAGCTCATCAATCTCAAGATCCATATCGATATCTTTCAATAGGTCTTGGACAGCCTCAGCACCCATCTTGGCAGTGAACTCATCGCCAAACTCTTCAAGTGCTTTGTAATAATCTTCATCATCAAGCAATTGATACTTCTCTAAAGAAGTCAGACCAGGCTCAGTGACGATGTAGCTTTCAAAATATAGAACGCGCTCAATATCACGTAGCGTCATGTCTAACAATAGACCGATGCGGCTTGGTAGTGATTTTAGGAACCAAATATGCGCAACTGGACTGGCTAGGTCGATATGACCCATGCGGTCACGACGGACTTTCGCAGTGGTGACTTCGACACCACATTTTTCGCAGATAACACCTTGGAACTTACGGCGCTTATATTTACCACATAGACATTCGAAATCTTTTACTGGACCAAAGATTTTGGCACAAAAAAGACCGTCACGCTCAGGCTTGAACGTGCGATAGTTGATGGTTTCAGGTTTTTTTACTTCGCCATGTGACCATGACTTGATGACGTCAGGTGAGGCTAAAGTAATTTGAATGCTATCAAACTCTGTATTACCGTTGCCGGTAGGGCTTTGCATGATATCGAGTAAATCTTTCAAGTTGCTTCTCCGTTATCTTTATAATCATCTGACAGCGTACCATTGACGCAGATAAGATGAATGAAGGCAATGAATAGGGTTGAGACAAATCACTAAAAGCAGCAGCAATAAAGCAGACTGCCTTTAGTGGACAACTAAGTTAAACAACGGGCTAGTTGCTTTGTTTTAACTCAATATTAATACCCAGTGATTTGATTTCTTTGGTCAGTACGTTGAACGACTCAGGCATGCCTGGATCCATATACTGCTCACCATCAACGATGTTTTTGTACATACGAGTACGGCCTTCAACGTCATCCGACTTCACCGTTAGCATTTCTTGCAAGGTGTAAGTCGCGCCGTATGCCTCTAGTGCCCATACTTCCATCTCACCGAAGCGCTGACCACCAAACTGAGCTTTACCGCCGAGTGGCTGCTGCGTCACTAGAGAATAAGAACCTGTTGAACGCGCATGCATTTTGTCATCAACCAAATGGTTAAGCTTGAGCATGTACATGTAGCCGACAGTTACTTTGCGGTCAAACTTCTGACCTGTACGACCATCATATAACGTCTGCTGACCATCGCGATCCATACCAGCAAGCTCGAGCAAGTCTTTAACTTGGCTTTCTCTTGCGCCGTCAAATACTGCTGTGCCCATCGGTACACCGCCACGTAAGTTGTCTGCTAGCGCCATGATGTCATCATCACTTAAGCTATCAAGATCAACTTGCTCGCCGCCTACTTGGTTATAGATTTTGTCCAAGAAGTCACGTAGCTCTTTGATCGCTGCTTGAGATTTGAGCATACCATCAATCTTCTCGCCCAATCCTTTTGCTGCCATACCCAAATGCGTCTCTAGAACCTGACCGATGTTCATACGAGATGGTACACCAAGTGGGTTCAATACGATGTCAACGGTATTACCATTTTCATCATAAGGCATGTCTTCAACTGGCATGATGCGCGATACAACACCTTTGTTACCATGACGACCAGCCATCTTATCACCAGGCTGAATACGACGCTTAACCGCTAGATATACTTTAACGATTTTTTGTACGCCATGTTGCAGGTCATCACCAGCGGTCAATTTGCGTTTTTTCTCAGCAAACTTCACATCGATGTCTTTTTGCTTATCAACCAAGTAATCAGCGATTTGCGTTAGACGCTCAGAGATTTCTTCTTCTACTGGCTGGATATCAAGCAAGGTCTCAAGGCTCATATCTTTCATATCAGCCAAAGCCATAACTGTACCCGCTTTTAGACCAGCGCCGCCGCTGACTTTTTGGCCATCTAACAGATTACCAATACGACCACGTGCTGCTTCTTCAAAGATACGTAGCTCTTCTTTCAAATCTTTGCGATAGCTATCAAGCTGCGATTTTTCAATCGCTCTTGCGCGTGCGTCTTTTTCAACGCCATCACGGGTGAAGACCTGTACGTCAATAACCGTACCTTTACTTGAAGTTGGTACGCGTAGTGAAGTGTCTTTCACGTCAGCCGCTTTTTCGCCAAAGATAGCCCGTAGTAGTTTCTCTTCTGGCGTTAGCTGCGTTTCACCTTTTGGCGTCACTTTACCAACTAGAATATCACCAGCGTCAACTTCAGCACCGATATAGACGATACCTGCTTCATCAAGACTTGATAATGCTGCTTCACCAACGTTTGGAATATCAGCCGTGATCTCTTCTGTACCTAGCTTGGTATCACGAGCCACACAAGTCAATTCTTGGATATGAATAGTAGTGAAACGATCTTCTTTAACTACTTTTTCAGATAACAAGATTGAATCTTCGAAGTTGTAACCATTCCACGGCATAAATGCGATGCGGATGTTCTGGCCTAGTGCTAGCTCACCAAGATCCGTTGATGGACCATCAGCCAAGATATCACCCAAAGCAATCTCGTCACCTTGGTTAACAATAATACGTTGGTTGATACAAGTGTTCTGGTTAGAGCGCGTGTATTTGATCAAGTTATAGATATCGATACCCGCTTCACCAGCAGTCATCTCGTCTTCGTTTACACGAACAACGATACGCGATGCATCAACATCTTCAATCACACCGCCACGCTTAGCGATCACACAAACACCAGAGTCACGAGCAACGTGACGCTCCATACCAGTACCTACCAATGGCTTATCAGCACGTAGGGTAGGAACAGCCTGACGCTGCATGTTCGAGCCCATCAAGGCACGGTTAGCATCATCATGCTCTAGGAACGGAATCAGACCTGCTGCAACCGATACTACCTGACTTGGTGACACATCCATATGCGTTACTTTTTCTGGTGGCATACGAACAAATTCACCATAGCTACGCACACTGACCATCTCGTCAGATAACGCGCCATCTTCAGTCATCGGAGAGTCAGCCTGTGCAATGACAGTACCTACTTCTTCGATTGCTGATAAATACTCAATAACGTCAGTCACTTTACCATCAACCACACGGCGATAAGGCGTTTCTAAGAAGCCAAAGCTGTTGGTTTTAGCAAATGTCGCTAGTGAGTTAATCAGACCAATGTTTGGACCTTCAGGAGTTTCAATCGGACATACACGGCCATAATGGGTATCATGTACGTCACGTACTTCAAAGCCTGCACGTTCACGAGTTAGACCACCAGGTCCTAACGCTGATACACGGCGCTTATGGGTAACTTCAGACAACGGGTTGTTCTGATCCATAAACTGTGACAACTGGCTTGAACCAAAGAATTCTTTGACCGCGGCAGCAACTGGCTTAGAGTTGATCAAATCTTGTGGTGACAAGTTGTCTGATTCTGCTGAGCTTAAACGCTCTTTAACCGCACGCTCAACACGTACTAGACCAACACGGAATTGGTTTTCTGCCATCTCGCCCACTGAACGAATACGGCGGTTACCTAAATGGTCAATATCATCGACATCGCCACGACCGTTACGAATTTCGATAAGCTCTTTTAGAACGTTAACGATATCATCGTTGGTTAACACACTACGTTCGCGCTGTACGTCTGGATCATCGGTGTTTTCAAATGGCAGACCAAGACGACGGTTGAACTTCATACGACCGACGTTAGATAGGTCATAACGATCTGCGTTGAAGAACATGCTCTCAAACAGTTTCTCAGCCGTTTCAACCGTTGGTGGCTCACCTGGACGCATGACTTTATAGATTTCGATCAATGCTTCTTCACGGCTTGAGGTACTATCAGCACGTAGCGTATCAGCAATATAACTACCCTGATCGATATCATTCGTGAACAGAATGCTGAACTCTTTGATGGCACCACTGGCTTCAAACGAGTTCAATTTAACCAATAACTCATGGTCGATTGGCGTGTTTGCTTTAGCGATGATTTCATCATTAACAACGATGTCTTCAGCTAAGATACGCTCATATAGATACTCATCAGGCACAGCAATTTTCGTCATACCTGCTTCTTCAAGCTGACGGATACGGCGTGCGTTAATGCGTTTGCCCTGCTCTACGATAACGTCACCTTCAGGTGATACGATATCAAACTGAGCCATTTCGCCACGTAAACGATCAGCAACTAGATCAATCTCGAACGTCTCTTCAGCTTTATAAACAGCGACTTTATCGAAGAATAAATCTAGAATTTCAGATGTGGTCAGGCCAAGTGCACGTAAGATGATAGAAGCCAATAGTTTACGGCGACGGTCAATACGAGCAAAGACTAAGTCCTTTGCATCAAATTCAAAGTCTAACCATGAACCACGGTAAGGGATAATACGCGCGTTATAAAGCACTTTACCACTTGAATGCGACTTACCTTTATCATGGTCAAAGAACACACCAGGTGAACGATGTAGCTGAGATACGATAACACGCTCAGTACCATTAATGATAAAAGTACCGTTAGCAGTCATCAAAGGCATCTCGCCCATGTAAACGCTTTGCTCACGGATATCTTTGATAGCGGCTTTACTATCTTTATCTTTGCTGTCTTTGTCTTTGATGATCAAACGGATTTTAACACGCATTGGTGCCGCAAACGTTGAACCACGTAAGATACACTCACGCTCATCAAATTCAGGCGTACCTAAATAGTACTCAACAAATTGCAACTCAGCGTTACCAGAGTGACTCTCAATTGGGAAAATAGAGGAATACGCAGCTTGCAAACCAGTATTCTCACGAGCTTTTGGCTTTTTGTGCTCTTGCAAAAATTGCTCATAAGAATCTACTTGAATAGACAGTAAATAGGGAACGTCCATTACAGTGGGCAATTCAGCAAAACTTTTGCGAATACGCTTTTTTTCAGTATAAGAATATGCCATCGAGAGTCCTTACAGTAAACGTGGAAACAAATTAAAAGCGTGGCCAGCATGCATAAATACGATGCAAACATGGCGACGTAAACGATAATATAAAACGGGTTTTCGTGTTCAGTTCATGTCTTTTCTGTCAATTACTACTTTACTCATCAGTGCTTACCTAGCACACTTCAATTAATCTCGTCGTTGCTTGCTAAATTCATGATAGGTGAATCAATCTATATGACTGTTGCAACCAAAAAATTCAATATTATGTAATCTATAATGCATTGCGTATGAGGCTTAATTTACAAATACATTGCTGGAAAATAACGTCTATTAAGATTGCATATAAACCACTTGCCATCTAGACTGCTTATTACCGAACTATGTTCCCTACACATACAAACTGTCTATAAAACTAAATATCGACAGTCATGCCACACCAAGTAGGCAACTTATGATCAACAGCTTTTTCAGAGTACCGCTTTCTTCAGGATTAATAATCGGGGTAACTATAACTTTAAGAATCAGTATAAACTATAGTGTTGATAGGAAAGCATGCAGACACAAAAAAATGCCAAACATCTACAGACGTTTAGCTGATATTAACTGATTTTAAAAACTGGTATGTGTACTTGCATGTATATCGTCTGTCCTTTTGATGGGTATCCACCGTTAATGCATACGTATGTTGGCAGACACAAAAGGTCAAGCTACGAATTATAATAAAAAAAAGCTGGCAATGCAAGGCATTACCAGCTTTTTTTCTGTACAGTGTTAAACTTATTTTAGTTCAACAGTTGCACCAGCTTCTTCAAGTTTCTTTTTCAACTCTTCAGCTTCAGCTTTAGATGCGCCTTCTTTGATTGGAGCTGGAGCGCTTTCAACCAAATCTTTCGCTTCTTTTAGGCCAAGACCAGTTGCTTCACGTACGGCTTTAATTACGCCAACTTTCTTCTCGCCAAAGCTAGCAAGAACTACGTCAAACTCGTCTTTTTCTTCAGCAGCAGCAGCAGCAGGACCAGCAGCAGCAGGTGCAGCAGCAACAGCAGCTGTTACGCCGAATTTTTCTTCCATGTCGCTGATTAACTCAACGATATCCATTACTGACATTTCAGCGATTGCATTTAACACGTCATCTTTAGATAGTGCCATGAGAACTCTCCGTTATCTGATAAAAATTAATTGATTCTAATATCGCTTTGATTGATTGCCGAATGTGACAATAAAATTCAACCAAAATTAGCGATGTTAAAGTTACGTTAAAACAAGCAATTAAGCAGCTTCTTTTGCGTCTTTGATTGCCGCTACAGTGCGAACGAACTTGCCAGGAACAGCGTTCATAGTCTGGACAAGCTTGGTCACTGGTGCATTCATAGTAGCCATCAAGATAGAGATTGCTTCGTCGCGAGTTGGTAGCTTCGATACGCGCTCTAGCTCTTCTGGACCATAAACTTCACCACCGACTGATACTAATTTGGTCTCTAAAGCTTTGTTATCTTTGCTAAAGTCGAAAACGACTCGTGCTGCAGATCCCAAATCTTCCATAGAGAAAGCCAAAAGTAGTGGACCAGTCATACGGTCTGACATGCTCTCAAACTTAGTGCCTTCAAAAGCGCGTTTTGCAAGGGTATTTTTTACCACTTTCAAAACAACACCTTTATCACGAGCTTGTTCGCGAAGCTGAGTAAGCTTAGCAACACCAATTCCGTGATACTCGGCAGCTACTGCTGAGTAAGCATTAGCAGCAACTTCAGACACTTCAGCCACAACTTGTTGTTTTTGCTCTAGCGTTAATGCCATAAGTTGACTCCTTTAATCTTATCAATCTGCTTATCATAAAAGCGCTAAAAATCGAGATTTTCGCAGGCTTAAATTTTAAGCTGGGACTGACTTGATACGACACATTACCAGCGGATTCAATTAATAAAAAAAGCATCTACTGGTAACGACTGATTACGGCACCGTTATCAGAATGACGTTGAGTAATAGTTTGAAGATTATATAAATAACCTTACTGCCCTATTCGCTCGTGTCTTAAACTGTGTGGGCCACCGTCTGCGTAGGACAACTAAGATTTTCATCTGTCGTCGATTAACAAAAGAGACTCAGTATCATATTTAACCATTCGAAAATTGTTACTTATGACACTAAACCACTCTCTACCTACGGTCTTAGACAGCGTAGCAAATACTACGCTGACCTAATTTTTAAATATAGTATGTGCTCATCATTCAAAATACTTGAAGTTCAAGTACTCAAAGATAGAGACTTTAATTATTTTGCAGTACGATAAGGAACAGCGTCGATCGTTAGACCAGGGCCCATCGTGCTAGACAAGGTAATTTTCTTAATGAAAGTACCTTTAGAAGTAGCAGGCTTAGCACGCTTTAGATCAGAAAGAATCGCTTGCGCGTTCTGCTCGATTTGCTCAGCAGTGAAACCAACTTGGCCGATAGTTGCATGGATGATACCAGCTTTATCAACACGGTACTGTGCTTGACCTGCTTTCGCGTTAGTCACAGCTTCAGCAACGTTTGGCGTTACCGTACCAACTTTAGGGTTAGGCATTAGGCCACGTGGACCTAGGATCGTACCCAATTGACCAACAACACGCATTGCATCTGGAGCTGCGATAACAACATCAAAGTCCATGTTACCAGCTTTGATTTGCTCTGCTAGGTCTTCAAAACCAACGATGTCTGCACCAGCTTCTTTAGCGGCTTCAGCAGCAGCGCCTTGAGCAAATACAGCAACGCGTTTGGTTTTACCAGTACCAGCAGGTAGATTGGTTGCACCACGAACCACTTGATCAGATTTACGTGGGTCAACGCCTAAGTTTACTGCGATATCAATAGACTCTTTGAATTTTAGCGCTGGCAAATCGTTTAGGATTTGAACGGCTTCTTCAAGAGTGTATTGCTTTTCGTTATCAATACGGCTTTGGATTTCTTTTTGACGTTTTGTTAGCTTAGACATTATACACCCTCCACGGTAATACCCATTGAACGTGCAGTACCAGCGATGGTACGAACAGCAGCGTCAAGATCAGCTGCAGTTAAGTCTGCATTCTTAGTTTTAACGATTTCTTCTAGCTGTGCACGGTCAACTTTACCGACTTTAGCAGTGTTCGGTGTACCTGAACCTTTAGCAATGCCAGCAGCCTTACGTAGTAAGTACGCAGCTGGTGGTGATTTCATGATGAAGGTAAAAGATTTATCGCTGTATACTGTGATCTCAGTTGGGATCGGTAGACCTGGCTCTTGGCCTGAGGTCGCAGCGTTAAATTCTTTACAGAACGCCATGATGTTCACGCCTTTTTGACCCAAAGCTGGACCAATAGGTGGTGAAGGATTTGCTTTGCCTGCAGGCACTTGCAGTTTGATGTAACCATCAATCTTCTTAGCCATGATACTCTCCTAAATGGGTAATAGCGCCAAATCAACGTGGTATATACCTAATTGACTAACAGCTCCCCGGTTGATGAACTTTTTGCTGGTTTAGTCTAGCTTTTCAACTTTACTAAACTCAAGCTCAACCTGCGTAGGTCGATTAAATACGTTTACTGTTAGATGTAGTTTAGACTTCTCATAATCCACTTTTTCTACCAAACCTTTAAAGTCAGTAAATGGACCATCGATAACCAACAACTCTTCGCCTGGCTCAAATAGCGTTTTAGGACGTGGGTCAGTTTCAGTCTGGTTCAAACGGTTCAAGATGCGATCAGCTTCCACTTGCGTAATTGGTGCAGGCATCTCAGGCGTACCGCCGATGAAGCCCATAATACGCGGACAGTCTTTTACGATGTGCCAAGTATTGTCGTTCATTTCCATCTGGATCAATACATATCCAGGAAAGAACTTACGCTCACTCTTACGTTTTTTGCCGTCTTTCATTTCGACGACTTCTTCAGTAGGAACCAACACATCACCGAACGACTCAGTGAAGTCACTACGGTTAATACGATCAGTTAATGAACGTTGTACTTGTTTTTCATATCCTGAAAACGCTTGGACAATATACCAACGCATATCACGCTCCTGATCATTATAAATAAGTCGTTATAAGTAAATCTCTCGTTAATAGTCACTAATACGCGCTATTAACCGATAAAGATACCAACGAACCAATTAAAAAAGTTATCTAATAGCCAAACAAAGAACCCAGCAATCGCAATCACAACAATGACTTGCCATGTGTACTGAAAGGTTTCGTCTTTACCTGGCCATGTTACTCGGCGAAGCTCAACACCTGCGTCTCTTAATAATATTTTAAAAGCACGGCCTTGATGCGTCAGCGCCAAGCAAATTAATGCAAATACAATAAGTGCAACAATGATACCAATACGTAACCAGACATCGTTGGCTGGTTGCCAATAGCCTGGTAGATATTGATTAACGAGAGTCGCACCGATCAAAACAATTGCGGCAAGTAGCCACAAAATCAAATCTTTGATTGAGCCAGTCTTAGCAACTTCAACAGCAGAAGTACCGTTCGCTGAGATGTGCTTATCTTTAGACAGCATTCCACCAGCAACCGCCTTGGCATCAGATAACTTAGTCTCGAGGTTATCTTGATTATTGCTCATAAAGAACTCGCTTCGGAGATGGTGGGGTACAACAAAGATGAGATAAGAAGATGGCAGGCGATGTAGGACTCGAACCTACAACCCTCGGTTTTGGAGACCGATGCTCTACCAATTGAGCCAATCGCCTATGGGTGTAAAGGACAGCATTATACAATATTTAGCATAGAATGCAAGCCTTTGGCGGTAAAATTGTTAATTTTTACCTGATATTGCATTTACCAAAAGTCACTATATTAATTATAGGCTTTCTCATTATGGTTTAGATTGACCATACACGTTAAATGCAGCGCTAATATAGCAAGCTATGCGACAAATTACAATACAGTGTATTATAAATAAATAGCCAGTATCAAAAGCCATGCTATCAAAAAAACCATTTTACCAAAGCTTAGATCTAATTCTGTAAATACCTCTATTTCAACACCAAAAAAAAGCCACCCTATTTAGGATGGCTTTTTTATCACTAATTCATAATCTCATTGCTGAGACTTAAGTCTTAGTTCAATACGTTAGCAACAACACCAGCGCCTACAGTACGGCCGCCTTCACGAATTGCGAAGCGAAGACCTTTGTCCATAGCGATTGGGTGGATAAGCTCTACGCCCATCT
>Ga0208016_100021_pt1 | contig 154348 bp, 128 predicted proteins | sample 28_taG_FD_184102 | JGI IMG/M metagenome (GOLD analysis project Ga0208016, IMG submission 184102) | Marine viral communities from Cariaco Basin, Caribbean Sea - 28_WHOI_OMZ (SPAdes) (version 2) | ecosystem: Environmental > Aquatic > Marine > Oceanic | place: Caribbean Sea: Cariaco Basin...
CCAGCTTCTATAGTAACGCTACCTTTACCTTCATCTCCGACATATAAATCATCGCCACTAACCAGTTTTGAGTCCACACCAGTTACGGTCAAATTACCTTCGCTACCAGCTGCAGAGCCAACGTAAATATCATTATCTATCTTAGCTTCACCACCAGCTTCTATAGTAACGCTACCTTTACCTTTGTCTCCAACATATAAATTATCATTGACTATCAGTTTCGAATCATTACCATTGACCTTTAATTCACCTAGATCATTAGCACCTATGCCAGTACCAGTGCCGATAGCAAACTTACTAGTATTTACTTTTCCGCTATCATTGATATTTAAGGTTCCACCATTGATAAAAATATTTTCAGTAGCAAGTTTTGAGTCAAATCCAGTGACAGTCATACTTCCTAAATTGCCAATAGCAGAGTCAGAAAAAATATTTACTCTATCACCTACTAAAACTTTACCCCCCTTTTCAATAATTACGCTACTTTCACCACCAATACCGATGTCTAATGCATCAGTGGTTATTTGTGAATTAAGACCTGTGACAGTTACCTGACCACTTGCACCGGAAGCACTACCTACGGCCATGTAACCTGCATTTTTAAGCTTACCCGACTCTTGAATTCGTAACACACCATTGTCAGAGTCACCCACTAGAGTACTATCAGTTTTTAAGACAGTTCCTTGACCCGTTATTACATCATCGATAGGCTTATAAACACCAGATAATGGTTGTGTATTACCACTGTTATAAATAGCTGCTTGCGCGACATTTGCCGCCATTGTACTTAGTATCGCTATAGATAAACTAGAAACAATGAATGATGAACGTTTACCAATAATTGCCGAACGACCAGATGATTTACCCTGTGCTTTTGCAAGCTCAGACACACATTGATACACGCCCAAAGAACGGTTAAAAACAACACGGTAGATATGATTCATACTGATAGTCCTGTCAGTTATGTTAAATCAGGGATAGAACTATCAATATATAACAATATGTATTTTTTCTGTTATTAAAACCTACTAGACTGTTGATAAATCCGACGATAGGTATTTCTTTAGTGATAAACGGTTTGCTTATGAAAGTTTATAAAATCCTACACCTACCTATGGTTTTATTTTTCTAAAATAGTTTTTTAAACTAAAAAATTGCTTGTAATCGTTTTAACCGCTAACTGAAGACTAGCTTCTATGAAAAAAAATATTAACCTAAAAACAAAAGCTGGTACGAAATGAACATTCATTGATAGAAACTATCATACAATGTCATCAATATGTGAGTGGCACTCGGACTGATAAATATCGAGCAATTGGACAAAGCTGCGATAGAGAAACTATAAAAATATACCTATTCTACGATACCGATGAATATATGCTCGATTTTGAAGTCATTATGCAAGAGGTTTTGTTCATAATAGTCAAGTTGTAATTGAATTGACTCAGCTCACAGGCCAAGCTAACGGGTTTATATGATTGGTAAGATCTACGAATCAGAACTATCAAACCTCTACAGCAGAAAGGCTCACTGCTATCCATGCTTGCCATACAAAAAGCGCCCATGCTATCGATACCATGGGCGCTTTTTATTAGAGGAGATATGCTTTGACCGTCTTTATTTGATAGGCGCAAACTTCAATCTCATCAGTATTACTTATTTCGCTTCAGAGCTTTGGTTAAACAAAGCATTTAACACGATAGCGGCTAAAGTAGCAGTACCGATACCGCCTAAATCAAAGCCGCCTAAGTGCAAGCTAAAGTTACCAGTACCCATAATGACCGTCACTGCTGCGATGATTAGGTTGCTGTTTTTACTAAAATCGATGTGACTGTCGATCCAGATTTTTATCCCAGCGATAGTGATCAGACCGAAAACGACGATAGAAGCGCCGCCCAATAAAGCCGCTGGTATCGTTTGGATAATGGCACCAAATTTTGGTGATAACCCTAATATAATAGCGACTACACCTGCGACTACAAATATCGTTGTGCTATATACTTTGGTGACCGCCATCACCCCGATGTTTTCAGCATAAGTAGTCACACCTGTACCGCCAAATCCTGCTGAGAAAGTCGTTGCCAAGCCATCAGCAAAAAATGCTCGGCCCATATAAGGAGTCACACGAGACTTGGTCATACCCTCCACTGCCTTAAAGTGACCTAAGTTTTCAGCGACCAAAATAAAGGCGACAGGCGCAATGAGAATAATAGCGCTCATCTCAAAGCGCGGGGTATGGATGCTAGGCAGGCCAAACCATGAGGCCGCAGCGACTGCGCTAAAATCAATTGCCGTCCCAAAACCTAGGATATTGGTCATCACAAAATAAGCGATGTATGACAATACCAAACCCACGAGGAGCAGCAAACGACGCAACATGCCACGGGTAAACACCGCCACTCCACTGATGAGTAATACAGTCAACGTGGCCATCCAAGCATCAAACTGATTGGCAGATACGCCCTGAATAGTGACTGGTGCTAAGTTAAGACCAATAATCATGACAATAGCACCGGTGACGATAGGCGGCATTAGGCGCTCAATCCAGCCAGTGCCGGTTTTCATCACCAATAGGCCAATCAACGCATAAATGACACCGCAGGCCATGATACCGCCTAGCGCGACATTCAAATTGGTATTGAACCCTGCGCCTGCATAAGCAGTCACCGCAATCACTGGACCAATAAAAGCAAAGCTTGATCCCAAGTAGCTTGGCATACGTCCACCAGTGATCATGAAGAACATCACCGTACAGATACCAGACATCAAAATAGCTAAGTTAGGGTCAAATCCCATCAATAATGGCGCAAGGACAGTCGCACCAAACATGGCAAACGTATGTTGTATACCAAGTAATACACTCTTTGATGGTGGCAAATAATCATTGATACCCACTGGATCGCGATCCAAATCGCCTTTGTAAGGTCGCCATGTCGGAAACCAGCGACCATTTTCAAAATCTGGATTGTGCGGATAACTGATGGCTGCTGAATCAATACCTGCAGCCTCTAATGAGTTTTGAGCTGACTGATCTTGAGCGCTGTTGTCTGAAGCTGATGATGGGTCTTTTTGAGATGGCATGCGCGCGTGTCCTATGTGAGCTGAGGTAATAGGCTAAAATAACTGATAAAGTAAAAACTGAGCTGAATTGAGAGGCTGATAGACAGGGTTGTATGGATAGCAGATCATATAGGTAGAAAAACGCTATAATCCTCTACCCATAATATGTCATCCCAATTCATTCATTTATGTTGTAATATGATAAACCAAAAGTATTATTTGGTATGATAGCCAAGTCTTGCTAGTTGTATGAGATTAATATGTACTATCAAAAATACTTTTGGTCTTCTACGAGCTAGCATACTTAATAGCGGTACTGACTTACAGGATGTTACATAGTCGTTGACTCCGAGCATGATAGCGGAGTTTCAAAATAAATAAAAGTGATTATTCAGTCACTACTTGTACTCTTTTACAGCACACTTTCCATAGACAGCCACTCACAAGTACCTTTAACGGTGCCTGCGAGCGATGACTGCCTATTATATTTTCAATAAAAGCGCTTAAGGCAATCATCACAATTGCTCAAGCCTTTGAATTTTCGGTAACTCATTATGATTAGTATTTTTGATTTATTTAAAATCGGCATTGGTCCATCAAGCTCACATACAGTGGGACCAATGGTAGCCGCCAATTTATTTTTAGCCTCATTGACCAAGCAAATGGAACTGACGGCTATCGCAAAGATTGAAATCGAGCTTTATGGTTCTTTGGCGGCAACAGGAAAAGGGCACGCAACAGATACTGCCATATTGTTAGGGTTACTTGGCCATACACCTAGCACTATTGATACACGTATGACCAGCAGCTATCTTTCTCCTATTTTTTCTGGCAAGACATTAAATGTGTCAGGTATTCACACGATTGCATTTGATACAGAGCAGGATATTTATTGGTACGACGATACTGTCCTGCCCTATCACCCTAACGCGTTGACGCTTCGTGCTATGTCGACTGACGGTACTCGTTATCAGCAGACCTACTATTCGATTGGTGGTGGTTTTGTTATCAATGAAGAAGATGCCACCGATCCGGATGAAGATCATGCCAGCCCAACGATCGATAGCGTGCCTTATCCTTTTAATAATGCAGCAGAACTACTAGAACAATGTCGTCAGTATGATTTGAGCATCAGCGAATTGGTACTGGCCAATGAATGCCACTTCCATGACAAAGAAGAAGTATTTGCCTACCTAGATAGTATTTGGGAGGTTATGCAAGATTGCGTTAAGCAAGGCTGTGAAAATGGTGGTATTTTGCCAGGTGGCTTGGATGTCAAACGCCGTGCACAAGATTTACACATGCAACTGTCTGCGGAAAAAGACCAACCTATCACCAAAACTGATAAATTAGCCGCCATGGATTGGGTAGACTTATACGCGCTCGCCGTCAATGAAGAGAACGCCAATGGCGGCAAAGTTGTGACCGCACCCACCAATGGCGCAGCGGGTATCATTCCTGCAGTATTGCACTACTATCGTGATTTTTTACCTAACTACAGCCAAGATGGTGTCCGCAAGTTTTTATTGAACGCCACCGCTATCGGTAGCCTAATCAAGCAAAATGCCTCCATCTCTGGTGCTGAAGTCGGCTGCCAAGGCGAGGTTGGATCAGCGTGCGCGATGGCAGGTTCTGCATTAGCAGAGATCATGAATGGAACACCAGCTAAATGCTTAAATGCGGCAGAAATCGGTATTGAGCATAATTTAGGTCTAACCTGCGACCCTATTGGTGGACTGGTGCAGGTGCCTTGCATCGAGCGCAATGCCATGGGGGCGGTCAAAGCTATCAACGCAGCACGTCTGGCCTGTAGAGGAAATGGCCAGCACTTCGTCTCTTTGGATAAGGCTATAGAAACCATGAAGCAGACAGGTGCTGATATGTCTGATAAATATAAAGAGACCGCTCGTGGTGGCCTAGCTGTCTATGCTGATAATAGAATTCCTACTGCGACGCGCGGCGTTAGTGTTAACTACAGTCAATGTTAATGTAATTGATAAATGTTACCTTTAACCACGCTATCTCATCATAGCAGCAGATATCGTATCAATAAAAAGGCCGCTATATATTAGCGGCCTTTTTATTAGTTGTATACTTTCAAGCTGTACTATTCAGCAGTTTTTGAAACGACTTCGTTTAAAATCCAAACTGGTTTGACCACATTAGAGCCTTCAGCAGTGACTGCTTCTTGGCGTACATCTAATACATAACGATAGTTTGGCTCATAAGTGAAGCCTTGAATGTTACCACTTAAAGTGGTGTAGTTTTTCTGATAAGTTTGGCGATACTGTAGGCACTGTGATTCAACCATCGTACCGTCTGTTGCAGTCAGGTCACAAACTGCTTTACGCGGTGCGATTTCTACTTCAAAACTTGGAATATTTACCACTTTGACGTTCATAGGCTGTCCTTCTACAACCATTGTACGCTCATTGTCCATGTCCATAGTAGAACAACCAGTAAGAGCAAAAGTTGTCATCAATGCTGCAAGTGCTAATCTTTTCATTATTCAATCCTCAGATAATTGGTAATAATTCTTCATTTTCTATCTAAATTTATTATTTTAAAAACTCTACTGCATTTCTTCATACAACAAAGCTTCTTTCTACCATGATGATATTTAGAGTCACGCTAATTGAAATCTCTAGCCAGCTTTACTAGCGTTGTAGTGAATATCATCTGTTCACCCCAGCAAGTATAGGTCGCAACTCACCTTACTCTCTATGACTGCTTTGTAAAGTAACGTCAGCTTTTGCAACTGATGTTAATAAAGCGTATTGAATAAAAGAGTAATTTGATAACAGCTTAGTATTAGATACAAAAAAGCCAGAGCAATAATCACTCTGGCTTTTTATAAATAGATTTAAAAAATCTGTCAAGATTGAAACTTTTAAGACCGTTTCTAACTGCGATAGTCAGCGTTTATTTTGACATAGTCGTATGACAAATCGCAGGTATACACCGTATCGCTAGCATCACCACGAGCAAGATCAATGTGAATGGTAATCTCAGCGCGGCTCATGACTTTTTTACCTGCTTCTTCTGTATAGCTGGGCGCGACACCGCCATTTTGACAAATCATCACCTCATCTAAATACACATCAACTTGCTCGGTGTCTAGGTCGTCAATACCAGCATAACCGACTGCCGCCAAGATGCGCCCCCAGTTTGCATCACTCGCAAAGAATGCCGTTTTTACCAGTGGTGAATGCGCCACAGCATAAGCCACATCGCAGCACTCTTGCGTGGTCTGCCCGCCAGTCACTTTAACCGTCATAAACTTGGTCGCCCCTTCACCGTCACGGACAATGAGCTGCGCTAAGCGCACAAATACTTCGCGCAGTGCATCAAAAACGGCCTGATAATGCGGATGCGCTGGACTATCAATCACCTCTGAGCTGGCAGCACCTGTCGCAATCAATACGCAGCAATCATTGGTCGATGTATCCCCATCAACAGTAATACGGTTAAACGACTGCTCATTGATAGCGCTGAGCATCTCTTGCAATAAGTCGGCCGCGATATTGGCATCGGTTGCGACATAACCCAGCATAGTCGCCATATTTGGACGTATCATGCCTGAGCCTTTTGACATGCCAGTGATATGATAGCTAGTACCTGCAACGTCGACTTTTTGGCTTGCAAGCTTAGGGATAGTATCTGTCGTTCGGATACCATTAGCAGCAGCCAACCAGCTGTCAGAGGCCAAGTTCGCCAGCGCATCGTCTAAACCTGCAATGACTGCATCACTATTTAATGGCTCGCCAATCACGCCAGTAGAAAATGGCAATACTGTACTAGCCTCTACGCCAGCTTTCTCAGCCAAGGCTGTACAGATTTCAGTAGCGCGGCGTTTGCCATCAGCGCCCGTGCCTGCGTTTGCATTACCCGTATTAGTGACCAAATAGCGCGGACTGGCCTTGGCAAAGTGCTCACGTAATATACGTACAGGAGCGGCGCAAAATGTATTTTTAGTCGTGACAACTGCAGTCGTAGCCTGCTCAGCGATTTCAATCACGACCAAATCATCACGATTTTTATAACGTACGCCCGCGGCAGTTGCGCTCAGCTTAATGCCATCAATGGGATAAATAGTATCAGGTACTGCTACGTTTCCAACAGCCATAATAAAATCCTTATTTTTCAATTTTTATCGTTGTTTTTAGGTGATGTAATAAACACTATAGTTGATCCAATTTAAAGGTGGTACAAGGCAACCGAGTGTAGATGTATATGTCATACTTCAAGCGAGGTTAACGCCGTAACGCTTTTATACTGGATTGACTATATCTGAATATTACGGTTTTTTTAGGTCAAATGCCGACCAGATTGGCGCATGATCTGAAGGTTTTTCCATCGCACGCAGCTCATAGCTGATGCCAGCATCGATGCATTCACTGACGAGGTCCGAGGTACATAGGATATGATCGATACGTAGACCGCGCTTGGGTTCATCATTAAAGCCGCGACTGCGATAATCGAACCAACTGTATAATTCGGTACTCTCTGGATAATGCAAACGGTACGTATCGGTCAACTCACGCGACATCAATGCTGAGTACCATTCGCGTTCCTCTGGTAAAAATGAGGTTTTTCTATTTTTCAACCAGCGCTTGGCATTGACCTCACCGATACCGATATCTATGTCTTCTGGCGCAATATTCATATCTCCCATGACAATGATCGAACGACCTTCTGCCTTTAGTGTATCAATATAAGCCATTAAATCTGCATAATACGCACGCTTCATTGGAAATTTGGTCGGATGGTCTTGGCTCTCTCCTTGTGGAAAATAACCGTTGAGCACATCTACTTCACGCCCTTCAAGTTCATAGCGTGCATGTATAAAACGCTTTTGTGCTTCAGTATCTTCGCTAGGAAAACCTTTTTGTACAAATATAGGCGCCACTTTCGACAATAACGCCACGCCATAATGTCCTTTTTGCCCAAAATACTCTACGTGATATCCTAGACCTTCTATGTCATCAAGTGGAAATTGATCGTCATGGACTTTGGTCTCTTGTAGACCCATGACATCAGGATCGATTACCTCGCGCACTGCCTCAAGCTGATGCTGGCGAGCACGGATACCATTGATATTAAAACTGACAAAACGGGTCATAAACTGTCCTATACTGATTGATTAAAATACGGTGCTGATATAGATGTATGCGATGCAAATGTCTATGATAACAGACCTAGGCCGCCCTAGCTGTTGCATGGCTTTATATCTTGAGCTAGAGTAGCGCTTATTATAAATATAATAGAGACTATTTCTTGTTGGGTTTCTTATTTGCCCGCATATATAAATTACGTTCGCCAAACAACCTTTATCAAAAATACTGAGCACCCTTATGACGACAACTGAGCATAAAAATAAAAATACAGCCGTGAATAATAATATGGAACCACTATTTGCTAAAGATTATAACGTCTACATCAACCATACGGATGCAGGCGGCATAGTTTATCACGCCAACCATCTGGTGTTTTTCGAAAACTGCCGCCGTGATTGGTTTACCAAACTGGGCTTAAACGGTTACTTTTTGCAAACTGATGATGGCGACATACAGCATTTTGTCGTGAGTCAGGCGGATTTACAATACAAGAGGGCCATTCTCTTGGATGAAGTCATCTCTGTACGCATCGATAAAGTAGAGCTAAAGCCTGCCAGCATCATATTTTATCAAAGCATTCACCGCAGCACATCAGATAATAGCGCCACAGACAAAGCGAGCAGCCAACTATTAAGTAGCACCAAAATTGTCATTGCCTGTGTGCAAAACCTCGTGAAGCCAGAGCCAATGGCCAATAACGAAACAAATAATGATCAACCTGACAACGCAGTGAATACCACACCCATGCGCCCTATCCGTGTACCAAAAGAATTACGAGATGCTATTGAGCAGGCGGTTAGTGAGCAAATGAACGAGCGACTGTAGAACGCTATGGGCATTGATCCTGATAGACCCTTGCTTGAATTTAATAATCTCTGGGTGCATGGCAGACCGGTAGTCGGTAGCGATAATCCTAAGCACAGTAGTGGTGAACAGACAAAAACCTTTGCACCGCATAAACTCTATCAAAGATGGTCAAATAAGCGACAAAAAAATGCGCTATCTGATGACCTATCGCCTCATAGCCGCATATTGATAAACGGTGCGAGTGGCAAGCTACTATCAGGGCAAATCACCGTTTTAACTGGTGCTTCTGGTAGTGGCAAGTCGGTACTATTGCGGGTTCTGGCAGGGCTATTGCCGATAACCACTGGCGACATTCATCTACGAGATAATGCCATGCCAAATCAGAACCATAAAAGCATCCATACCGCTTCACCTACGGATTGGCGTAAGCACGTTGCTCTACTTGCTCAGCATCCACAGTTATTAGAAGGGAGCGTGCTTGAAAACCTAAAAATGCCTTATGACTTGCAGGCACATCGGACTCAGAGTTTTGATATAAACTGGCATATATCCCAGCTTGAGACGCTCAATAGACATTCAGACTTTTTGCAACAAGAGTCTCATCATTTATCTGGTGGTGAGCGTCAATTGGTGAATACGTTGCGTCTATTACAATTAAACCCACAAGTACTATTGCTAGATGAACCAACCGCTGCGCTAGATATCGATACCTCAGCGCAGCTAGTGAACCTGCTGATGAGCTGGTTACAGGCGGATACTCAGCGCACGTTGTTATGGGTGACTCATGATACCAAAGATATCATGCCGCTGGCTCATAGACATTGGCGTATGCAAGCAGGTGTACTAACTGAGGTATTCTAAAATACTATCGTTAAACGCTTGCTCAAAACCTTGAGTAGATTGCGCTCATTATACTCCCATCTTTTTTCACCTTTTTATCATGAGCACCCATGAATGGTATGGATGATATGCAAGTATTTCTAACTTACAGTGATATTGCACTCGCCAGTTGTATGATTATCATCGTACTACTCATCTCATGGCAACTGCGCTTAAAACTGACAAAAACGCTCTTGATAGCTACTATTCGCACCATCGTGCAGCTTAGCTTTATTGGTCTGATACTGGCATGGATTTTTGCACGCGAACAATGGTACGAAGTGTTGCTGATTTTGACCATCATGACCCTGATTGCAGGGAGTGCTGCCAAAAATCGTGTCAAACGCAGCTATAAAGGGTTGCTAACCGATACGCTAATAGCCGTCGGCATCTCAGCGACACTGGTCACTGCGGTAGCGATGATCGTTATCCTAAGAGTGCAGCCTTGGTATACGCCGCAATTTATTATTCCTATACTGGGCCTGATACTAGGCAACTCTTTGACTGCCATCTCATTAACGAGCAATCAGTTGATCGAAGCTTTTCATGAGCAGCAAGGGCGTATCGAGATGATGCTGAGTCTTTCAGCTCGACCATTTGAGGCCGTCCATGAGCAGATTCGTGCCGCAATCACAAATGGCATGACCCCAACGCTCAACTCTATGCTAGTCGTCGGTATTGTCAGCTTGCCCGGTATGATGACGGGGCAAATATTGGCTGGTGCCGACCCCACACAAGCGGTCCGCTATCAGATAATCACGATGTTTTTGATCTGTGTGAGTAGCACACTTGGCTGTACCATCAGCGCGCTGCTCATTTATCGACGCTTTTTTAATAAAATTCAGCAGTTTATTTTACCTCGTTAGTTTCTCCTTTGATCTTATCTCTCAGGTTGACGATCAAGCGTTATCATTCTAAAAAACCAGACCGTTGTTTATCCATAGTCAATCAATATTAAAAGTGGTACAAGGCAGACGAGTGCAAGTACTACAGTGGTAGGCTGAACGAGTCTAACGCTGTAACACTTTAATAGTGGTTCGACTATACATAAGCTCGTTAACTCATCTAAACAGTCAATCACTTTGCTCATCATCAATAAATAGCCTGCCCTGTCTTTATATTCATTACCAGCTCAAAAATACACCTTACTGTGACTCATTTCTTAAACATCATACATGTATCAAATTGTTCAGCTTTATCTATGTACTGCTCAGTCTTGCTTTCTATTATTGTCTTCAACATTATTCATGCTACTGTATTGCTTAAATGTATCGTTTTTTTGATACCGTAGTTGCAAAAACCAGATAATATCTACTTGAAATACAGGTTATTTCTGTCATTGGATTATCTAATTGTTTGATTCATTTAACTCACCCATCAGTAGTTAATTAGATTGAACAACGGCAACAACAGCAAGCAGACACGGACGTTACTGCATTCAATAGCAGGTTAATCACATTAATGCTGATTTGTGATATTGACATGCATATGACTGCTTTCTTAAAAAACATTCACCTATATCAAACTGCAAGGACGCTGACTATGATGCCAAACAAACCTTGGCTTGACCAATATCCGGCAAGTGTACCAAAGACGATTAATCCTGATACTTATGGCAACGTGATGGAGTTGTACGAGGAGTGCTTTGAACGTTTTAGCGGGCATCCAATGAGTATATGTATGGGTGTTACGCATACTTATAATGATGTCAATAATGCTTCTTTGGCAATCGCCGCATGGTTACAAGCGCAAGGTCTACCTAAAGGCAGCGTCGTGGCACTCATGATGCCAAACGTCCCACAATATTTACCAATCATGATTGGTATCTTACGCGCAGGTTACGTCTGTACCCCGATCAACCCACTATATACAGGTCGCGAGCTGCGTCATCAATTGAATGACTCAGGCGCTCAGGTGATTTTTGTGGTGGATAACTTTGCTCAAGCGCTAGAGCAAGTCATTGAAGAGACCAATATCAAGCGTATTGTACTCTCAAAAATGGGCGATATGATGGGTCTCAAAGGTATTCTAGTAAATACCATTATCCGTCAAGTCAAACGCTTGGTGCCCAAATACAAGCTGAACGACCCTAAGCATGAAGTCACGAAGTTTCCCGATGTGCTCAAAAAAGGTAAAAACTTACCTTTTCATGCGCCAAAAATGACTTTGGACCAAAAAGCATTTTTGCAATATACCGGTGGTACAACTGGACTTTCTAAAGGTGCGATTTTATCTCAGCGTAATATTGTCGCAGGAGCCATGCAATCAGAAGCATGGACGCGCCCTATCACGTCAGAGATTAACGAAGTTTATATCAATATGGTCATGGCGCTCCCGCTATATCATATTTTTGCCTTTATGCTAAGCTCACTTGGTATGCGTTCAGGCTATACCTTTATCCTGATACCCAATCCACGCGACATCCCTGGATTTATCAAAACCTTATCTAAACAACCGTTCCATATTTTCCCAGCAGTGAATACTTTGTTTAAAGGCTTGCTTGATAATCCAAACTTTAAAGACCTTGATTTTAGCTCGCTACGTATCTCGCAAGCAGGCGGTATGGCAGCGACCGAACAGACGGCAGCGCGCTGGCTTGAAACCACTGGCTGCGCCATGATCGAAGGCTGGGGTATGACTGAGGGTGTGGCTGTCGGCACTTCCAACGTGATTACTGACCGTAAGTTTAACGGCACTATTGGCGTCCCAGTCCCGAGCGTTGATGTCATCATCATAGATGAAGACGGCAAGCGCGTCGGTGTCAATGAAGCTGGTGAGATGTGTGTTAAAGGTCCTAACGCCACCTCAGGTTATCTGAATAGAGACAGTAGCGAAGACTTTACTGAAGATGGTTACTTTCGCACGGGCGATATCGTCAGTATGGATGAAAAAGGCTACTTTAGATTATTAGACCGTAAAAAAGACATGATTTTGGTCTCAGGCTTTAATGTTTTCCCGAATGAAGTAGAATCCGTGATGCTTGATTGTGAAGGCATTCTTGATTGCGCGGTGATTGGTATTCCTGATGAGCGTCAAGGTGAAGCGGTTAAAATTTATATTGTTCCTGCAGACAATAACGTGACTAAAGAAGTCATTACAGAGTTTGCGCTAGACAATCTGACTGGTTATAAGTGTCCGCGCTATATTGAATTTGTGAGTGATCTGCCAAAGAGTAATGTCGGTAAAGTATTACGCCAAAAATTACGTGAAAAACATCAAGCAGATCATCCTCAACAATAAGCAAATCCCCTCAATAAAAAAGCGCCTTTATCTTAACTATAGGCGCTTTTTTATTCTATATATTCCTCTTTAATTGTCATTTTTATAACTTTTACCAATGATTATATAAATGATAAATACCATTCATTAGCGTGAACCTCTTGTCTCTTTTACCTTTCAACACATATTGTTCAATATATCAAACGTAAATATAAACTATTGAGTTCTTTGATAGCCGTAACGAATTTAGTTGTAGTTATGTTAATGTAATGCCGAAATGTGTCACTAAGTTTTCTATCGATTTAGATTAATTGAATATTTAATTTAGGTCATTTTACGACTGTTAATTTGAATAAGGATTTTAATTTTAAAAACAGTAATCAGCCGTTTGAGCTACTTAGATGCTTATTTTTTAGTAGCTCATTCTTAGCAGTTGAATCAAATTTTATAAAGGACTCTGTACTTTAGCAGTATGTGAAAACAAAGGATAGCACTCGACAATTCATCGCTCAAAAGGCACTGATGTATATCGTCGACATGGATGTGACTACTTTTTTATAGAACCTTAACTTATCTTAATTTAAGGACGCTAGGCATGACAGCAGATAAACCTTGGCTTGCTCAATACCCTGAAAACGTACCCAAGACCATCAACCCTGATCAATATGAAAGCCTCATAGAACTATATGAGGAGTGCTTCAATCGTTTTCGTATGCATCCGATGACTATCTGTATGGGTGTGACTCATACCTATGATGATGTTGATAAGGCGTCACTGGCAGTAGCAGCATGGTTACAAGCTCAAGGCTTACCGAAAGGCAGCGTCGTGGCACTCATGATGCCAAACGTCCCACAATATTTACCAATCATGATTGGTATCTTACGCGCAGGCTATGTCTGCACCCCTATTAACCCATTGTATACCGGTCGTGAGTTACGTCATCAATTAAATGATTCAGGTGCTCAGGTGATTTTTGTGGTGGACAATTTTGCTCAAGCACTTGAGCAGGTCATTGAAGAGACCAATATCAAACGTATTGTCCTATCAAAAATGGGCGATATGATGGGTCTAAAAGGTATTTTGGTAAATACTGTCATCCGTCAAGTCAAACGCTTAGTGCCTAAATACAATCTAAATGATCCTAAGTACAACGTCACGAAATTCCCTGAAGTACTGAAAAAAGGACGTAATCTACCGCTTCAAGCACCCAAAACCACGCTGCAACAAAAAGCGATTCTACAGTACACAGGCGGCACAACGGGTCTGTCTAAGGGTGCTGTTTTGACGCAGCGTAATGTCGTCGCAGCGGCGATGCAATCAGAAGCATGGTACCGTCCAGTGACCTCAGACATTAATGAGGTGTACATTAACATGGTCATGGCATTACCGCTTTATCATATCTTTGCGTTTATGCTCAGCTTACTTGGTATGCGTTCAGGTTATACTTTTATATTAGTACCCAATCCGCGCGATATGCCGGGGTTTGTTAAAACCCTATCCAAGCAGCCGTTCCATATTTTCCCTGCGGTCAACACCCTGTTTAAAGGGTTGCTTGATCAACCAAACTTTAAAGATTTGGACTTTAGCGCCCTTCGTATCACTCAGGCGGGCGGTATGGCGGCAACCGAGCAAACAGCAGCCCGTTGGTTAGAGGTGACTGGTTGCCCTATGGTCGAGGGCTGGGGTATGACAGAAGGGGTTGCTGGCGGTACCGCCAACGTCATTACTGATCGTAAGTTCAACGGTACAATCGGCATACCAGTTCCTAGTGTCGATATCATCGTCGTTGACGAAAATGGTGAACGTGTCGCCATGCATGAGGCAGGTGAGATGTGTATCAAAGGCCCAAACGTCATGTCAGGCTATTTCAATCGAGACAATACTAATGATTTCACAAGCGATGGTTACTTCCGTACTGGCGATATTGTGAGCATGGATGAAAAAGGCTACTTCACTTTACTAGACCGTAAAAAAGATATGATTTTGGTGTCAGGATTCAATGTATTTCCAAATGAGATTGAAGCGGTCATGCTTGACCATGAAGGTATCGTCGATTGCGCCGTGATTGGTATCCCTGATGAAAACCAAGGTGAAGCCGTCAAAATCTATATTGTGCCTGCAGACAACAATGTCACCAAAGAAGACATCAAAGAGTTTGCATTAGACAATCTAACCGGATATAAGTGCCCGCGTCATATCGAGTTTGTCAGCGAACTACCGAAAAGTAACGTGGGTAAAGTATTGCGTCAAAAGCTACGTGAGCAGCACATATCAGACAACCCGCAAACGTTGTAATCTATACATTATGATTTTGCCATAGAGACAAAAAAGCCCACTATTATTAAAGTGGGCTTTTTGTTTTTATTGCACGAGCGTGTTGCATCAGCTCAATCGACTCATCACTTGCAGCGGCAAACGCTTCATTGCCTGTCCCACGATTGACCATGGCAAGCTTGGTACACACGCTTCTTCCACACCTGCTTCAATCGCCGCAACAATCGCTTTAGTACCGGTATCAGTATCCACTTCAAACGGCAATGGCTTGGCATTCGTATTAATCTCAGTACGGATGTAACCGGGATAAATAGTAGAGACTTTAATAGGCAACTTAGTCAATAGCATATCAGCACGAATCCCTTCTGCAAGATGTGCCAAACCTGCTTTACTCGCGCCGTAAGCTGTCAGGTGCTTAGGTAGACCGCGCATCGCTGACATGCTCGACATTGCCACCAGATGACCGCTATTTTGAGCCCGAAAGATATTCATCGCCGCTTCACATTGCGCTAATGCCGAGATAAAATTAACCTCAACAGTACGGCGGTTGGTATCAAAGCGCCCTTTACCAATACGGCGGCTATCGCCAATACCGGCATTGACTATTACGCGGTCAATCGTGCCAAAGTCAGCAACAAATGCATCAAATACTTTGAAAACAGCATCGTAATCACTGACATCTAGCGCTCGGTACTCAACGCGTATATTAGGATATGCTGCTACCAGCTCTGACTGCAGGCTCTCTAAACGATCAGTACGGCGCGCACAGATGGCGAGGTTGTAACCAAGCTTAGCAAACAATCTTGCCATGCCCTCGCCCAATCCTGAACTGGCACCAGTAATCAATACAGTCTTGTTTTTCCCTACTTGCTGCTCATTTAACTCTTTTAGATATCGCGACGGCTGAATCGCACTAAACATCTGATTCTTACTTTGTTTAGCACTTTTGGTTACTAAATTGATCAATTTATTTTTCATAGACAATCCTGTTTATATCAATATTAGATAAAATCGATAGCCTATAATATCGCAAATCGATAGATGGGGCTTGTCAGTTGTAAAAATAAACGAAAAATACTCAACAAATATAATGACTGACGTTAACGATATACGTAGCGATCACATATTTAAAATAGCCACTTTATCACGGCTTTAATATATCACTACGATGTGCTGTCAGCCTAACGCCACGTCACAAAACGCTTACCTTCAGAAAATAGATGACTGTATTCGTTCAAAGACAACAAACGCGTGCTTTGATTTTTTAGGGTGATCGATGTCACGCCTGTATTTACTAAGCTTTTATTTAACTGATACGCCGTTTGACGGCCTTGTTTTAAGAGCTGCGCGGTAATGGCAGCGATGACGCCACCTGAGGTAAAGACCAACACCGTACTATCCTGATCTAGGCTCATATTGACTATTTTTGTGCGTACTTGTTGAAGTGCTTGATGCGCACGCTCATTAAACTGCGGCCAGCTCTCAATATAGTCTTGATCATTGTCGCCAGCATGCCAGCGCTGCATCGCTTGGTCGAATAGCTCAGCCAAACGCGTGGACGGTGATTCTGCTTTGGCAATTTCAGCGGATATATCGGCTCGATTACCAAAATTCCCAGCTGATTTCACAAACACGTCTTTATGATTAAACTCATCAAATTGCGGCAGAATATAACTATTGGGCTCGTTAAAATCGATGGCTGACATAGTTGGTGTACCATCACCGTGATTAGCATGAATGAAAGGTTGATAACCCTCCCAAAAATGGCGCGCAGAATCTTGTTGCCTAATCAAATTACCCGTAAATATCGCATCGATTCGGCGCTGGGTATTTGCGTAATGCTGACCCAACATTTTTGCTTGAGTTTCACCTAGCTCTGAGAGTTGATCGTAGTTTTCTTGACCAAAAGAGGCCTGACCATGACGGGCTAAAAGTATGGTTGTCATAAAATACTGCCTTTTGTTATTTTATCCAAAATATTATTTTCTTATATTTCAGATGAATCAGAGGATTTTGCAAAATAGCCCTTTGGTAAAATGCCTTTCACTACTTTTTGTACAGGGTCTGGCAATTTCTCAATCGTCGCGGCATCGATTCCTCTGTCTTCCAAATGCGGCTGAACGTGTGCATTGAACAGCGCCTCGCCTTCATATTGCGCAATCAGTTTGAGACATTTGGCGTGCATGACATGTATAGCGAGCCAAGCGTTCTTAAATGCTGGATTGGTGGTTTGCTTATGATAGTAGCGATAGTAGATTTGCTGAATGATACCTGATAGACGGAACAGACCGAATACTTCATAAAAGGTCCAGTTATCTATCTTAAGTCCAGATTTTTCTAGATAATAAGCAACCACTTCATCACGCGTCATCATACCTTCTAAATGAGTTGGCTGACGACGAAACTGCTGCATGACAATGTTATCGTCTTCCTCAATCCAGTAAGCCAAGGCACTACCTAAATCCATTAATGGATCGCCAAGCGTTGCCATCTCCCAGTCAAGCACGCCAATCACTTTAGTCGGCTCATCTGCATCGAGTATGACGTTGTCAAAGCGCCAGTCATTATGAATGATGCACGTTTTGCTATCAGCAGGCGTGTGCTTTTTGAGCCACTGTCTGACCAAGGCAAAGCTTGGGACGTTAGGGGTCTTTGCTTTGACATAGCGCTTGTCCCAGCCACTAATTTGGCGCGCGCAATAGCCATCACCGCGACCCAAATCAACCAAATCAGGATGCTCGGTATAGTCTATCTGATGCAGCTCTACCAACGCATCCAAAACATTGGTACAAAGTAAACGGGTTTGTTCAGCCTCTAGATCGACCCCTTTTGGTAAGTTTGCACGAGGAATGATCCCCTCCATACGCTCCATGACATAAAAATCAGCACCGATGACGGCTTCATCTGTACATAGAGCCATCATCTCAGGTACGTAAGGATAGGCATCTTTTAGTGCATTTTGGACGGTATATTCGCGCACCATGTCATGTGCAGATTTTGCCTTAGTACCTTTTGGCGGACGGCGTAAGATAAGATCTTGGTTTTTATCATCGCCTTCATATTGCAAGCGATACGTCCAGTTTGATGCGCCGCCTGAAAACTGAGTGACTGTAGGCTCACCTACGACATCGACACCTTGGCTACGCAGCCATGCGCTCACCGCTTTGGTATCAAGCTCTTCACCCTCACGTACGGCACCGCCTTTATCGAGTACTTTATTATCAGTTACCATGAGACATTCCTTATCCTGTAATGATTTATTTTTATAACATCTAGTAGTATTAAAATAGTTAATAACAATGAAATAGTATTAGTGATGAAAAATTCACTACTAAATCGTTAATAGTGAATTTTCAATTTGTGTTATTTTTAGCAACCATGGTATGGGCAAGTTAAGACTCACTCACACCCATTGATTAACCTTAGGCTTTGTTAGACTGAGAACGGCTAAAACCTTGACGTTTTAGCTCTAGCTTGGCAATCATGGTTTTGTGGACTTCATCAGGACCATCTGCGAGGCGTAGTACACGGGCTTGGGCATAGAACCCTGGTAGCATCGTGTCTTGACATACACCCATGCCACCATGAATCTGAATCGCCATATCAACCACTTCTTGTAGCACCGTTGGCGCAACCACTTTGATCGCAGAGATTTCAGTCAATGCCGCTTTGGTTCCTTGAGCATCCATTTTTTGCGCCGCATAAAGGGTTAGCAAGCGCGCTTGATCAATCTTGATACGCGCCTCAGAGATACGCTCAAAGTTTCCGCCCAATTGTAGTAGCGGCTTACCAAACGCAGTACGTGACATGCCTCGCTTAACCGCCAATTCTAAAGACTTCTCAGCCGCACCAATACAACGCATGCAGTGATGAATACGACCTGGCCCCAAGCGACCTTGCGCAATCTCAAAACCTTTACCCGGCCCACCAATAAAGTGACTGACGGGCACACGTACATTATCAAAGCTGATCTCACCATGACCGTGCGGCGCATCATAATCACCGAATACTTTGAGCATGCGCTTGATCTTAACACCCGCAGTATTGACTGGAACTAATACCATCGAATGCTGATGATGGCGACCGGCAGTTTCGTCAGCGGTATATGCCATAACAATCAAGATGTCAACTGCAGGATCACCAAGACCCGAAGACCACCATTTACTACCGTTGATAACGATTTCATCACCATCAACCACAGCAGTTGCTTGCATATTGGTGGCATCGCTTGAGGCCACATCAGGCTCAGTCATACAAAACACTGAGCGGGTCTCACCTTCTAATAGCGGCGTGAGCCATTTGTCTTGCTGTTCTTGCGTACCATAGCGCCATAATAGCTCCATATTGCCGCTGTCAGGCGCATTGCAGTTAAACACATGCGGCGCGAGCAAACTGCGACCCGTCAGCTCGGCAATGGGCGCATAGTCAGTCACTGAAAGCCCTGCACCTAAGGTGTCGTCAGGTAAGAATAAATTCCATAAGCCTTCTTCACGTGCTTGTTTGCGTAGGTTGTCATAAGCGTCTGGCCACTCCCAGTTTTCCCAGTTACCATCAGGATTTTTCTTATGACATTCTTCCCAGAATTGGGCTTCGATGGGCTCAATATTCGTTTCAATGAACGCTTTGACTTTGGCATGCATGGCTTGACCATGTTCCGTTGCGGTAAACATTAAATTGTCGTTAGACATAAATGACTTCCTTTTCTTTATTGATTGTCTAAATCGGGTTTTGACAAAAAGCTCTACCAGACCTTTAATACGAGCCTTAGTGTACGGACGTGTACTGTTCTCTGTATCCTACATTTATAACACAGCAGTTATGATTAAACAGCAAAAAGGCGCGACCCGCTAGGACACGCCTTTTACAAAATACAAACAGTGTGTTGCTGAACATATAATCGCTAAAATACTAGCTATCAGACATCATAATGATATCTAACACTATTTTAGAATATTCAAACGGCTGTTTAGCTCAAAACGTGCGAGCGCATCTGGCAGTTTGTCCACTGCCATACTGAGCGTCGCTTCTGCGGCTTGCGCAAGGCCAAGTTTCTCTGCCAGCGTTGGCTTTTGGCGTGAATGTAATGCGTATACTTCGCTGTTTTCCATACGCTCTAAAATGTAGCTGTCAGAGGTCTGCAAACTGTCAATCAGGTTAAGCTTCAACGCATCTTCGCCGTACCAGTGCTCACCTGTTGCCACTTTGGCAACATCTAACTCTGGACGGTAAGTATTGACAAAGTGCTTAAATAGCTCGTGCGTCTGCTCTAGCTCTTCTTGGTATTTGGCACGATCTTCGGCATCGTTTTCTCCAAACACAGTCACCGTACGTTTATAGTCGCCTGCGGTAAACATCTCATAATCGACATCATGGTTTTTAAGCCACTTATGAAAGTTTGGCAGTTGTGACACCACCCCGATTGAGCCAATAATCGCAAATGGCGCTGCCACGACATTGTCTGCCACGCACGCCATCATGTAGCCACCACTTGCCGCTACCTTATCGACACACACCGTCAGCTTGAGACCAGCGTCTTTCAAGCGCACCAATTGCGCCGCGGCCAATCCATAGCCATGTACCAAACCGCCGCCTGACTCAAGGCGTACAATCACTTCATCGCCTTTATTGGCCGTACTGATTAAGGTACTGATTTCTTCGCGCAGATGCTTAACGGCAGTGGCTTTGATGTCACCGTCAAAATCGAGTACAAAAACTTGTGACGCAGTATCAGTGTGTTTTTTCTGCTTTTTGCTTTTTGCTTTTAGGGCCTGCTTGGCTTTTTTCGCCATTGTTTTTTTGAATGCTTTAAGCGCAGCTTTGCCTTGGGTGGCTTCCATTAAATCTTCGCGGCGCTGTTTTTGCGCTTCATTTAAATGTCTTACTTTTAGCTCAACAGGGTTTTTTGGTGGATGAAATAGCATGATTACAAATCCTCAAGTCAGTAGATATATCAATATGGCTGTTTTTATTCAGGTGCGGTTGATATGCGCACCCTCGTTGGTATTTTCAAGCAAAATGACAATATTTAACCTAATCTAGGTATGGCTCACTTCATACAGCCGATACCAATGCATGGCTGCGCTTTGATTGAACTCAGCCAGTTGTATAACAAAGGTAGATTAGGCATAATATGCGTTTATATCAAATTTTCTGCAGCCAACGTGATGACCCTTTGTCTTGATCGCGTTGTTTGTGTGTTTTTTTTGCAAATCGCTTGAAACGCACAGCAATGGCTGCATTATTGTACTTCGAATTGGGCTGATAACTGGATAACTATATTATGACGCATAGCGAATACCGAGACGAATATTGCGGAGCTGTAACCGAGAGCTTGCTTGAGCAAACCATTAGTATCGTAGGCTGGGTACATCGTCGTCGCGATCACGGTGGCGTGATTTTCTTAGACATGCGTGACCGCGCTGGTATCTTGCAGGTAGTAGTCGATCCTGATACACCAGAAGCTTTTGCAACCGCTGATGCGGTACGTCCTGAATACGTACTAAAGATCACTGGCCGCGTACGTCGCCGTTATGAAGGTACTGAAAATAACAATATGACCAGTGGCCAAATTGAGCTATTGGGTAAAGAGATTGAAGTACTGGCCAAATCTGAAACCCCGCCATTCCCGTTGAATGATGAAAAAACGACCGTATCAGAAGACCTACGTCTAAAGTATCGCTACCTTGATATGCGTCGTCCGCAAATGCAAGAGCGTATGGTGTTCCGTGCCAAAGCGACTTCAGCGATTCGTCGTTATTTAGACGATCATGGCTTCTTGGATGTTGAGACACCTATTTTGACTCGTGCAACGCCTGAAGGTGCGCGTGATTATCTTGTACCATCACGTACGCGTCCTGGTAACTTCTTTGCCCTACCGCAGTCGCCACAGCTGTTCAAGCAGTTGCTTATGGTGTCAGGTTTTGATCGTTATTATCAAATCGCTAAATGCTTCCGTGATGAAGATTTACGTGCTGATCGTCAGCCTGAATTTACTCAGGTCGATATCGAGACGTCTTTCTTAAACGAAGAAGAGATCATGAACATCAACGAAGGTCTGATCAAGCATTTGTTCAAGACCATGATGGATGTTGAGTTCGAACAATTCCCTCGCATGACTTACTTCGAGGCAATGCGCGACTATGCATCAGACAAGCCTGACTTACGTATTCCATTGAAACTGGTTGACGTTGCAGATTTGATGAAAGACGTTGATTTCAAAGTATTTGCCGGCCCTGCTAACGATCCTAAAGGTCGCGTTGCTGCCCTACGTATCCCTGGCGGTGCCTCACTAAGCCGTAAGCAAATTGATGCTTATACTAAGTTTGTTGGTATTTATGGCGCACGCGGTTTGGCTTATATCAAAGTCAATGACGCAAGCAGCATCAACAATGGTGTAGATAAAGAGTCTGGCCTACAATCACCAATCATCAAAAATATGACTGATGATGTACTTGTGAGCTTGATTGAGCGTACTGCTGCAGAAGATGGCGATATTATCTTCTTTGGTGCAGATAAAGCCAGTATCGTGAACGACGCAATCGGCGCATTACGCCAAAAAATTGGTCTAGACCTTGAAATGATAACTTGTGAGTGGGCGCCGCTTTGGGTAACTGACTTCCCAATGTTTGAAGAAACTGACAACGGTCAATGGACATCAATGCATCATCCATTTACCAAGCCTAAAGGCTCAGTTGAGGAGCTGAAAAACAATCCAGAAGCGGCTTTATCTATCGCTTATGATATGGTATTGAACGGCACTGAGATTGGCGGTGGTAGCTTACGTATCAATACTTATGATATGCAGCAAGCCGTACTTGAGGCATTGGGTATCGGCGAGCAAGAAGCAGAAGACAAGTTTGGTTTCTTACTTGATGCCCTAAAATTTGGTGCACCGCCGCATGGTGGCCTAGCATTTGGTTTGGATCGCCTAATCATGCTCATGGTAGGCGCAGACTCTATCCGTGATGTGATCGCCTTCCCAAAAACCAAAACTGCTGAGTGCCCACTAACTCAAGCTCCTGCTGGAGTGGATAGCAAGCAGCTACGTGATCTTGGTATCCGTGTTCGTGAAAAAGCACAGGCTGATACCAACAAACCTGCTCAATAAAGCATTTGATGATGTGCAATTGCTGTCTACAGTGTTTGTTACGCGATTCATCGCCATGTGAGTGGTTATGAATCCGTATCATGTTTTCAAATTCGTGCCATTGTCTGTACTACAGATGCTGGCACGTTTTGTCGCTTGGGTGATCGTCAAGATACCAAGTCTCAGCATCATGCGTACGATTCATATTAATATGGCGCTGATTACCGATACCTTGTCTGAGCCGCAAAAACGAACGCTGACCAAAGACATCATCTACCATCAATGTTTGACCAGTATCGAATCTATCAAAAGCTGGGCAATGCCACCTGAATGGAGTATTGCCCAAATTCATGAGGTTCACAATAAAGACATTTTGTTAGAAGGTCTTGCCAATCCCAATGGCATGCTTGCCATCGTACCCCATCTAGGTACATGGGAGATGATGAACGCCTGGCTCAATCAGTTTGGCGCGCCAACCATTATGTACAAGCCCGTAGACGGTAAATTCGCTAATGAGTTTATCTTGCAAGGTCGTGCGCGTCTTAATGCTACACTGGTACCTACTGATGGTAGCGGTGTCAAAGCCGTGTTTAAAACCCTCAAGCAAGGCGGCTTTAGTATTGTACTGCCGGACCATGTCCCAGATCCGTCCGGCGGCGTAGTCGTTCCCTTCTTTGGCGTTGAAACCTTAACCAGCACTCTCGCCTCAAAGCTTGCCAGCAAAACCAAATGCGCCTTAGTTGGCTTATCTTGTATCCGCCGTACCGATGGGCGCGGTTTTGATATTTACTGCTATAAGCTTGATGACCCAGCATTGTATGATCGTGATACCAAAAAGGCGACTCATGCGCTCAATCAGGCCATGGAGCATATGATTGAGGATCACTGCAGTCATTATATGTGGGGCTATCGACGGTTCAAGCGTATACCAAATCTAGGCAATCCTTATCGAAAAGACCAAACCACTTTCGCAGCCTTTGTTGAGTCGCATCACGCTACTGCTAAACGCTCTGACAATGTAAGCGACTCTCCCACTCATCACACCACGCTTGATAATCATAAGCAATAGCCATATTATCGTTTAATGATTTAGACATATCATCAATCGCAGGTATGCTAATATCGGCTGAATTCTGCATCTTTTCTTTTTATATGATTAGTCCTTCATTTATCTCACTATTATCGCAATAAGAGTGCATTATGACATCTGACGTAACTAAAACCTTACCTATAGAACCAACACAAAACCATACTGCTGAACAGCGTTATATCATTTGTATGAAATGGGGTGATAAATACGGTTCTGAATACGTCAACCGTCTGTACAATATGGTGAGCCGTCACCTGACATTGGACTTTCAAATGGTTTGCTTAACTGATGACAGCACAGGTATTGATCCTGCGATTGCTTGTTATCCCATACCTGACATGGATCTACCATCAGGTCCTGAACGTGGTTGGAAAAAGCTCACGACCTTTAAACCTGAGCTATATGATTTAAAAGGTGTGGCACTATTCTTAGATATAGATATTGTCATTGTTGATAATATTGATGCGTTTTTCACTTATCAAGCGAAGCATGAAGACAGTGTGGTCATCATCCGCGACTGGAAAAAGCCATGGCGTATGATTGGTAATAGCTCCGTGTATCGCTTTAATATTGGCATGAATACCTATCCTGATTTGCTGGCAAACTTTGAGCGCAATTTTGAGACCATTCGTACCCAAGTGCGTCACGAGCAGGCTTACCTTTCTAACTATTTGCGTGAGCATCATCACCTACAGTACTGGGATAAGACATGGTGCGTGAGCTTCAAGTATCAATGTATCGCGCCCATTCCTTTTAACTTTGTGCGGGCACCTGCTCTTCCAGATGAGGCAAAAATTGTGATTTTCCATGGTGAAATTAACCCGCCCGATGCCATTGCTGGTAGCGGCGGCAAATGGTATCGACATGTGAAACCAAGCCCATGGTTAAAGCAATACTGGCAGTAAATATTTCAAAATTCTTTTTTATATTTGATCTTTTTTAATTTGCAATAATAGGTTAAAACTAGCTTTTGTTTGGATAGTTTAAGAATAGACTAATGGTAAACACTATGACTTTGAACAAAAAAACAACTAACAAAGTTGAACTAAACGTTAGCAATCAATTCGTTTCTATAGAAATATTCGATGCTAGTGAGCCAACGCAAATTTTGCGTAATCAAGCAGTAAATATTATTGCTTCCGGTCCTTCTGTCACTTCCTTAGCAATATCAGATATTTGTCAAGAACCAACTATATTTGTTAATGGCAGTATTAGTCTAACTGCAAAAGATAATTTTTCTCATATCGTTGGTTATGTCATTAGCGATGCTCGTTTTGTAAGCCACCAACCTGATATCATACAGGAACACTATTCTGGGCAACCTTTATATGCAACATTAGCAGTATTCGAGGCGATAGCTACATTTTTACCTGATCTGATACTCACTTATCATCATGCAATGAGGTTAATCTATCCAGTAGACCGACCTCTCAGTGTCAGATCAAAAAAGCCTTGGCTACACAGACTGTTTTTTGCAAGACAATTGCTCAATAAGAAAAAACTACTGACAGACTTTGAGGCGTATTCAAACTTTGTCGTTGACTCTTCTTACCAGCCACAACCTATTGGTGTTTCTCTTGATATTACTTATGGATTTGTGGAAGCTGGCACTGTGGCCTATGTAGCAACACAGCTTGCTTTCTCCAGACAAGCTTCCACTATTCATCTTTATGGCATTGACCTAATAAATAATCATCAACCACGATTTTACGAAGATAAGAATAATACTGCGCCATGCAAACTTGATAAAGCCATCACTAATCGTATTGTGCCATCTTTTGACTTACTAGCCACAGTATATAAAGAGCATGGCGTCTTGGTTTATAACCATTCATCTATCTCCAAAAGCCTATTTCAAAACTTAATATATGCCGTTTAAATATATTTATATTACATATTAATCATATACTGCTCGTTCATATAAATACAAATAGTACTTTATTATTCATCACAGTACATGTACGGAAACTTATTATGGTAAGACGTAAAAAAACTAAGCTCGAAAACCTGTTCAATTTTAATCGTTATAAAAAGCGATGGGGTGCGAAGTCATACCAGAAACAGCTGGATCAACCAGACTATGAGCAGTTAAAAAACAATATTATTTCTGGTCATCCGCCAACTAACTTTCAGTCTTATATGATAAAGGACTTGAATGAGCATATGGCTCACTTAAAAACTGCATTCATAGGCAAACCTGAAATACTTTATTATCATGCACAACTTATTGTACTTCTAAGACGTGAGTTTAATATTAAGGAAAATTTTATACTCTTTAAAAACTTATGGAGAGATGAAGGTGCTTTTTTATGTCAGCACCTTAATATGCGATGGCTTATTGCTGCTGCTGATACGTTCATTGATTATGAAAAAGACTCGACGGTAAGTGCTTTGCTGCTCAATGCTGTGGTATTGGTTAACACCATTAAACTATATGAAACTGAATATCATCTTTTTGACGTTAATAGCAAAGGTATAAAGAACTACAACCCTTCTCGACTAGAAGAAGTGGGCGAAAATTGCTTTGATTTGTTTGACGAATTGCCAAGTTTTCGTATTGGAGTTGACGACACATTACGTAACATGCGTTGGCGTTTAGAAACCATATCAAAGCCACATCCCATAGCTCATCAGTTATTATTCGAAATTTTTAATCGGGTCAATACTCATGATAGCGTTTACAAACGCTTCCGTGACTGTCATAAAAAACCTCGAACAGCATGGTGGGACAACTGATTTAATCTAAAACATAATTTGTTTAACTTCACCTTAGTCTTTGTATTTTACTTTTTTACTAATATAGCCTTGGTTTACAAATATTAAATGAAATATCTGTTTCGAGAGTCTATCAACCTCACGTTTAATTTTTTGAGATTTATTCAATTTTTTCCTAATGAAAGGAACTACTTTTGTGATTCGCTCATTTTCTAGCTGGCTCTCAAAACGTATAGAGTCTGCGTTATATATTTTATCTTGAATACATAGCGCTGGCGATACTTGATATACTGCACTTCCATTTTGTTCGATCAACTTGTCAAATACAACATGATCTATAGGACAATCTACCCCCGTTTCTTGGATTAAGGCAAGTAGTTTTTTAGCGCCATTGTAGCTAAGAATATAGCCTGCTAAACCCATGTGAGAACTTTTCATATGACACAATCTATAAGGGTATGTCAAACTAAAACCTCTATTCATCATAACTTTTTCGTACATTGTTTCGAGCTTAATGACATCAAATTCTTCTGGTAGCCAGTGGAGTTTTTTGAGAACCCCCCCTGCATATTTAGAAAAATAAATATCATCTTCAAATATCATGATATAGGGCATATTTTGTTCAACAACTTGATGCCATAAGCTATAATGACTTAAATAACAACCTACCTCACCCAGTGACAACCTTTCATTATTGATCGTTAAGTTATATTTCTCAAGGATATCTGCAACCTGTGATTTATTAATAGCATCAAAATACTCAAAACCAATCTCATGTTGCGAAAATAGATTGTCTATATGTTGGCGGCGCGCTGACTCACTGGTCAAGCTTACTACAACTACGTTTCCCATACACTTTTACCTTAAACAATAACTTTATAACTTTGTAGCATTTAGATAATAAATCGCAAATGAAACCCTGCATCCACGTATATAATATTTTTTCAAAAATATGACATCTATGATACGATAAGCGCCCATAATAATATACTCAACATATTTTTGATATATAATTTACAACATCTTTTGATGTTACTAACTATCTTAATGATCACTATATGAATATAGCACCTCTACCAGTTACGTTAAATTTTGATACTACTGCTAGTATTGTAGACAGCAATCAGCAAAAGTTTATAGTTTGCTGTTTTTTTACACCCAGTTATCAAGAGCATGCTCAAAAACTTAAACAGTCTCTAGAGCAGTTAGGGATTGATTACAATTTGCAACCAGTACCTGAACAGGGACATTGGGAAGCAAACACTCGTGTCAAGCCTTATTTTTTAAGCCACTGTTTACAAATCTTCCCTAATAGAGATATTTTATATTTGGATGCTGATGCAGTTGTCAAACATACTCTAAATCATTTTAACAAGGTCATAGCTGACGTAGCTGTATATAATACAAAACGCGCGGAAGGCATGTCACATGATTATTTAACTGGTACTATTTTTTTAAAAAATACCAAAGCTACTAAAGACTTTGTGGCCGAGTGGTGCGCCGTGCAGAGTAATTGTAAATCAACTATGGTCGATCAAGACAGTTTTGATATTGCTATGAAAAAGCATAGACCTTATATTCAAGTTGAAGATCTAGAACTGGGTTATGTGAAAATTTTTGACAAAGACTTTGATGGTAAAATTTATATCGAACAGTACCAAGCCAGTCGTGAACAAACGAAGCTTAAGCGAAAAATAATTCGTTGGCGCAATAGGGCTCTCATCATTGCTGTAGTAGCTATTCTCTTTACAACAATAGGTACTTTTATTGAGTAATTTAAAAAATTTGTAGGTACCTTATGGTTTGCAAATTCTTTAATGCTTTCACTTTATACGATATAAAGGATCTTAGTATGACTTCCAACTCTTTAAATATTTCTGCAACTATTTCTCGGCAAACAGGTGAAGCCAAAAATAAAAACACTTTAGCTTTTTGTGTAGACGAGAATTATCTTCCTTATGCTCTATTCACTGCTGAACAATTCATTCGTTTACATCCGGAACTACCCTGTGACATTTGTATATGTTTGCCTGACATTAGTAAAGTTCCTGATAAATTAAAAAATAAACAAATACGCTTTATTGAGCTATCTATCAGTGGGATAGATGCTTTGCCCGTAGGTCGTTTAAGCCTTGCTGCATATCATCGTTTATTTTTACCCCAAATTTTTGAAAATACTTATGAATATATTGTGTATCTAGATGCTGATACTTATATTAATAAAGCTTTTTATAAAAAATTATTAATTTGTATAGATAGTTTTTCCAAAAATTTCTGTGTGGCAGCAGCAGCAGACATCATGGAGCTAAAAGTTCGCTCGCATCTCAAAGAGCGACAAAAAAAAGTAGATTTATATGTAAAAACATATCATAAGCTTAATCATATCTATCGTAACTCGGGTGTTTTGGTATTTAATACTGATAACTATAATAAATCAAACATCTTAAATAAAGTATTCGCTTATGCTGTTGACAATGCTGAAAGCTTACAATGCCATGACCAGTCTGCATTAAATGGTGCATTATTAGATAATATAGCGCTGTTACCTTTTGATTTTAATTGGCAGATACACAAAACCACGTACCAGATAACAGATACGATAAACCCCTACATTATTCATTTTATTAGTGATAACAAGCCTTGGAAAATGGACAATAAATTTACTGAGGGTTACCAAGATTACTACAAAATATTTTTGGAAGAAAACTTCCCTGAGACTATTGCTGACATTTTAACCGCCTATGAACAGCGCTGTAGAACACCTAAATACAAAAACCCAGTTCGTGAGTTTTTCTCTATCCAAGGCCATCGTTTGAAAAACAGTGCTGACAGTATTCAGAGTAAGCTTTCTACCCTACAAAAAAACAAGAATAATATTCAGAATTTATTGATTCGTAAACCATTTTTAGTATCTACCGACCACTTTAACAGTGAAGATAATTAGTCTCTAATATGAAAAAAAAACTACTTGATGACCACAAAAATATAGGTTTTTTATTATTAATAGCTATTTATTTACTTCTATGGACAATCCTTCCTGCTTTTTTTTCTAGTAGTGTACCTTTTGATGTGAGTGAAGGTATTAACTGGGGCAGCGAATGGCGCTGGGGTTATTATAAGCATCCACCATTTTCCTCTTGGGTATTATATATTTTCTATAAAATATTTGGCCACGTTGGACCTTATTTACTAAGTCAACTATATGTACTGCTGACTCTATTTTTGGTATATCAGTTGGGAAAGAAAATCTGGTCGCCAGCGATAGCATTGCTTGGTAGCGCGCTAACACTGACTATCATCTATTACACTTATCCCAGTCTTGAATTTAATCATAATGTTGCCCAATTTCCAATTTGGGCTGGTTTATACTTAGCATTTTACCAAGCACTGGCTCGCAATCGATTGAGTGATTGGATCTTATTAGGTGTGATTGGTGGTCTTGGCATGCTCACCAAATATAGCGTGATATTTTTGTTGTTGCCTATGGCACTATATCTGCTATTACCAAAGCAATGGCATGTACTCAAGCAGCCACAACCCTGGGTTGCAGCAGCCATAATGCTTTCGATATTTGTACCTCATTTATACTGGCTAATGATGAATGACTGGCTACCACTCAGCTATGCTAACGGGCGCTCACATGATGTAGCTGATTCCGTAAATAGTGTTACACGCCATTTTAGTTGGCTGAGCTTTACTTTCGCCCAGCTTATTGCTCATGTTCCACTACTAGTAATTCTTGTATTCAACCGCAAACGTTTGCTTACTCTCAATGTTTACAAACAAACTCTACCAGTAGGTGCATCTCTACTCTGGTATCTTTGGGTTGCTCCTATTATTGTATTAATAATACTAAGCTTAGTGTTTGGTGTTGGCCTACGTGATATGTGGGGCATGCCGATGTGGGCATTATCAGGACTACTAGCAGCTTCCTTTATCGCACCAGCTATGCAAACTTTAACTGTTATTAAATTACGTAACGCATTAGGAGTTTGGCTAATTCTGGTGACAGTATTGATGTCCGTATATGTCGGGTTTGGTGATAAAATACGCCACAAACCATCTCGGATGCAGTGGCCTGAGCAAGCCCTAGCGACACAGGCGGTAGATACATGGGGAGGTTTGAGCAACTGCCCCATGTATAGTGTCTCAGGTGACCGCTGGCTAAGCGCTCTAATAGCCATAAATAGTGGCTTTCCATCACAAATGATTTCAGGCCCTGCTAGCCACTCACCATGGATGAATACTGAACGACTTCAAAAAAATGGTACGTTGGTAATATGGCAAAATGATGACGTGCTGTTACCTTTACTGAATAAACTAACCGTAATTGATAGCAACGTAGCTGATGTTAGTAACCCTATTGCAAATGATACTGGTACATTAATAAAACAACAGGGTCAATGGCAAATTGCATGGCGAGATAAAAATATTACTGAACCATTAATAGTAAACTGGATTGCTTATGTTCCCATTCATTGTTTTCGCAACGTTCCACGTTGATGAGTACCTTTATGTCTCAAAATCATCTTCATGATCCAAAAACACCTTATTTATCTATTATTATACCGGTCTATAATGATGCCGAAGCGTTGCAGGTATTTTTACCAACATTGTTCGTGTTTACTAAAATATTGAAAATACCAAAAAACAATGATATTACAGAACTGACAGGTGAACTAGAGTCTGTAAAATGTGAGATTATTATTGTTGATGATGGAAGCTCTGATAATCTAATAGAAGTGGTCACCACGTCGATAACTGCCTGTCCAGACAATACCGATTTGCGTTTGGTACGCCTTTCTCGTAACTTTGGTAAGGAGCCAGCACTTAGTGCTGGACTAGCCCAGTCCCAAGGCGACTTAGTGGCAATGCTAGATGCTGATGGTCAACACCCTTTATCAGTACTGGCGCAAATGCTAAGTATGATTGAGCAGTCAGATCTTGATATGGTTGCTGGGATTCAAGCTAATCGCCCTCATGAGAGCCGCCTAGCAAAAGCCTTCAAAAGCAGCTTCTATCATTTCATACAAGACAAGCAGCGCTATGAGATTCGTCCCAATGCAGGTGACTTCCGAGTGATGAATCGTAAAGTAGTACAAGCGCTACGCTCACTACCTGAACGCCAACGCTTTATGAAAGGTCTCTATGCTTGGGTAGGATTTAATACCGCTTACTTACCATTTACTGCAGATAATCGCGGAACTGGTGAGAGTAAATTTAATTTTGGGAGTCTTTTTGAGCTGGCGATAGTGGGTATCACCTCTTTTTCACAAAAACCCTTACGATTGATATCAAGAATGGGTTTTGTGGTTAGCGCCTTAGCTTTTTTGTACGGCTTATATATCGTCATTGAGACTTTGCTCTTCGGAAACAATGTTGATGGCTGGGCAACGGTTGCAGCTGGTATTATGTTTTCAACTGGTATCCAGTTGGTCTGTATTGGGGTAATTGGCGAATATGTCGGTAGACTATATGAAGAAGTCAAACAGCGCCCACTATACTTGATTAACGAAACTATTAATATCAGGCCTAGCAGCAATCATGCCAACTCGCTTAGAGACACAGATCCTACACATGTCATAAATAAACATTTTGATAGCCAAATAAGTGAATAAGATTGCTATGAAAAACGTTGCATCTCGGCAAGCGCTATGTTTCCTAGTCGTCGGTGCATGCGCAGCATTGGTACACTTTTTAGTGTTGGTCAGTATTGTTAGCTTTACTTCCATTGCGCCCGCTTGGGCTAATACTATAGCTTTTTTAGTCGCATTTTCGGTGAGTTTTTTGGGACATTTTTATCTGACTTTTTCTAAGTCAGACTCTTCCTCTAAATATCAGCCTTGGCATCAGTCACTACCATTGTTGGGGAAATGGTTTGCCAGCTCCGTAGCCGGATTTATTGCTAATCAAGCCCTATTTTTATTTGGTTTAAACTGGTTTGGCGAACGTTATTATATACTGGTATGGATCATAGTTACTGGAATTATTACCATAATGACTTTTGCTCTAGGTAAGTTTTGGGCATTCAAATCATGATACTAAACAATACTATGTCTAAAAACAAAGAGTCTGAAAAAAGAAAATTTTACGACAATGAGACTAATCCATCAAAAAACATGCGTGCTGTAATTATTAATGTTGATGACTTGGGATTATCTGGTGCGGTAAATGAGGCGGTGATCCATCTTGCCGAGCTTCGCCGTATCTGTGCTAGTAGTTATATGGTGGGTGGCGTCATTACTGATGGTGATATACGTAAGCTCTCTGAGCTAAACATTGACATTGGTCTGCATTTGGACTTAACCGGAGTATTTCGCTCATCGTTACAAGGAACTCTCAAATCTCTCATTTTAGCAAGCTATCTACGCCAGCTTGATGCTGAGCAAGTAACTAATATCATAAAACAGCAACTCGATATATTTGAAGATACATTTGGGCATGCGCCAGTCTTTATTGACGGCCATCAGCATATTCATCAGTTTCCTATCATTCGTAATTGCTTAGCTAGTGAGCTGAACAGACGCTATGGTAAGGGTGATGAAAATTTCGTTGGCGCACGTATTACTACGCCACTGATTAATGACTTTAAGTCTTGGATTATTTATTTTCTTGGTGGGCAAGCATGGCACAGACTATGTACGAATAACCATATTAGAACGAATGATTGCTTTGGTGGGGTCTATGGGTTTGACAAAACTACTGAAGAGTTAGCAGCGCTATGGAAAAGATGGGTAGTACATGCACCTAAAGACATGCATTTATCATCTAACGGTTTACTTAGTAATTCAACAACCAGTTTAATTATGTGTCACCCTGCCGTACCTGATAACAGTTGGCAAGATACCATCAAGCAGGCACGTGAGCGTGAATATGAATGGTTAATGAGTGAACGGTTTGAAAAATTATTGCAAGAGTATGATGTCAAGTTAATACAATGGTCACGATATTCTTAAGACTTGATTTTACTAAATGAGTAAACATACTACTTCTTTTAATGTCTGTAATAATAACTTCCTGAGTTATATTTGATGTACAAGATAACTAACCACTTATATCATCAACGGGGTGCTTTTGATTATAAGAATGTGACTTTATTAACCTATTTTATGAGATTATTGAATCACATATAATATTACAGTAGAAAATCATAATTATGCACTATTATCGACCATATCTAAAAATTTTTCTAAACAATATACTAACCATTTTTGATCACCGGTAAGAGTATTTTGACAGTTTGGTATAAACTCACTTCTAGCGGGGCCACTCCAATCTTTAAACCACTCATTAGTAGGTCGAGGCATTGGAATTTTTTCATTAATTTTAAAATCTGGATACAGTTTTTTGAATACTTCTCTAACAATGTATTTAGGCTCACCTAATCTTATTCTATCTAAATCTAGTTCTGGAGGAGATGTCATTGAATAAGGGATTATTGGTTCTATCTCAGCAGCTTGACAAGCGTTCTCATATGAGGCCATACTTTCTTTAAAATAAACATCTCTTACAAAACCTACTATATCTGACCGATTATCATCAAAATAATCCAAAAAAGGCTCTAATATAAGGTTAGGTTCTTTTAAAACCGTTTGTGGTAGTACATGTGAATAACGTTTGGTTATTTCCTCTAAATTATAATTTTTAGATAGTAATCCATCATGCCCACCATAAAGAGCATCTGCACTTTCTCCAAATATCAATTTAGAAAATCCATCTTTTTTAGCTTGAAGAGAAGCTTTATAAATTTGGATTTCTATCGAGTGTAATGGTGATCCCTTGTTCTTCATTAGTATAGTTAGGAATTTTTCAATATCTTCCCAATACACTTCTACTATGCGATGCTCTAAACCACAAGCTTCTGCATACTGAGCAGCCATAGTACTTTCGTCTGTCACTTCATTACCTGGGACTATACACTTAAAGGTGTAAGCAACTGAGCCCTTAGGCATATATTTAGCCAGTATAGCTGAATCAATTCCACCACTTAACGCTAGTGCTGCTTTTCCATCCTTCGTTGCAATGCTTACTCGTTCATGCAAAAAATTATTAAGCTCTAAGCTGTTGCCAACAGATTTCCTCTGATAATTTGTATCAAAAAGTTTTGGTAAATATTTATATGTAAAGCATTTTGATGTGTCAGCTATTGTTCTAAACATCAAATATGAACTCATACAGTAATTTCTATCTATATTCACTTTAGCTCCTCAATACAGCATATTATTGAAAAGGAAGGTCATGTATTAATATATTATGTAATATTATTCATGATTTCTTAACTTTCTCAAGGTTTCATTTATTAGTGTTGAAGAAGTAGATTTAGTATAGGGAAAGTATATTACTTCTACACCTTTAGATCTGAACTCATCATCGAATTCCTGCCATTTTTCAGATTTATACCAGTCATCGCCGACAAACATCAAATCAAACTTATATCTGTTTAATGCGTCTAATTTATCCATAGTAAACTGAGGTACTGCCAAGTCAACATATCGACAAGAACGAACAATTTCAATACGTTCTTCAAAGGGTATAACTGATTTTTTATTTTTATATGCTACTAAGTCATCGACTGTAACACCAACAATAAGTCGATCACACATTGACTTTGCATTTCTAAGAATATTCACATGGCCTACATGAAATAAATCAAACACACCCGTTGTATAACCTATTATCATTACATCCTCCTATATCACTATTTAATTTTTCGAAAACCGTATTAATTAAAAACCCTCTTAATTTCATTAACTATTTTTTCTGAAGGCAATATTGGCGAAAAATACTTTTCGATATTTTTTTCGTAAAAATTTAAATTGACATTTAGGTTTTTAGTAACGAGACTGTTTAGGAAATTTTCAATATGTAAAATATCATTACCAAGATAACTACTTTCCATTGCCTCAATACCAAAATCATTCAAATGGTTTCTGGAGTGTTGATTAAAAATATAAAAAACAGGTTTTTTAATATAGTGGTATTCTGCTATAAACGAACCAGAATCATGTATTAAAGCATCGGAATATTTAAAAAGCTCTACATACTCACCCAACTCTAATTGAGTATTACTAGAGTTAGCCCAATAACTATAATATGCATCTGTTTTATCTTCTCCCCACTCAGGGTGCAGATAAAGCTTTGATTTCAAAATTGGATGTGGCTTGAAAGCAAATTGTATGTTGTTACCAAATCTCTTCGTAAGATCTAGAAAATCATCTGCCATTTTCAAAAAATTGCTATAAGGTAGATGAGGATCGGAGATAGTATGATGCGGTGCCCAAATTACCTTGAATTCTTGTTCATTTTCCCAAGGATTATTTTTTTTATCTTCAAAAAACACTTCACAGCTAGGATAACCAGTGATTAAAACATTCTTACCCCTTGTAGCAGAGTATTTCTTAAATATATCTAAACACTCTTCATGAGGTGCAAAAATCATCCACATTGCGTTATGAAATTGTTGATTATATTGAGCCTTGTAATCATCATACTTAGATACGCTATGACTATAAGGTATATAGCAACTTAGATAGTTTAAATAGGCATATTCATAGTATTCGTCATGTGTAAGTTTATGGGGCCTAGTAAAAAAAACTATATCTGGTTTGATTTCTCTAAGCTGTACCCAATCACCATTTTTCTTTCTAGACTTTTGAACTGGGTAGCCTTTTTCTAAAAAATAATTATAGGATACCTCCATATCCTCAACCATTTGCTTTTCACCATAAGTGATGTCTGGACACACTAAAATCTCTGGTTCGAAAAATGGGTCCTCTAGCATTTGCTTGAAAACAGGATCGACTTTCCACATGCTTTTATACATAACTAAAAACACTATCTTAACTTTATCTTTATTTTTAATTTTTTCGAAAAGTTCAGTATGTTTTTTTCGCATCGCATTAAAAAATTTTTTCTCCCTGTATGGGATTATAAAATTTTTCTTAAACTTCTTCTCTAGTGATTTTAATTGCAAGAGTCAACTCTCCTTTATTAAACTAATATGATTCTATCAAGTAATTTAATTTCAATTAGAAAAAAGGTCAATAATGACCTTTTCCAAATTAAATACCACTTATCAATTTTACTTTTTAATCAATAAAGCTTAACCAATCCATATATTGCTCGTTACGACCATGAACCACATCAAAGTATAAAGTCTGCAGTTTCTCAGTCAATGGTCCTCGGCCGCCATTCCCGATAGTACGATCATCGTATTCGCGGATAGGTGTCACTTCAGCAGCGGTACCTGTCATAAAGATCTCGTCTGCTAAGTAGAACTCATCACGAGTGATACGGCGTTCAACGACTTTGATGTCTAGATCAGCCGCGAACTGAAGGATAGTACGACGAGTAATACCATCAAGTGCACCGCCCGCTAAATCTGGCGTATGTAGCTCGCCATCTTTTACCAAGAATAAGTTCTCGCCAGCACCTTGACACACATACCCTTGCGGATCCATCAAGATAGCTTCGTCATAACCATTACGAGTGACTTCTTGGTTGGCCATGATAGACACAGGATAGTTGCTTGAAGCTTTTGCCTTACACATAGTGACGTTTGGCATATGATGCGTGAATGAAGAGGTTTTTACACGGATACCATTTTTGATACCTTCCTCACCAAGATATGCACCCCAGTGCCATGCAGCAACCATAGCATTGATACTATTGTCACGCGAAGATAAGCCAAGCTTTTCTGCACCTACCCAAATAAGCGGACGAATATAAGCTTCTGCTAAGTTGTTTTGCTTGACCACGTCTTTATGTGCTTGCTCTAGCGTGGCCGCATCAAACGGCACGTCCATTTGAAAGATTTTTGCCGAACCAAGTAGACGTTCAGTGTGTTCCTTTAGGCGAAAAATAGCCGTGCGATTATCAGCGGTTTGGTAAGCACGCACGCCTTCAAACACAGCCATGCCATAATGCAAGCTATGGGTAAGCACATGAACTTTAGCATCTGGCTGTTCGATCATTGTGCCATTCATCCAAAGCTTACCATCTTGTGTTGCCATATTCATTTTATAATCCTTATGCTAGCACTGACGTCTAACTTTTTTTAGGTAGGTTTTATTTAACAGTAGTGATCAACATCGTATGATAACACCGCAGTGCCCATTTTTATTGCTTAAAGCACAGCTTCATTATGACGAACAGCTAACAGTGTTAAGATGATGTGTGACCGATTATATCACTGGCCGTATTGGCAAATGAAATCTTTTGGTTTGAGACCCTATAGTTTTTAATTACGCTTTTTAATTATCATAAAGCCTTACAGTTTAAGCGTCTCTTTGGTTATCAGCAAGGCCTTAATAGAAACAAATCTCACGATTATTCTTCGTTAGATTCTACACCCATTAGATGCTGCCACTGCGCTTGTACCAGTGCGCGCGTCTCCTGCCAGAGCGATTCATCGACCAATAATGACTGCTCTGATAGTGCCAGTTGATGGGTAGCAGCACGTATTCTCAGATAGGCATCGGTCAAATCCTGACAGACTTGCTCTTGCCATATACCAAGCAGAGCAACTTCTTCAAAAATACGGACATTATCGCTCCATTTGGTCAAGCTTATATACTCATGTGAATAGGCCAATACCGCAAACTGCGCTAAGAATTCAATGTCTACAATACCGCCTGCATCTTGTTTGAGTTGAAACTTGCCCGATTGCTGTTGCCACTGGCTGGTGCCTAAGTGCTTCTGCATTTTGATACGCATACTAGTGACCTCAGAGCGTACTTGCTCTAACGTCCGCGGCAGCGCCAGCACATCTCGGCGAATGTCACAGAAGCGTGCAGTCACTCGTCTGTCACCACAAATCGCCCGAGCACGCACCAATGCCTGATGCTCCCACGACCACGCTTTGTCCATTTGGTAGGTTTCAAAGGCATGACAAGATACCACCATCATGCCAGCGTTGCCCGACGGACGCAGACGCATGTCAATCTCATATGCCCTACCATCTCGTGTCTGAGTATTGAGATAATTCATCAGCTTTTGTACAAGACGCGCGGCAAACTTCATTCCACTGACTGACTTTTCACCAGTGGTCATGCCCTGCTCTTTTATCTTATGCAAGAATACCAAATCCAAGTCGGAAGAGTACGAGAGCTCTAGTCCACCAAGTTTGCCATAACCGATAATTGCAAAGCCGCATTCCGCTTCAGTCACTGGATCACCATCTTGACCAATCGGATAGCCATAACGGTTGACGATCTCTGCAAACGCACGCTCTAGTGCGGCTTCTAGTACCACTTCAGCAATATAGGTCAATGAGTCTGATACTTTCATGATCGGGCGCTCAGCCAACACATCGCTGGCAGCCACAGCCAATACCTGGTTTTTCTTGAACAGTCGCAATACGCTTAGCAGCTCTTCTTCGTCATTGGGTTCGACACGCAATAGCTGTTGGCGCAGGATGTCACGCAGCTCAGGCTTATCTGGTAGGTGGCGATAGTGCTGCTGTAAAAAGGTATCTAACAATACAGGATACTGTGCCAACTCTTTTGCAATCCATGGGCTCGCCGATAGCATCGGAATCAGCTCAATCGTTGCATTGGGGTTTTCTGCAATCATGACCAAGTAGATTGAACGTCGGCAAATGGCTTCGAGCAATGCAATCAAGCGCGGTAAGGCAGCATTGGCAAGTTTTTGCTGTTCTTGATGCGCTAATAGCGCGTGGACAATAACAGGATACGCATCATCTAAGCGCTCTCGGGCCTCCTCGCTGAGGTTGGCAACCATCTTTGATTGCCAAAAATTCTGCAATGACTCGCGATTTTCTTCTGTTAGTACCTCGTTTAGACGCGCAATTTGCGCTTCTAAATGCTCAGGCTCTAGATCGGTATCATCATTGTCAGGTACTTGACGCTCTGTCACCATACGTTCAAATGGCACATTAACATTGTCTCGATGAGCATTTAATTGGGTCAGTAATGCCTGCCAATCATCAAACCCAAGCGTCACTGCGAGATTATGCTGCCAATGAGCATCATGCGGCAGTCTTTGGGTTTGCTGATCGTTAATGGCTTGAATCGCATGCTCAAGTCGACGCAAAAACCGATACGCAGCTTGTAGATTATCGTAGGTAATCTGCTCTAGATATCCAAGCTCACGCAACACTTGCATCGCCTCCAAACAAGGCTTTACTTGTAGCTGAGGATGCCGACCACCATAAATGAGCTGAAACGCTTGTACAATAAACTCAATATCTCTGATACCGCCCGCGCCAAGCTTAATATTGTCTAGATCTTCACGCTGTGCAACTTGATTTTGAATGAGAGACTTCATCTCCCTGAGTGCTGAAAACGCACTGTAATCCACATAATAACGAAAGACAAATGGTTTGATTAGCGCCTGAATGGCATCATAAAATGGCTGATCTATCTGCCCAACGACTCGTGCTTTTAGCCAAGCAAAACGCTCCCATGCACGCCCATGCATCGTAAAGTATTTTTGTAATGCGGACAGATGAATAGCCAAATCACTGCCATCACCCCATGGACGTAAGCGCATATCAACCCGAAAGACAAAGCCGTCAGCCGTTTTATTATCAAGCAGCTTAATAATCCCTTGACCGAGGCGAGTCATAAAACGTTTGTTGTCTATGCTACGCGTGCCTTTTGCCTTGTCACCATTGGTTTCGCCGCGCGCTTGATGTACAAATATTAGGTCGATATCACTCGATAAATTGAGTTCCTGAGCACCAAGCTTACCCATGGCCATGATAGCCATATCATCGATCTGCACGTTGCCTTGTTCATTGATAAAGGTTGGCTCACCATATTTAGCAATCAAATGCTGATAGGTATAGTCTTTGGCAAAGGAGATACAACCGCCTGCAAACTCTGATAATTCATCGGTCAATTGCTCAAGACTAATCATCTGCAAGGCATCTTGCCAAATCCAGCGCATCATTAATAGCTTACGCAAATTACGTAAGCCACTCATAACTTTCGTTTCATCGGCGAGTTGATAGTTTTCATCTAGCGTATAATCTTGTATCAGATCATCGATTTGCTGACGAGTCAGCGTACTATTCAGTGGGTAGCTACGCAAAAACGTTTGGCAGGAAACCGTTCGGCTCTCCCAAATTTGATAAGCAAACTCACTGGCTGTTTGCAGTATTTGCAGTTGCTCTGCTGTTGGCTGATAATCTGTACCACTGTTCATACGTGAGGGCATAGCAGGTAACATAGTGACAAAAACTCCTTACATAGAATGGTAAGACTACGTGAACCAAGCTCATAAGTTTATTGTTTTTTCTTACGAGACAGTCACAGCATCAGATGAACATACTCAATATATCATTACAAGAGATAAAGCCCTGTTTAGTAACAGTGACTCTATTTGCTTTGAGCCGCTTTATGGTAGCATAAACGTCTTTAATCAAAATGCTTTGAGACAGCCTCATTGCAGCGCACCTTTATACTCAATAAAAATAGCATTTTGGCTCAATGGTATTAAGCAATATTAAAGCTCGACTATAAATCGATTAGATTACTTTACACAAAACATTTATAGCCTTTCAATAATACTGTCTCACCCTTATAACACTCTCTAAACGCTTATTTATAATATGTGATACTGCCCCCTATGACTAATACCCCGCTACTACTCATTACCGCTGATCCTAGTCACCCATTAGCGCATTTAGCATTACGTTATGCGCGCGCGTATCTTAAAAGCGCGTCGGCTGATCATAATGTCGATAGTAATGCAGACGATATCGTCAATAAAGAAGACATCGACAATCCTAACACCAAACCGGCGTTGCTCAATGTCTTTTTTTACGGGGATTCGGCGCATCTGGCGAATCGACTACGCTGGCAGTCCGCTGATCAAATGAATTTGACCAAAGAATGGCAAATACTGGCTGAACAATATCAGTTGCCACTGCCTGTTTGTGTCAGTACGGCTCTTGGCCGCGGTGTGAGTGACGCAGATAACAGTACCCGCCATCAGCTTGATGGGGACAATCTGGCGACCGGGTTTACGTTGGTGGGACTCAGTGAGCTCGCTCTGATGATGCAGGATGACTGCCGCTTAATACAGTTTTGATAGCGCATCTATTACAACATTAGCCTGCGACAAATATATTTAGGAATACATGATGAGATTATTAATCCAGCTGCATACACCCACCGAAGCAGCAAGTTATGAAGGCTGTGCATTGGCACTGACATTAGCGACATTCGGTCATGAAGTGCAGCTGTACTTGGATGCACCTGTTTTTGGCTTATTGATGCAGCCTGAGTCACGTTTGCACGGTATGATTCAGTCGCTTGATCTTTACGACATGCCAGCGGCTTGGCTACCTGATGATGTCTTTAGTGGTTGGATGATTGGGATGCTGCCAGTAGATCTGACTTCACAGCTCATGCTGGTGCCAGAAATAATCCGCTCGCAAGATTTTGAGCAGATTTTAACTTTTTAATTGGCAATATAATCAGACTTATAAAATAATAAAGCACGCAACTGGATACTATTATGGCAACTTTATATCAATTACACAGCACGATGGATACCCTTAGGCGCAGCACTGAGGAGATGTCTCGCACTTGGCGCACTGGCGACAGTATTATCTTACTTGGCACTACAGCCGCTTTTATCGACTGGCTCAATGCCTATTTGAATGATAGTGAAATAGATGGTATTGCAGGTATTTATGGATTAGCCGATGATATATCGCAGCTGACGGCGAATACCACTGGCAAGCTAAATTTAGAGAGCAAATTGACTGGTATTTTAACGGATGAAGAATGGATTATCCTATCTCAGGATAGTCAGTTTGATAAAGTGGTGACGATTGCCTTATGACGACTCATACTGCTACAGCATCGACCGATATTGCACTAGATCAAGATGGTCATTTGTGTGACCATACCATTTGGACGCCTGATATCGCACAACAACTGGCAGACACCCTAGATGTCAGCCTAATGAGTGAGCACTTACAAATCTTGCAGCAAGTGCGAGCATTTTTTGTCAAATTTAATCATGCACCAGCGACACGCCCATTGATTAAATGGCTACAGAAAACCTTGCCTGAGCACGACATCAGCAATCAAAAGCTACAGCAGCTATTTAATACAGGTTTGGTGGCGCGCCATGTCAATCGTCTAGCTGGACTGCCAAAGCCGCCAAACTGTTTATAAAGTGTGTTTGAATAGTTATTGTTCACTTGATGATATGAACCTCTACTTTGGGTCATAGACTGTCAAGGTCTCATAGCCGATACTACGACCTTCATCACCCAAGAATCCTTGCTGTCGCCATATTTCATACAAGCATATGGCGACACTATTGGATAAATTTAGACTGCGCGAATCAGCCAACATTGGTAATCTCAACCAATTATCAGCACCGATATCTTCACGGATATTATCTGCCAGACCTGCTGTTTCTGACCCAAATACTAACGCGATATTGGGCATGGTTTTATTGTCAGGTTTCTCACTGTCTACTTGCCCGCCAAAATCATAATCATAGAATGGTTTGCTCAGTTTGGTTGTTAAAGCCGTGACAGTATGGCAGTCGGCTGCTCGTAACGCCTGCCGTGCGGCTGTCCAATCATCATGCACCTGCAAATGTGCGTATTCATGATAATCAAGGCCTGCGCGGCGTAGTTTTTTATCGTCAAGCTCAAACCCTAACGGTCTGACTAAATGCAGCTGCGCGCCGCTGTTGGCACATAGTCGAATGATATTGCCAGTATTACTCGGCATTTTGGGGGCGACCAACACGATATGAATGGTCATACTTGTTTACTCCACAAATGGTCGATGCTCTATTATTTAAATTTATGAGCGGTAGGTAATTAAAAGTTACAGTTTACTGCCAATAATTACATTTTGATACTGTGCAGGGTTTTTAACTTTCACTATGATGTCTGTAATGGATAGCGAGATAGCATTTATATATGACTGCCTCATCCAATACCCCTTCAGTGATGCTTAAACCTGCCGTTTAGCCTCACTGTTGTTACTTATAAACCATTCATTTATCTTTGAGGATATTATTATGAAAAAAGTAATCATCGCATCTTTAGCTGCTATGTTTGTTCTAACCGGTTGCAACACGTTCAAAGGCTTGGGCCAAGACGTATCAAGCGCTGGTAATGCTGTATCTGGTAGCGCACAAGAAGTACAAAACAAAATCTAAGGTTTGATTGTTTTAGATTTTTTGAGGGACTTACTATTTTGTAAGTCCTTTTTTTTGGCCACAGATTCTTTGTTCTAAATAGCAACTGCAGATATACTGATATCAGATGCTATAAAAAGGCACGCAGTATTTGATTGAGATAACGCTGACCTAACACAGTCGGTTGCAACTGCGTATCACTATCCACTAATAACCCTTGTTTGATCAAACTGTCAATTTGTTCAGTAATACTGTCGAGCCTCAGTCCTGTTCTCTGCTCAAACAACGCCCAAGCAACACCGCCATGTAAGCGCAGTACATTTAGCATAAACTCGCTAACGAGCTCATCTGTATCGATTGCTTGCCAACCAACCATTTTTGGTACGTTTTGAGTGGTCTTGGATTTTTCTGTCTCTATATCTCCTACATAATCTTTTGGCAAACGTGATTTGCTAAAACGATAGATGCCAGACTCTGCTAATAAATCGCTTTCTGACTTATTACCTTCTTTTGACGGTGCGCTACTTCTGTCTGCGTGACAATCAATCGTCACTTTACCATGTGCACCAGCACCTATTGCTAGATAATCGCCAAACTGCCAATAGTTGATATTGTGACGGCAAGGCTTATCCGATGCGCCCGCCCACGCAGACACCTCATAGTTGCTGTACCCCAGTTGCTGCAACAGCGTTTGCCCCGCTTGTTCGATATCTGCCAAATTGTCTTCATCGGGTAAAATAGGCTGGCTGCGATAAAACACCGTGTTGGGCTCAATCGTTAATTGATACCAAGAGATATGCGTTGCGCCAGCATCATGCGCCATTTGAATGTCATTGAGTGCTTCGTTCATGGTTTGCTGTGGCAGACCATGCATGAGATCGACATTGACACGCGTAAATCCAGCAGCCCTAGCAGCACGAATCGCTGATAACGCTTGTACAGGATCATGGATGCGTCCAAGCACTTTGAGCTTATCAGCGTCAAAACTCTGCACACCGATAGACAATCGATTGATGCCAACCTCTAGATACTGCGCAAATGGCGCATGCTCTAGCGTCCCTGGATTGGCCTCCATCGTAATCTCGATGTCCTCTGCAAATTCAAAACATGATCGCAAACCAGAGAACAGTCGTTGATACTGAGCAATTGGCAATAGTGATGGTGTGCCACCGCCAATAAATATTGAGCTGATTTTACGCCCTTGCGCTAATGACTGTTGCATATTTGCATCCAGAAGGAGCGTATCGACATAATCGTCATACATAGGCAACTGACTGTCTATAGGCAGCTCATGCGAATTGAAATCGCAGTAAGGACATTTTTTCACACACCATGGGATATGGATATAGAGCGACAGTGGGATGCTCGTCACCTCTACAACGCTAGTATCTGTCATCTTTTCTGTGAGTTGCAACGTATCAAGGTTATTTGGCGAGCTATCAGCATTCATTTTGGACATAAATAAACTTATTGTGTAATGGGCAATGATGATCAGTATCAAAAGTATCGCTAGGATAACGGCTAGATGATATAAAGAAAAGCCTAACTAACGTAAAACTATTAACAAAGCCACGCATAAAGCCACGTACAAATCCCCTATTCACCATGGTAACTTGCAGGCAGTATATAAGGGAGCTATTAACAGTACAGCATCCAAAGCGCAGCGCTGTATTCAGAATATAACCATTACATTTACGGCGCGCTTGAAAGCTGATTAATAAAAAACGCACTCTGACAATGTTAAATATTAAATGTAAAAATGAAGCAAAGGATAAGACATATGGCTTATTGGTTAATGAAATCAAACCCAAAATTTTTTGGTATTCACGATTTACAACGATTGGATACAGATAGCTGGGATGGTGTCCGCAACTACCGCGCTCGCAACTTCATGCGTGACGATATGAAAGTCGGTGATAAAGTGTTCTTTTATCATTCTAGCGCAAGGCCCTCTGGTGTGGCTGGTATTATGACGGTCAGTCAAGCAGGCTACCCTGACCCCACTCAATTTCACCCCGAGCATCGTCACTACGATCCTATTGCAACCGAAGAAGAACCACGCTGGTATATGGTGGATCTCACTTTTAAGCAGGCTTTTACAGAGGTGTTGCCGTTATCAGCGCTGAAATTTTTGCCTGCGCTTGAGGACTCATTACTGCTGAGAAAGGGCTGCGAGCAATTAACGGTCATTCCATTAGAGCCCAAACACTGGCACGCGATTATGAACATGGCCGAGACACTCGAACTACTGCCAGAACATACCGATTAGCTCGGCCCTCTATCTACTGATTATCAATACCAAGGTAAAACAAGCCTAAGATGAATATTCATATAGCGCTTCTAAATCGTTGACATCATAGTCTGGCTTCTTTACCATCTTATGTGTATATGACCTGTCAATCTACTGCTTGGATTGACGGGTTATTTTTATTTTAGTGCCTTCACTTTTATTTTCTTACTCCGTCTGTATAAGCTTGCTCATATTATTTATCGGAGTATCATCGTCGGCACGACTCTTCTCATACTGTGTCAATATTAAATTGACGACGATATTTGCTTATTCATCATTACTACTTTCATAACAATTATCGCAAAGAATAAAAAGTTGCTTACCATGGTTTTCCCATTATCTTTCAGAGACTTCAAAAGCTACAGTTTACGCTTAGGGGTCCTCGCCCTACCTATCTTGATTACTCAGTTTTGCCAAGCAGCGCTTGGGGTTGTGGACGCCATCATGGCAGGTCAAGTATCTGCGCTTGATTTGGCGGCCGTGGCAGTTGGATCTGGCATTTGGCTACCGCTGTTTTTATTAGCAACAGGTGTGTTGATTGCCACTACCCCTCTCATTGGTGAGGCTGTCGGTCAAGACCAGCATCATCAGGTTCCTCATATTACTCAGCAGTCTTTGTGGACAGCAGGCGCTCTTGGCCTTATTGGTTTTATTGTTGTCAATTTGGCACCCAATGTCCTTGGCATCATGGGTGTACCTGAGAATATTCAGCCTATAGCAACACAATATTTGCATGGGGTGTCTTTTGGTTTCCCTGCATTAGCTGTCTATGCTGTGTTACGCAGTTATTGCGAAGCGCTTGGTCGACCTGAGCCAGTGACGGTTATTAGCATTGTCGGTCTACTCGCAGATATTCCTCTGAACTATATTTTTATTCATGGTTTATTTGGCATGCCCGAGATGGGCGGCGCAGGCTGCGGTGTAGCAACAGCACTAGTATTGTGGATAAATGTGTTGTTACTGGCGGCTTATACCAGCGTCACCAAGCGGCGGGAATTTGCCAGCACTCGCTTTTTTTATGGATTTGCGAGTCCAAATCGCGCCCAAATCAAGAAACTTTTAAAACTAGGAATTCCTATTGGTATCTCTATCTTTTTTGAGGCCAGTTTATTTAGTTTGGGCGCTCTTGTTATCAGCCCGCTAGGAGAGCTTGCAACAGCCTCACACCAAGTAGCGTTATCAGTGACGTCACAGCTGTTTATGATACCGATATCTGTTGCGATGGCACTCACGATTATGGTCTCAAATCGTTATGGGCAAAAAAACCTCTTAGCCTTACGTCAAGTACAAGCAACTGGACTTGTCTGGACCGTATTGATCGCTTTGACTTGTATGCTTGGTATATGGCTATTTAGACCAGAGTTGGCAGCAGCATTTACTGACAATCCAGCGGTCAGAGCGGAGTCTATGCATTTGCTCATCTTTGCCCTTGCCTATCAGTTATTTGATGGCTGGCAGGTCAATGTCGCTGGTATATTACGCGGTATGCAAGACACCACTATACCGATGTGGGTAACGCTTTTTTGCTATTGGTTAGTGGCGCTACCACTGGGTATCTATTTAGTGCGTTTCACTGATGTTGGCGCTCAAGGCTTTTGGATGGCATTAATCACAGGCCTGTTCTTATCTTCTATTCTATTGACCCTTCGTCTGCGCTATCAGCAAAGACGTTTAACAGCGCTGTGGGGTTGAAACTGATTGATTAAAACGTCACATCTCATAACCATTGCTAGCGATACTGAGTCACATAGACTATGATGAATCGTAGATGATTTCTTACTGAAAACATGGCTTACGTCAAAATATGTAAAAAATCTCAGTTAACAACTGTACATTGATTGCTCATTGCTCTGAATCTAGGTATCATTAGCAACTAATTAGACAATATTTAGTTACACTATTTCTCGAATTTAGTACAAGGTCAGATAAAAACTATGGATATTGAAAAAATACGCACCCTCATCGCCCTTATGGAAGAAAGTGAACTGGTTAATTTAGAAATCAGTTCAGACGACGAGCATATTAGCTTAACTCGTCACTATGATGCGCCTGCACCAGCCATGATGGCAGCGCCAACTGCTAGCGCAGCACCTATTGCTGCTGAAGGAAAACCTGCGGAAAAAGCGGGGAGCGTCGAAAACTCGCCGATGGTTGGGGTTTTCTATTCAGCGCCAAGTCCTAACGACCCACCATTTGTAAAAGTTGGTCAAAAAGTTCAAGCAGGTGATACTCTAGGTATTATCGAAGCGATGAAAATCATGAACCCTCTTGAAGCGACTCAAAGTGGTATTGTTGACGAAATCTTGGTAGATAATTCTGAAGTCGTACAGTTCGGCCAACCTGTCATACGTTATAAGGCGTAACGATATTTGCCATACTTTATTTCATTATGGCTGGTTTTTGATATACGTATCGCATTAAAGTCAAATAACAGGATGCTAGATATCAAAACTCAGTCAATAACTGATGCTTCGACAAGGATGAACCCATGATAAAAAAATTGCTCATTGCCAATAGAGGTGAGATTGCCCTGCGTATCGTTCGAGCTTGCAAAGCGCTAGGTATCGAAACGGTAGGCGTCTACTCTACTGCTGATGCCAACTTGATGCACCTGCGCTTTGTTGATGAGGCAATTTGTATTGGTAAGCCTAATGCCAATCAAAGTTATCTTGATATTAATACTATCTTAACTGCCGCTGAAATCACTGGCGCGGATGCTATTCATCCGGGTTATGGTTTTTTGTCTGAAAATGCTGAGTTCGCTGAGCGCGTAGAAGAAGCAGGATTGACTTTCGTTGGCCCTAATGCAGATCATATTCGCTTGATGGGCAATAAAGTCTCTGCCATTAACGCCATGAAAAAAGCGGGCGTACCAACTGTACCTGGTTCTGTGGGTGCCGTTACGCTACATAATGCTGAAGAACAAGCACGCAATATTGGTTTTCCGCTATTGATTAAAGCGGCCTCTGGCGGCGGTGGGCGCGGTATGCGCGTCGTTGAGCGCTTTGATGAGCTGGTCGGTCAAGTACAGGCTGCTAAGCAAGAAGCTGAGCTCTGGTTCGGTGATGACACCGTCTATATGGAACGTTATTTACAAAACCCGCGCCACGTAGAAGTGCAGGTGTTGGGTGATGGTAATGGTAATGCTATCCATCTATATGACCGTGATTGCTCATTGCAGCGTCGTCATCAAAAGGTACTAGAAGAAGCGCCTGCTCCAGATATCCCAGATGATGTCCGCGAACCTATCTTGAAGGCCTGTGTGAAAGCCTGTGAGCTTGTGAAATATCGCGGCGCTGGTACGTTTGAGTTTTTGTTTGAAAATAATGAGTTTTTCTTTATTGAAATGAATACTCGAGTGCAAGTTGAACATCCAGTAACCGAGATGATTACTGGTATCGACGTCGTCGTTGAACAGCTTAAAATTGCAGCTGGCTATGGTTTGTCTTATCGTCAAAGTGAGATTGAAATCCAAGGTCATGCAATCGAATGTCGTATCAATGCTGAAGATCCAGTGACCTTTATGCCTTGCCCTGGTACCGTTAATCAACTATTTGCACCAAGTGGCGCAGGTGTTCGATTCGATTCGCATCTATACCCTGGCTATGAGATACCGACTTACTATGATTCACTCATTGGTAAGCTTATCTGCCATGGTCAGACTCGCCAGCAAGCCGTTGCTAAGACCATACACGCACTTGATGAGTTGATCATTGAAGGTATCAAAACCAATATACCGCTACATCGTGATGTGATTTTGGCAGATGAGAATTTTGCCAAAGAAGCACAAAATATTCACTATCTTGAGCGAGAAATGTTGACTGCGAATAAAGCTAAGAAAGAGGCGTAGAACAAAACGATTATAAATCGTAAAAATTTTATCAACTCTTATTGGAATAGCTGTACCAAAAGCTAATCATAAAAAAGCCGCTATCGATATAGCGGCTTTTTTATGATTAGTAGATGTCAAATAATCTGTGCAATATGATAAAAGCCACTTATTATGGCAATACTCTATTAAAAGTCATAAAGCACTCTGTACCGTCAGGATCAGCGCACCACTGCATCTGATTGCCGTCGTGGTACAAAAATGCGATCAACGCTTCATCAGTTTGATCAATCTGATTGCCTGAGCAATCTACTTCATTGTTATCATAGACCGTTTTGATAGCGATAACTGGCAGCCCTTCTTCACGATGTGTGACTAGATAGCGACCGTATGTCCACTCTTTGCCACTGACCGCCCACATCTCATTGTCCGCACCAAAATTATATAGCTCACGGCACTGATTCGACTTGTTGACTGACGCCATTAAGTTTTTACTGGCAGTTGGCTTAATGTTTAGTATGCGCGCTTCACTTTGAGTGATTATGCCACCATCCATATCAGCTACTACCTTAGGCTCTGCACTGTTTTTTTGCAGACTATTCGATGATGCCGCTTGCTGAGCTTTCGCGTCTTTGGTCATGGTGATAGAACTGTTTAAATCTATCTCCCATTGTCCTGCAATAGCTGGACTGATATGCGTAGTGATTGTCGGCTCAGTAACCGTCTCACCATTCACTGGCAATGAAGCCAGAATAGATGCCAATGTAAATGAAGCAAATGATATAGGTTCCATGATTAACCTTTTATTTATAATATTTTATATACATTAGCGTAAGTCGTAGACACCAAAAACACAAGTAACATTATGCTATTGGGCAAAATCCCCCAATCCAAACGATAACTAAAACCTTGGTCAGTAATGACGTTGAAGTAAGATAATGCCCGATAATCTATCCGCTTTCTACTCATAAAAAAATAACACCGTAGCTTTGCTTGTTGAGTACAAGGAGCTACGATGTTATATATTTATAAAATTAAGACCAGTAAAGTATTACGATATAGCTATCTAACACTAAGCAGCTTCTACATTCAATGCTTGAGCAAAGGCTGATAACGCCCCTTTTAGCATCGCTGATACTGTACTGCTACACGTACCGATGCCAGAGTACACTTCGCCATCTACATTCAGCTGAATATAAGCGGCGGCATTTGCATTGGTTTTATTATCACTATTGGTATCATCATTGATACCGTTACCACTGTTATGATGCGGGTTAATGGCATGCTCTGCATAGTTAATAATATGCAATGATTTGCCCGTGTGCTGTGCAAGACCGTCGATAAACGATGATAATGGACCATTACCCGTACCATCGATATCAATGGTATCGTTATTCATCTGCACTTGGCCGCTGAAATACACCTCACCGCCTTTGTTATTGACACTATAATCTAGTAACTCAAACTTACCTTGCTGCAAGTAGGTATTTTCAAAGGTTTGTAAAATTTCATCATTTTGTAATTCACGCGCAGCCGCTTCAGCTTGTTTTTGTACCACACGGCTAAAGTCAATCTGCATCCAACGTGGTAGGTTAAAGCCATAATTACGCTGCAAGATATACGCAACACCGCCTTTACCTGACTGGCTATTGATACGCACCACATCTTGATAGCTACGACCAATGTGCGCAGGATCGATTGGCAAATAAGCCACATCCCAAACATTGTCCGTCTCAGTTTGGTTGTTTTCATTATAGTCGAGTGATTTTTTGATGGCATCTTGATGTGAGCCGCTAAAGGCGGTAAAGACCAATTCACCCACATAAGGATGACGCGGATGCAATGGTAAGTTATTGCACTCGCTCACAACCTGTACGATTTCACTCATGTTGCTAAAATCAAGCTCAGGATCGATACCTTGGCTAAACAAGTTCATGGCCATGACCATAATGTCCATGTTACCTGTACGCTCGCCATTACCAAGCAACGTGCCCTCGATACGATCCGCACCTGCCAACACACCCAATTCGGCCGCGGCTACAGCACAGCCACGGTCATTATGAGTATGAAGGCTAATAATGACATGCTCACGCTGGGGAAGATTGCGGCAGAAATACTCTACTTGATCCGCAAAGACATTAGGCATAGATGCTTCAACCGTGGCTGGCAAGTTAAAAATTACCTCTTGGCCTTGTTGTGGTTGCCACACATCACAAACCGCATCGCACACCTCTACTGCATACTCAGTCTCTGTCTGGCTAAAGCTCTCTGGCGAGTACTGAAACACCCACTCAGTCTCAGGGTATTTGGCTGCGTACTCTTTCAATAGTTTGGCGCCAGTGATAGCAATTGCTTTAATTTCGTCTTTGTTTTTGGCATAGACTTTTTCGCGTTGTACACGGCTGGTTGAGTTGTAGACATGGACGACGGCACGTTTTGCACCTTTTAATGCTTCAAAAGTACGGGCGATTAAATGCTCACGCGCCTGTACCAATACTTGTAGCGTCACATCATCAGGCACGTGGTTTTCTTCGATAAGTTTACGGGTAAAGTCAAATTCAACCTGCGCCGCTGACGGAAAACCAATCTCAATTTCTTTGAAGCCAACCTCTACTAGTGTTTCAAAGAAACGCATTTTTTGTTCAATCGTCATCGGATCAATCAGTGCTTGGTTACCATCACGCAGATCCACACTTGCCCATATTGGCGACTTCTCAATTGTTTTGCTCGGCCAAGTACGATCTGGCAGCGATGGCGCAAAGGCAAATGGACGGTATTTACGGAAGTCGAAAGCGGCATTTTTCGGTGTGATCTTTGCAGTCCCAGTGGCTGCAGTATGCGTGGCTTGGTCAGACATAATCAATCCTTAGATGATATGGTTATTTGTATATTTAGCTAGGCGATTAGCTGTTGGTTAAATTTGTATTTATCATACGGGGTAACGAGTAGTTACACCATAATAATAGCAAAGTTTAGCAAATAGAAACCTGCTATTTTTTATTTTATTTTCCATATTTTTAGTGGAAAAACCTATTTTATTTATTATAATCGAATAAATTCACTATCAAGGCGGCAAAATGCCAGAAAATTATATAGGAAGTGCAGATACAGCAAATATAGATGACATCGATAAGCAGTTATTGCGCTTGTTGCAGACGCAGGCACGTATGAGTATCACGGAACTGGCTGAGCGCGTTAATCTCTCCGCCACCCCTTGCGCACGTCGTATTAAACGCTTAGAAGATGCAAACATTATCACGGGTTACTACACCAAAACCGATGCGCAAAAACTCGGCTATCCGCTTGCCGTGTTTATTGCTATCAGTATGGACCGTCATACCGCCGAGCGTTTTGAGCATTTTGAGCGCAGAGTGCAGAGTTTTGAGGAAGTCGTGAGCTGTAGTATTGTCACAGGACGTACAGAGGACTATCTGATTAAAGTCAGAGTGCGTGATATGGCGCATTATGAGGAGTTTTTATTGCATCGTCTCAATCGTATTGAGGGCGTTGCTCAAGTGCACACCAGTTTTGAGCTGCGAGAGGTATTTAGCCGTAGTGTCGTATAACAGCGTTGAAGGCGCTAAAAACGCTAAGCGAGCATTGGTGATTGTCTACGGAACAATAGGATTAAGATCAATCCAATCATCAATCCAATAGCCGCGACCAGTAACCCTGCATTGAAATTGCCATCCTCTCCTGCCAATGCTACCGTCACCAAAGGTCCCAAGAACTGCCCTAGTGCATAGGCGAGCGTTGCCAATGCAATCAGCAAATTAGAATAAGCAGGATTGATGTTTTTAAACAACGTGAGTGTCATCGCTACCATACCGACGAAGGTCAGACCTAGAATAACAGCATTGCCATATAATCCAAGCGCACCATCAAACCATATAGGCAAACACATGCCAAACGCTTATAATACCGTCAGACCCATTAGGGTTTTTATCTCACCGATACGTTTGGCAAGCGCGCCCCATAGTGGGTTTGACAACATCGCACAAATACCGACGACTAACCAAATCATCAATCCAGCATAGGTCTGCGTCGTTAAGCGCTGCGCTGCCATAACGGGGAGGAAAGTTGCTGAGCTGATATAGCCAAATCCTGCCAATATATAACTCATAAAAAGTAACGCAAGCGCTTTATGGTGTCCAGAAATGGCTTCATATAAAGAACGTTTGAAGTTCAAATAGCTCTGATGCACTGAGACATGCTGTTTCGAATCGTTCTGCTGTAACTCTGAGCTATTTACTGGTTTGGGTTTTATCGCATAAAGGAGCCATATCAGCGGTAAACTGGTGCAGCCTGCGACCAGCCAAATCACATCAAAATGATAGCCCAATGTCAGAAGCCACCACGTCACGATGGCAGAGGCACTAATACCAACACCAATGCCTGCGTAATGTACAGCCGATAATATAGAACGGCGCTCGGGACTCAGGTTTTGGATCACAAACGATGAGCTCAGAATCATCGCGACCCCGCTTGCAATTCCTGCGATTAGGCGAATGATATACCATAGTGTGAGCGACATATTTGGTACGACGAGTAGCATCGTTGTGACAACACTTATAATTGCCCAAAGCGTCATCGCTTGCCATGTCGCACGCTGAGGCACAAACATAGCAATGAGGGCACCGATAAAGTAACCGATATAATTGATTGATGCTAGCCAGCCAGCAATCGTCGTTGATAACGACAATTGCACCATAATATCAGGTAAGGTGGCGGTAAAGAGGAAGCGTCCATAGCCCATGACAACTGCCATGCAGTACATACCGATACAGGCAATGGCAGCTTCATTGGTGATAGTAGGTGCGATACGGCTTTTAATAGCAGTCATCATGACAGCGCCATTTTGTGGCAATTAGCACACAATCCTTTGTGTTAGATAATTAAAAGCAATAATAAATAAACGCAGAAATATAGAAGTTATTAGATATATTGGGTCGAGATGAAATATCAGCAAGAACTACGACACGTTTAACGCTATTGTCTCTGTCGTATCCTGTCCTAGCATTTGTACACGCTGATCACTAAACATATCCATATCAGGAGCTAGCGTACGCATAAACCGATCAAAATATAACATTTGCTTGGTCAATAAAGCAAAGTCACGCGGGAAATGAATACCGTGACGCTTGCCAACTTCGACAATCTCAAGCATCATTTTATTGAGCTCGTCGGCTTGCTCTTTACTATTAAACGGTACGCCGCTGGTAAAGGTTTTATCTTCTGCCATGATCGTTATCATCATGCGCTCTAAATCGTTACCTAAGGCGACCACATCGACTTTATTGCCGCCATGCGTCATTTCCATATCAATCATATGACGGGCCATCGCTTGATAATCACTATCTTGCATCGCTTGCATCATACCCATGCACGCACGCCAGCTCTCAGCTTTGAGTTTACCGACAATACCAAAGTCTAAGAAACCAATACGGCCGTCGGTCAATAGCATTAAATTACCAGCATGTAAGTCAGCATGAAAACTATTGCACAGCATGAGACTGGCAAACCATGTGTTTAACGTATCTGCCATGACTTGCGCAGGATCAGAACAGTACTGACGCATAAGCGATTCATCAACCATAGAAACCCCATATAGACGGCTCATTGTCAATACACGCTTAGTGGTCAACTCTTCATACACGGTTGGTGCCACGACCCGAGTGTTGCCTGATACGGCTAAGAACTGCTGAAAATCGCGGATGTTTTGTGCTTCAGCGATAAAATCGGTCTCGGCAAGCATACGCAGGCGAATCTCATCGATAATTGGCGCGATACTAGCGAACTTCATCGACGGCATCACTATTTCAAGTAGCTTAGTCACGCCATGTAATACGCCCAAGTCGGTCTGCATGATCGTCTCGACGCCAGGCTTTTGTACCTTTAGCACCACTTCATCACCATTATGCAAACGTGCCGCATGAACCTGAGCGATAGAAGCTGAGGCTAATGGCTCTGAGTCAATATGCGCAAACTTATCATTAAGACTCATACCCTCAGTCGCTAGTTCTTCTTTTAGCACTTGCTCGATATAAGCATAAGATAATGGTGTGGTTTGATCCAAACAACTTTGAAAAGCCGTGACATAATCACGTGGAAACAGCGAGGGTGTACTGGCGATAAACTGACCGATTTTGATATAAGTCGTGCCTAACTGCTCAAAGGTTTCTTTGAGTAGCATTGCATCAGGTTTCTCCCCTTTTGCGACTCTTAGCGCAGACAGACCTGCCACACTCGCGGTTTGGCGAACACGGTTGACGACATTAAAGGTATACTTTAACAAATGCGGACGATGAATTTTCATAAAAAACAACTATGCTAATAGAAAGGATTTGAAAATAGACAATATGATCTAAAGATACATCAAAGGCACATTATTCAATTGGGACTGCTACAGACAGGACACTCTGGATCTTTTCTATAACCCATCAGCCGTTGCTGCATCTGACTACCATCCCATATGAGTAGCTTGTTTGTCAGTGGATTTTTGGTTAACCCCAGATACTGCAAGGCGGTATTGGCTTGTAGGTTACCCATGACAGCTGTGGTACTCGCGAGCACGCCCGAATTGGCACAAGTCTGCTCATCAGCGGCTTCATCAAGCACGACTGAGCCAAACACACAATGATAGCAACCTGTGTCTAGATGTGGCTCAAACAGTGCCAGCTGCCCTTGCATCGCAATTGCCGAGGCAGAGAGTAATGGAATTTGATAGCGTACGCTAATGCGATTGATGACGTCACGAGTCGCAAAGTTATCCGTACAGTCCAATAACAAGTTTGGCTTACCCGAAGCCATATCGAGCAACTCATAAGCGTTGTCTTCATTTAACCTTGCCACTGTTCCGCAAGCTTCTATCAAAGGATTGATGCGCGCCAGCATAGCCGCTGCTGTCAGCGCTTTTGGCTTATTGATGTCATCAGGTAAAAAAAGTGTTTGGCGCTGTAGATTGCTTGCCTCAATCGCATCATCATCGATCAAATGAAGAGATCCTACCCCTGCACGCACCAGTGTCTCAGACGCTGGACAACCAAGGCCGCCTGCCCCTATCATAACCACGCGTGCTGACTTTAATCGCAGCTGAGCATCCATATCCCAACCGTCTAATAGTATTTGCCGCGCATAACGGAGCAGCTCATCATCTGATAGCTGTACTAACTCTTCTGCCATATTTATTCACAACCTATCATTAAAGAAGCTGACACATAAAACCTATCTATGGGCATTGCCCTAGCGTGACGCGATCATTACCACCATAATCTTGCACCGTGTGTACTGATCCAAAGCCGCTGTCTAAAAATAGCTGTCGAACCGCAGCACCTTGGTCAAAACCATGCTCGATAGCCAATAGTCCACCTGTACGCAAGTACTTTGGTGCTTGCACAACGATATGCTCGATATCAGCCAAACCATGATTGGGTGCACTGAGCGCATTAATCGGTTCAGCGGTTAGCCCTGCCAAATGCTCATCTGCCTCGTCAATATAGGGTGGATTCGAGACAATCACATCAAACCAATGCTTATCATCAGTGGGAAGCGCTTGATACCAGCTACTTTGGATAAATTCAACATGAGCAACATCATTACTCACAGCGTTGTGCTGAGCAACCTTGAGCGCCTCAAGCGATAAATCAACCGCCACCACTTGCCAATCAGCGTGCTTTAACTCATGAGCAAGACTGATAGCGATACAACCTGACCCCGTACCTAAATCCAGCAAGCGCTTATGATTTCTCGATACTGGCTGAGCATTTATCCAATTCAATACTTGTTCGACCAATACTTCAGTATCGGGTCTAGGGATCAAGGTGTGCTCGTTAACGCTAAAATTCAGCGACCAAAACTCTTGCTGTCCAGTTAGATAAGCAAGCGGAATACCTTGCTGCATCCTTACTACACCAGAATTGAACTGTGCAAGCTCACTCTCGGTTAGTTGATAGTCGTCATCCGTCATCAAAAACAGTTTCGGTTTATCAATGACATGCAACAACCAGTCCGTTAGCCAAAATGATGGTATCTGACTACTCGTATCACCATTCGTCAGTTGCCCAATTTGCTGCTTGATTTGACGAATGGTCAATACTGTCATAAGTGACTCTTAAAGATATTGTGGATATATAAATGCGAAAGTACTGCCGACGCTACTCTGACGCGCGCGGTGGCTCATTGGTATCGGTCAGATTTGGATTTGCCTTTGTTAATTTGTCATTATCACCGTATATATCGTCATTATCACCAATGACAATGTGTTTATCGACCAAGTAAATCAATATCAAAATTGGCACGCCAATCGCAAAGGTAAAAATAAAGAAAAACGGATAGCCCATATTGTCGACGACAGCACCAGAGTAACCACCCATCACTTTCGGTATGAGCGTCATCAGCGATGAAAAGATAGCATACTGTACCGCCGTAAAACGAATCGAGGTCAAGGCAGATAAGAACGCGATGAATACAGCACTGGCAAGACCTGCTGCCAGATTATCAAAAATCACTGCCACGTACATATGCGGCAAGCTACCAGGATGATAAGTGAGCAGGACAAATAATAAATTCGTCACGCAAGCCAGTATGGCACCGATCATCATCGCCTGCATCATACGCATCTTTTGAGCCAAAATACCGCCCAAAAAACCACCCGCAATAACCATGATGACACCGACTAACTTCACAGCATTGGCAATATCTGTCTTACTAAAACCCATATCTTGGTAAAAGACGTTTGAGATAACCCCTGCCACGATATCAGAAATGCGGTATAAACCAATCAAGGCCAGTAGTAATAACGCTTTTTTGCCATAACGGCGAAAAAAGTCAACCACAGGTTCAACCCAAGTGGTATAGGCCATTTCTTGTTTGACCACGCCTACTTTGACAGACAGGTAACCCACAACCGATGCCACCAATAGGCTTGCTAATAGATGAATCACTTCAAGTAAAAAAGCAAACATCACACTGTCTGTCTCTGGCAGTAACGCACCAACATTGACAAAAGCAATGATAAAAGCGACGACTGACAATACAAACACCAGTACCAAGCGTGCATAGTCTGAGGCTGGACGATCAATACGTATCTGCTCGCTCACAGGCTCCCGAATTATCAGCGTGGTCACCACACCTACGCCCATCACTGCTGCCATGATCCAATAGGTGTTGCGCCATGCTTCGTAACTATAAAACTCTTCAGTCGAACCGAAATAATCTGCCAAATAAAGCGCGCCTGCGCCTGCAAAAATCATCCCTAAACGGTAGCCCGCCGTATACATCGCCGACAATACTGACTGAAAACTCGCAGGGGCAAGCTCAATGCGATAGGCATCGACCACAATATCTTGCGTTGCGGATGAAAAGCCCAATAGCACGGCTGCCATTGCCATATAGTGCAAACTGCTCTCATCGGTCGGATTGATACTGGCCATCATATAAATCGCCAAAATAATCAAGAGCTGTGCGATCAAAATCCAACTACGACGGCGGCCCAGTAATTTAGTCAATATCGGTAGCGGCACCGCATCTACTAGGGGCGCCCAAATGAACTTGAACGAATAACCCAATGCTGCCCAACTAAAGGTTGTCACCACACTGCGATCAAATCCCGCCTCACGCAGCCATAACGACAAGCTGGAGAAAATAAGCAAAATAGGAATACCAGCCGCAAAACCCAAAAACAGCATGATCATAGCACGCCGATCAAGATAGGCTTTCGCCGCCTCGCCCCATGATTTTTTGGCGATGGGAGGTTTGGGTGGTACAGATTTGACAGCAGACATAATAACTCACCAACAATTGAGACAAATAACACAACTGCGCACAATTTTTATCAATCTTTAAAATCAGTTATCCATGAAAAGATCGATAAAAATTGCTCTACGTTGCACCAATATGATCATTACAACAAAATTCAGTTATGGTACTTGAGAACCTCTACCTTGACTAGATGTTTTTGCATTAACTCATTGATTCTGGCACTTTCACAACAGCTTATATGTCGCAGCAGTAACGCAGATTATAGCAATCTTTCACTATGGTTAAATCAGTCCTTAGTTTTCTTACTGCTTACTCTCATCAAAGATGTCTGACAACGCTTTCATTTATCGGTAATATGTAGATAGAGGTAGGATCAATACAAACTTGATCGGCTTATTACTGTCCTACCTAGTAACAAGAGCAATGGCGTTAATAGCAAGCTGGATGAGGTACTACAACAAGACTTAATGATTAATAATTTAAAACTTATAATTCTTATATATTAGTTTTATAAATACACAGTGCTTCGTTATGCTCTCTATATCAACAATGATTATCTCGATTGACTACTCGTTCTTTTTATTATCATAGCCTAGGAGTTTTACCATGTCCGACTCAACCAAAGCCACAACTGATAAAAACACAGCCCAAGATACTGCCGATTGTCCCATAAACCACGGCGATAACAACGCACCGACCAACACAACCTATGATCAAGGTGATGATAAAGGACCGACGATTCATAGTGAAAACGTTGATCAGACACATGCACCGCAGCGCCCTAGTATGGGTGGCTGTCCTGTTATGCACCAAGCGCACACCACCACAGCCTCTGCTGCTACTGATTGGTGGCCAAACAGCTTAAACCTAGACATATTGCATCAGCAAGACAAAAAGACTGATCCAATGGGAGCAGACTTTGATTACGCTGAAGCTTTTAAACAACTTGATCTAGAAGCGGTCAAAACGGATTTGAAAAACTTGATGACCGAGTCACAAGAATGGTGGCCAGCAGATTGGGGCCATTATGGTGGCTTGATGATTCGTATGGCATGGCACTCGGCGGGCACGTATCGCGGCGCCGATGGTCGCGGCGGTTCTAACACTGGCAATCAACGTTTTGCACCGTTAAATAGCTGGCCGGACAACGTCAATCTAGACAAAGCCCGTCGCCTACTGTGGCCGGTTAAAAAGAAGTATGGTAATAAATTGTCTTGGGCGGATTTGATGATCTTGGCAGGTAACATGGCTTATGAATCTATGGGCTTCAAAACGCTAGGCTTTGCTGGTGGTCGCGCTGATATCTGGCATCCAGAAAAAGACATCTACTGGGTTCTGAGCGCGAATGGTTAGCCGCTACCGAAAACCGCTACGATAGCGATAAAGATCGTGCCTCCCTCGAAAACCCACTAGCAGCGGTACAAATGGGCTTGATCTATGTCAATCCTGAAGGTGTCGATGGCAACCCTGACCCATTAAAGACCGCTCAAGACATGCGTACGACGTTTGCGCGTATGTCAATGAACGATGAAGAAACGGTTGCCTTGACCGCGGGTGGTCATACCGTTGGTAAGTGTCACGGTAATGGCGACGCGACGACACTAGAAGACGAGCCAGAAGCGGCAGACGTCAAAGAGCAAGGTCTAGGCTGGCGCAATCCTAAAGGCAATGGCAATGCAGGTGATACTGTTTCAAGCGGTATTGAAGGCGCGTGGACAACCAATCCAACCCAATGGGATCACGGCTATTTTGAGCTCCTCTTGAATCACAACTGGGCATTAACCAAAAGTCCAGCAGGTGCATGGCAGTGGGAGCCAACGGATATTAAAGAAGAAGATCGTCCATTAGACGCGCATGATCCGAGTGTTCGTCGTAATCCGATCATGACTGATGCTGATATGGCGTTGATTAAAGACCCTGTATACCGCGAGATTTCAGAGAAATTTCATAACGACCCAGCGTATTTTGATGAGGTGTTTGCCAAAGCATGGTTCAAACTGACTCACCGCGATTTGGGGCCCAAGACTCGTTACCTAGGGGCAGATGTACCGAGCGAAGACTTTATCTGGCAAGACCCTATTCCAACAGGCAATGCAGATTTGAATGCTGATGATATTGCGACGCTAAAATCGCAAATATTGGACAGTGACTTGAGTCGCCGTGAATTAATCATTACGGCATGGGATAGCGCACGTACATTCCGCGCATCAGACTATCGCGGCGGTGCAAATGGCGCGCGTATCCGCTTAGCCCCGCAAAAAGACTGGGCAGGCAATGAGCCAGAGCAGCTACAAAGCGTGCTTGAGACATTAACCAACATTCAGTCTAATTTTGATAAAGACGTGAGTTTGGCCGATCTGATTGTGCTCGCTGGTAATGCCGCTATTGAACAAGCAGCAAACGATGCAGGTGTAGAGGTTACCGTACCGTTTACCGCAGGTCGCGGTGATGCAGAAGCAGCAATGACCGATGCAGAATCTTTTGCAGACTTAGAGCCACTGCATGACGGTTATCGCAACTGGGTCAAAGAAGACTACGCGGTCTCTCCTGAAGAGATGCTACTTGATCGCACTCAGCTGATGGGATTAACCGCGCCTGAAATGGTCGTATTGATTGGCGGTATGCGCGTCCTCGATACCAATTATGGACAGAGCCAACATGGCGTTTTCACTGAACGTGCAGGGGTCCTGACCAATGACTTCTTTGTCAACTTAACAGATATGAACTACACATGGCATCCTGTGAATGCAGCAGATAATACTGCCAATAACTACGAAGTACGTGAGCGTGGTACAGGAAACTTTAAATGGCAAGCCAGCCGTGTGGATTTGGTATTTGGCTCAAACTCTATCTTGCGTGCTTACGCTGAGCTATATGCGCAGGACGATAACTCAGAGAAATTCATTCATGATTTCGTTCGCGCTTGGAGTAAAGTCATGAATGCGGATCGTTATGACGTTGCTGAGTAAGCGTTATTAATCAGATTAATGAACAGTGAGTAAGTCTATCAATCATGAACAGCTATCTTTTATAAGGTAGCTGTTTTTTTATGCCTAAAATTTAGATATTCAACAGTCTCAAATATTCTGAGTCACACATACCCTATCTAAATAAATCAAATGACTAAAACCAAATGACTGTAAGAAATACCGTAAAAGCAAGAGGACTATAAAAAATTCATATTCATAATTATCATAAATTGATAGCTATTTATTATATACAAGAATAATAGCTTTGTTTTACACTACGCTCTTATGGCACATTTGTACGTTTTTACTTTCATATACAAACCTTTCAAATATAGATAAGGTTTGTATTGTTACACAATAGGATTCAGTGATGGCAATCGATGTAGTGGTCAATCAGCGACATTTGCAAATTCAGCTCAAACAGTTGGAAACAGTCTGGCATACGGTGATCAATGGCTATAACTTAAGTCAAGCAGCGACTGTGCTACACACCAGCCAATCGAGCTTATCAAAGCATATCGCGGCACTTGAAAACCAACTGAAGACCGAAGTATTTATTCGTCAAGGAAAGCGTCTAACAGGGCTGACCACCATGGGTACGGCGCTTATGCCACATATCGAGTCCATCTTTGCCGAGATCCGTACGATTGAAAATCTAAGCCTAGATTTCAACAATCCTAATATCGGCACACTGACGATTGCAACGACTCACACGCAGGCACGATATGTCTTACCAAAAGTGGTTAAAGAATTCAAAGATCGTTTTCCCAAAGTAAACTTAATCTTGCAACAGGCCGATCCTGAGACCATCGCACAGATGGTGATTCGTGGTCAGGCTGATATTGGTATCGCAACTGAGTCCTTACTACACAATAACTATCTTAGATGCTACCGTTATTACGACTGGACACATCGTGTCATCGTGCCAAGCGATCACGAACTTGCCAAGCAAGACTCTATCGATTTGCCAACCCTTGCCAGCTATCCCATTGTGACCTATCACGGCGGCTTTACTGGACGCGGCGCGATTGATAAAACCTTTGAGGCAGCAGGCCTAGAGCCAGATATTGTACTCGCCGCGCTTGATGCTGACGTTATTAGTACCTATGTTGGACTTGGCTTAGGCATTGGTATTATTGCCGAAATGGCATTTGAACCGAGTCATTATCAGAACCTAACTGCCATACCAGTCGATCACTTCGGGCGTTTCACCAGTTGGATGGCGGTGCGTGATGATGCAGAAATCCGCCAATACGGTCGTGCCTTTATGGAGCTGTGTCAGAAACAATTCGACAACTAAAACCAAGGGGCTAAACCGCTGGTCTTACCTTACCCCACCTTTACCGAGCTTATGTATAAGTGATAAAATACAGTCTAGAACGTTATTCAACGTTTTATTTCGTTTTTATTTCTGCATGTATTGCTGGACGCCTAGACATTTAATTGTACTGGGTGTCGATCACTGCATGTCCATTTGCTTCTATGTAACAGGTGATACCGCTCATGGAAAAACTCGTAGCGATCATTATGGCAGTTTTTGCCGTCCCCTTGATTATTGGTGGCGCTTATCTGCTCTCTTTAGGCGGTAGTCCTTACTATCTTTTTGCTGGCGTTATGATGTTAGCGACAGCATTTTTATTGTTCAAAAAACACTGGAGTGCTTACGGGGTTTACGCGATCTTTATCGTTGTGACACTAGTATGGTCGCTTTGGGAATCTGGATTTTATTGGTGGGCGCTGGCAACTCGCTTGGGCTTCCCGCTAATATTTGGTTTATTGATGCTTTTACCGTGGGTCTCTAAGAAGATGCACGGGCAACACACTCAAGTAACAAACACAAGCAACGCTAAGAAAAGTCCTCTTTATTATTGGGGACTAATGGCCAGTGTGGTTGTGGGTGCACTGCTCTCTTTCGGTAGTATGGCCAATAATGCCACCGACAAATTGGGCGAGCTCGATTTGACTGCCAACGATGACGGCGATCAAAACGCCAATTCTGCAAACCTTGGTGATCCACTATCAAATGGTCAGCAAACACCAGATGGTGAATGGAGCGCGTATGGCCGTACTGACTATGGACAACGCTACTCTCCTCTGACTCAGATCAACACTGATAATGTCAAAGATTTAGAGCTCGCTTGGCAAATCCAAACCGGAGATGTCAAAGGTCCTAATGACGTTGGTGAAACCACTTATCAAGCAACACCATTGAAAATCGGCAACGCCTTGTATATGTGTACGCCTCACAACTGGGTATTGGCATTAGATGCCGACTCTGGTGAGACATTGTGGAAGTTTGATCCTAAAGTTGGCGAAAACCTCCAACGTCAGCATCAAACCTGTCGCGGTGTGTCTTACTATGCTGGTCAAGCTGGCACGGATAATACTGCTCCAGTTGCTACTGTTGAGGCAGCTGACAATAGTGCCACTGACGATACGTCCATCGCCAGCACATCTGCTGCTACTAGCGATACAATAGTACAAAAAATCGCGGGGAATACCTTTGAAAACGCATCTAAGCAATGTGATGCCAAGATATTTATCCCAACCTCTGATGCCAAGCTATATGCACTAGATCCAAAAACTGGGCAACGCTGTCAAGACTTTGGTGAAGATGGCGCATTAGACCTCATGCACAACATGCCGTTCCAACAAGCAGGCTACTACTATTCAACATCTGCACCCGTCGTCGCAGGTGGGGTTATTATTGTCGCTGGTGCTGTCAACGACAACTATGATGTGAACTCACCTTCTGGTGTGATCCGTGCTTATGATGTTAATACTGGCGAACTCATGTGGAACTGGGATTCAGGCGATCCTGACAATACAGCACCTTTTGATGTCAACGATCCAACCCAAGTCTATCGCACCAGCTCGCCAAATTCATGGTCGACAGCCAGTGCTGATGAAGAGCTTGGATTAGCATATTTCCCAATGGGTAACCGCACACCCGATCAGCTAGGTAGCTATCGTAACGCTGCTGAAGAAAAATATGCCACCTCTGTGGTTGCACTAGATCTTAAAACAGGTGAAGCGCGCTGGGTACAGCAGTTTGTCCATCATGATCTTTGGGATATGGATACGCCTGCTCAGCCAACATTGCTTGACTTAGATACCGCTGATGGTGTTCAACCTGCGTTGGTTATACCGACCAAACAAGGCGATGTCTACGTCTTGAACCGTGCAACAGGCGAGCCTATTGTACCTATCAAAGAGCGTGATGCACCGCAAGGCTATCTCATTGCTGGTGAACATGCATCGCCAACACAGCCTTACTCTGGTTTGAGCTTTGAGCCGCCGATGTTGAAAGAAAAAGACATGTGGGGCGCAAGTCTCATCGATCAAATGATGTGCCGTATTGAGTTTAATCAACTTAACTATGATGGTCGTTATACACCGCCGTCAACCAATGGCAGTATCGTTTATCCTGGTAACTTTGGTACCTTTAACTGGGGCAGCCTCGCTGTTGACCCTGAAAATGGTGTGATGTTTGGTATGCCGACCTATTTGGCATTTACCTCAAAGCTTATTCCTAAGGAATCGCTAGGTGATGCTGAGACCAATAAAGGCGAACAGGGCGTTAATGCCAATGAAGGCGCAGATTATGCAGTAGAGCTTGGGCCTTTCTTATCTCCTTTAGGTGTACCTTGTCAGCAGCCACCATGGGGTACGGTCGCTGCAGCTGACCTAGCCACAGGTGAGATTGCGTATCAACGCAAAAATGGCACGGTTCAAGACTTGTCTCCTCTACCATTGAAGTTTGAGCTGGGTGTGCCTGGTATTGGTGGCCCTATCATCACCAAAGGTGGCGTGGCTTTCTTGTCTGCTGCAACCGAAAATAACTTCCGAGCTTATGATCTAAAAAATGGCGATGTGCTATGGAATGTTCGTATTCCAGCAGGTGGCCAAGCCACTCCTATGACTTACTTGAACTCTAAAGGTGAGCAGATGGTAGTACTGGTAGCTGGTGGACATGGTTCAGTAGGTACGAAGATTGGTGATTATGTTGTGGCTTATAAGCTTGGTGACCAAGCTAAATAATCGGTCTAAGTGATCGACTGCAATAATCACTCAGTTAAATAACCTCATTTTGAGAAAGCAGGTAACTTCGGTTACCTGCTTTTTTATGTGCTGACGCTTTTTATTATGCAATTGTTTTTATGATGATAGGCTTATCTATCAATGGATGCTGTTGCTCATCAAGCGCCTAAATCATCGATAATCTGTCTTTGTTATGATTTATTGCTACTCAGTAACATAGCTTGAAATCGATAGCGGTGACAAGCATATCAAGAGAAAATAATTAATAACTCTACTGGATAATTTATGAGCAACAAAATTCCTTTATCTTTTTTAGATCTAGCACCTGTACCTGAAGGCAAAACAATCTCTGAAGGCATCGCCCAAACGGTCGAAACCGCACAGCAAGCAGAAAGATCTGGCTTAAACCGTTATTGGATGGCAGAGCATCATAATATGCCGGGTATCGCTAGTGCGGCAACCTCAGTATTGCTATCGCATATCGGTAGCCAAACCGAGAGCATCCGTATTGGGGCTGGTGGCGTGATGTTACCGAACCATGCACCTCTCGTGATCGCTGAGCAATTCGGCACATTGCAGGCATTATATGGCGACCGCGTTGACTTAGGGTTAGGACGCGCACCTGGCACTGATGGTGCTACTTTTCAGGCACTACGCCGCCAAATGAAGGACGCCGAGCGTTTTCCACAGGATGTACAAGAACTGATGTACTTCTTGGGCAATGATACCGATGGCAGCCATGTACAGGCGTTCCCTGGCGCCAAATCAGGCATCCCTATTTGGATATTAGGCTCTTCTCTATTTGGTGCGACCTTAGCCGCGCATTTAGGATTGCCCTATGTGTTTGCCTCACATTTTGCACCGCAAATGCTAGGAAAAGCCATTAAAGCCTATCGTGAGCAGTTCAAGCCGTCTGCCTATTTAGATAAGCCTTATGTCATGCTGGCTGCAAACCTGTTACTGGCTGACGACGATGAAACCGCTGAATATCACTTTACTTCAGCACAGCAGAGTTTCGTACGCTTGCGCCGTGGTGAGACAGGTCAAATGCCAAAGCCTACGCACGATATGGATAGCATCTGGAGCCAAGCAGAAAAAATGATGGTAGATAATGCGCTGTCAGTTTCATTCATTGGATCTGTCGAAACGGTCAAACCAAGACTGGCTGCGTTTTTGGCAACCCATCAACCAGATGAATTGATTGTAACTGCTAATGTGCATAATCAAGCAGCGCGTATTCGTTCACTTGAACTTACACCGGAGCTAAACTTATTTACTTTACAATCAAATGAGACACTTGCATAATTATTGCTAAACCTTAACTGGATTTTTGACATGGAAGCAACTGCTATTGTTGGTGCATCATTGATGATTGGCTCGTCGATATTTATGTATATCTTGGCATTTCTTGCAGTCATGGCTATCGGTGGGTATCTGACCTATCGTACTAGTCCAAAGCAAAAGCAACGCCGAGAAGATAAGCGCAATCAAGACAATCTGAATTAATATAAAAAAGCCCCTTTTTTTCTGAAAAAGGGGCTTTTTTAGTATAGTAAAACGCATTAAAGCTTAATATATTAAAAATTATAGGGTCTGTTAAAGTGAATGCAGCAAACCTTTTTCCTAGATTCTTTACTACATTAAACCAAGCGCACGTAATGCTGCGGCACCAAATGCCATCCCAAACATACCCACCACTGTCGTAAACGCCAAAATATTTGCCGCGAGCACATCATTGCCACCCATAGCCTTCGCCATCACATAACTGGCCGCAGCAGCTGGTGATGCCACCATCAAGAATAGCACGCCCATATGTACGCCTGATAAACCGAATGTTAATCCAATCGCAATGGCGACGATTGGTGCAATGACAATACGACCAATACTGGCCTGCATTGACAACCCTGACGCATTCAGCATTGACTTCAAATCAATACTGGCGCCAGCGCAAATCAATGCCAATGGCAATGCGACCGCTGCCAACAAATCACCAGTCGTGTGAATCACACCCGTAAGTGGCGGCAATGGCAGCGCCTTATAGGCAAATGCTGATAGCAATGCTAATATCAGTGGATTAGTAAATACCTTTTTGATAATCATAATACTGCGACTGATCAACGTATCATCCACACTTTTAGAGACACGACTTAACGTAATGACCGCTAAAATATTGAACAATATGGTGACTACGCCCATGTAGACCGCACCAATACTTAAACCACGCTCACCATAAGCATTAGCAACGGTTGCGAGGCCAATAATAGCCATGTTACTACGGAAAATACCTTGTACGAACACGCCTTGGTCGGCAGGACGTTTGACAAAACGCTTGGCGTATAGCTCCGCCCCAAAAAACAGAACAAATGTCACCAAAATACCAACAAAAATTAGCTTAACTTGCTGACCATAATCAACATCGCTATCGACCACGCTAAAAAACAACAAGCAAGGCAGGCAGTAGTTAAAAACAAAGCTGGATGCCTGATCAATGAAACTTTGACTTGCCTCGCCACGTCTTTGCATAAAAAAACCCAACCACATCAAAGCAAGGTTGGGGAATACAATAGTAATAGCAAAAACAATAGCATCAATCATAAATAGGCTCAATTCGGTGACAAGCCCATCATGATATGAGCATCAACAAGAAAATTTAATAAGTAATAATCAGATTTTATGACCTAGTATAGAGACAAAGCAGCAAGTAAGACAAGTTTGAATGAAACTTTATTTCGATAATGAGGTAGATTTCTAATAAACAAAAGCCCGTAATAATATTTTATTACGGGCTTTTTATATCATGGATGCTTTGTTATAAAAGGCTTTAGCATACTACCGTTATGAGTCAAGCGCAGCTTTTGCTTTTTTGTGTTTTTTGACCGTCATCGCCAGTAACTGTATAGCAGCAGGTGTGACACCACTGACACGTCCAGCTTGAGCAAGCGTCGCAGGACGAACTTGTGTGAGTTTTTGCACGATCTCATTTGATAGTCCTGAGACGACACTATAATCAAAATCTAACGGTAGCACCGTGTTTTCTAGGCGCTTCATTTGATCAATATCTTCTTGCTGACGATCAATGTAGCCGGCATATTTAACAGAAATCTCGATCTGCTCGCCCACTTGTGCATCAACGGTTGAGTCAGTGATAGCCGCGATATCAGCAAAATGTATTTGCGGACGCTTGAGCAAATCAAAGGCAGTCGATTCTTTAGACAGTACCTCACCCGTCTGCTCAGTCACTTGCTTACCTAACGCGTTGGTAGGCGTGGCCCACATATCTTTTAGGCGTGACGTTTCTGTTGAGATCGCTTCCATTTTTTCTTGGTAGGCTTGCCAGCGTACATCATCTACCAGCCCTAATTTACGACCCGTCTCAGTTAAGCGCTGATCGGCATTGTCTTCACGTAAGAGCAAGCGATACTCTGCGCGGCTCGTAAACATACGATACGGCTCGGTCGTACCATGAGTAATCAAGTCATCGACAAGCACACCAAGATACGCTTCATCACGGCGCGGGGTCCATGTGTCAAACTCGCTGTTATTGGTCGTCACCAATGCTGCATTGGTACCTGCCAGCAAACCCTGCACGCCCGCTTCTTCATAACCAGTCGTACCATTGATCTGACCCGCAAAGTACAGACGATCAATCGACTTGGTTTCAAGCGTAGGCTTTAGGTTTTGTGGATCAAAGTAATCATACTCAATCGCATAACCGGGACGAGTAATATGCGCATTTTCTAAGCCTTTCATGCTATGGATAAAGTCTAATTGTACATCGAATGGCAAACTGGTCGAAATACCATTCGGATATAGCTCATGCGTGGTCAGACCTTCTGGCTCGATGAAAATCTGATGGCTGTCTTTATCCGCAAAGCGATGAATTTTATCTTCGATAGATGGGCAATAACGCGGGCCTACGCCTTCGATTTTGCCAGAGAACATTGGTGAACGGTCAAGGTTTTCACGAATAATGTCATGAGTACGCGCATTAGTATGGGTTATATAACAATTGACCTGCTCAGGATGCATGGAGACGTCACCCATATAGCTCATCACTGGCAATGGCGTATCACCCGGTTGTACCGTCATCACGCTAAAATCAACGCTACGTGCATCGATACGCGCTGGCGTACCTGTTTTTAGACGGCCTACTGGTAGCTTAAGCTCACGCAAACGATCCGCAAGCTTAATAGACGGCTGATCCCCTGCACGTCCACCATTTGAGTTTTCCATACCAATATGAATGACACCGCCCAAGAAAGTCCCTGAGGTTAATACGACTGTTTCGGTCTTAAAAACAATACCTGTAGACGTCACAACTGCTGTCGCACGGCCATTCTCTACCAAGATATCATCAGCGGCCTGCTGAAATATATCTAGGTTTGGCTGATTTTCTAGCGTATGACGAATAGCCGCTTTATACAAGATACGGTCTGCTTGCGCACGTGTGGCACGAACAGCAGCCCCTTTACGACTGTTTAGCACACGGAACTGAATACCCGCTTTGTCCGTTGCCAGCGCCATCGCACCGCCTAACGCATCAATCTCACGCACCAGATGCGATTTGCCGATGCCACCAATTGCTGGGTTACAGCTCATCTGCCCGAGCGTCTCAATATTATGCGTCAACAATAAGGTCTGTGCGCCCATACGTGCAGCCGCTAGAGCAGCTTCTGTACCAGCATGACCACCGCCGATCACTATCACGTCGTAATGTTTTGGGTATTGCATGTGTGCCTCACTTGACTCATAACGCTGCTGATTGCCATATCCTATTTTCAAATAAGAAAACAGTCAGCAAATAAACGTCAGTCGTATTTATAAAAAAGATAACGACTCAGATAAGTCGTTCATAATTGGTTAGGGCGTGTTCTTATTTTGAAAATGGTGATAAAAATGAGGTAAATTGCAGTCAAACAAGAAAAATAGCGCAGATAATATCAGGATATTAACCAGCTATTTGACATAGTTTGGCAATATTTAACCATTTTTAGCCCATTCAGATGCTTTTGTTCAGATTAAGGACACGCCCTGAATAACCTATCATTATAACAATTTTTTCACGCTTAAAAAACGCTAGGACAAAAACTATTATAATTAAGCACAAAGATATTTGTGCCAGCATCACTTTAGTTGTTAGCTTCTGAGTTTGTAATGATGTCTTAGTTATTACTGTTTCCACGGCTCAAGGGTACGATCTGATCCGATTGACCACTAGACAGCATATGATGGCTACCATACCCTTCTGGATTGATCTGTAAATACGCATTCATTTGACCAATCGCCTCACCATCATCACTCGCTAAAATCTGCGCTTTGATGAGCTCAACTGGCGGTAATGGTAAGTTTTTAAGCAAGGCCAAGCGCTGGTGGTTGTCACCCTTGTTGACTACCAGTTCGATAAGCTGACGAGCATCGATAGGCAAATCTGGCGTGTTCTGTGCCAACAGTGCCAAATGATAAGCACCTGCTGGATCTTGGTCCACAACAATGCGCTGCTCGATAGCGATATAGGTCGCTTCAGTTGCACCGCCCGCCACACTAAGCTGATGAATACACTTGAGTGCTGAGTATGACTCGTTGTTAGCAATCTCAATAATGCGTGTAGATTCATTCTTTAGACGCTCACGGCTCTTTTCAATCGCCGCCTGCTCAGCCGCTTCTGTTTGCTCGTTTAACTGTTCACTGGTTTGGTTATTCATAAAACCCTCTTACTCATCTGATAACTATTATTTATATAGCTTGTATCTTGGAAACTATATGGGGGTAAATCCTATAAAAACAACGAAGCCTAATGATATAGGCGCGTGGAAATATTAGTAGGGACAGAAATGGATACGCTACTAATAACACTAATAGCGACAATAAAAAAAACCCAAACAGCCATTAAATGACCATTTGGGTTTGCTGTGCTCATATCTTATAAAGGCTAATTGGACATTAAAGACATCCAGTTAATACTTTCAAGTATTAAGCAGCTGGGCTGTTTGCTTCGATCAATGGCTTTAGCTCACCCGATTGATACATTTGCAAGATGATGTCTGATCCGCCCATCAACTCGCCATCAATCCATAATTGCGGGAACGTTGGCCAGTTAGCAACCTTCGGTAACGTTGCACGAATTTCTGGGTTTTCTAAAATATTTACAAACGCAAATGGACGACCAATCTGAGTCAACACTTCGATAGAGCGCGCAGAAAAGCCACACTGCGGAAATTGCGGTGTACCTTTCATGTAGATAATAACTTTATTGTCACGGATTTGATCACGGATCAATTGTTCAACGTCGTTTGCAGCAGTGTTTGGGGTTTGCTCACTCATAAAAGCTCCTATTGATAAAACGGTTCATTAAAATGATTATTTATATAAAAATAATTGTGTAAAGACGTGGCTGATACATGGGGCGACTGCCGCTGTATTACAAGCACGAATTTCGACCTATGTAGGTTCAACAGCATTAGGGACTAATAATACCACGGCATTGGCCATGATGCCCTCTTGACGACCCGTAAATCCCAATTTTTCAGTCGTGGTGGCTTTTACACTGATATTGCTAATATCCGTTTGCAAGTCGCTGGCGATATTAGCGCGCATGGCTGGGTTATGCGGCGCCAGCTTTGGACGCTCGCACATCACGGTGATATCAGCGTTGCCTAGTCTATAACCAGCCTCTTGCACTTTACTATAGACATAACGCAGCAAAATCCTTGAATCCAGTCCAGCATGTGCCGCATCGGTATCAGGAAAATGCTGCCCGATATCACCAAGCGCCAATGCACCAAGTAGCGCATCAGCAAGTGCGTGCAAGACCACATCCCCATCAGAGTGTGCGAGCAAACTATGAGAATGCTCAATCGGTACGCCTGCTAGAATGACATATTGCTGCTGCTGACCGTTATTATGAAAAGCATGAACATCGATACCTTGACCAATTTTTATCATTATTATTCCAAGATGCATTAAACGTGATTAAAATAATTCAAAACCACTATCTGAATTTTCAAAGCGGTTTTACGAATAGCCAGACGCCATCGGTCGCCACCAGTTTCAATTAACTGGTATAATATGACGTTTATTTTATCATAATACCAGATCCAAAAGACAAGCTGACGTTGTTGTGCTGAAACTACGTATTGTAGTAAATGCATAATTTTTGGCGTCACTGTTTGCTTTGGATAACGTATAAATAGTTGAGCCGTTTTATGTCAGCCATACAAGATACTTCAAGCACACCCGTTTCTGAGTCTTTTAATGCTCATCGCCCTTTGACACTTGCCGATGTCGAAAATCCTAGCACCAAGCATGTGATTGTCGGTATGTCAGGTGGGGTCGATTCTTCTGTATCAGCCGTATTACTTCAGCAGGCAGGCTTCAAGGTTGAAGGCCTGTTTATGAAGAACTGGGAAGAAGATGACGGCACTGAATACTGTACAGCGATGGATGATCTAGCAGACGCGCAAGCCGTATGTGACAAAATCGGTATGAAGCTGCACACGGCCAACTTTGCTATGGAATATTGGGATCGCGTATTCGAGCACTTTTTGGCGGAATATAAAGCAGGACGCACCCCAAACCCTGACATCTTGTGCAATAAAGAGATTAAGTTTAAGGCGTTTTTAGACTATGCGTTGACCCTTGGTGCAGATTATATCGCGACCGGTCACTATACACGCCGCAGTGTGAACTATACCAATGCCGAAGGTGATGAAGTTGCGCAGCTCTTACGCGGGCTTGATAATAACAAAGACCAAAGCTATTTCTTGCATGCGGTTGGCGGCGACAAGATTGCCAAAACGCTATTCCCCGTTGGCGAGCTTGAAAAGCCAGTGGTACGTCAGATTGCTGAAAAGCATGACCTAGCGACGGCTAAAAAGAAAGACTCTACCGGTATTTGCTTTATTGGTGAGCGCCGCTTTAAAGACTTTTTACAGCAATATCTGCCTGCCCAAAAAGGCGAGATACTTACTGATGATAATAAAGTCATCGGTACTCATGATGGCCTCATGTATTACACATTGGGTCAACGCGGCGGCATCGGCATTGGCGGTGTTAAAGACCGTGTAGAGGCGCCGTGGTTTGTATTGGCAAAAGACTTAGACAAAAACCGCTTAATCGTCGGTCAAGGGCATGAACATCCCATGCTAATGAGCAACGAGCTAAAAGCCTATAAGCTCGATTGGATTGATGGTTTACCACCTGTGGATGTGTTTAGCGACGAAGGCTTAGCCTGTATGGAAAAGTCTCGCTATCGCCAGCCTGATCAAGCGTGCCGCGTGTTTGCGACCAATGCTGATGGCAGTGAGGTTCGAGTGGTATTTGATGAGCCGCAGCGCGCTGTCACCCCTGGTCAGTCAGCGGTATTTTATATCGATGAAGTATGTTTAGGCGGCGGCGTGATTGAATCTATCGATGCACCATGTGGATTTTAATTGCTTCCTAACACCCAACTTAAAGCACAGATGTTGATGCAGTAAATAGATTTATTTTGACGAGGGTCAACATCGCTTTATTTGCATAGACCGCTTTTTTAATATCATATTTCTGCTATATTACGCGCAACGATTTCGACGTCGTTTATTATATGGTAATTTTTTATCTAGACTCTTGCAGTTTTTTATTTCATAACTACTGAGGCACAACCATGACCCCACTTACCGCTCTCTCTCCAATTGATGGTCGTTACGCATCAAAGGCTGACAGCTTACGTCCTTATTTATCTGAATTTGGTCTAATCAAAGCTCGCGTTACGGTAGAGATTCGCTGGTTGCAGTCTTTAGCTGACAACAGCGCAATTGGTGAATTAGCAGCATTTGATGACCAGACCAACGCTTTTTTGAATGCAATCGTTGATGATTTTAGCGAAGCCGATGCCCAAGCGATCAAAGACATCGAAGCGACGACCAATCATGATGTAAAAGCGGTTGAGTACTTTATCAAGGACAAGTTCCGGGGTCAGGATGCCTTGATTGATTCACTTGAGTTTATTCACTTTGCCTGTACCAGTGAAGATATCAATAACCTATCGTATGCATTGATGCTCAAAGACAGCCGCAAGCTTGTCGTTGCCAAAATGCAGCAAGTGACTGATAGCATCGTTGACTTAGCGATTGCTCATGCTGATCAACCAATGCTATCACGTACACATGGTCAGACAGCCAGTCCAACGACATTGGGTAAAGAGATGGCAAACGTGGCCTACCGCCTAGCCCGCCAAATCAAGCAAATCAATCAAGTAGAACTGTTAGGTAAAATCAATGGCGCCGTTGGTAACTATAATGCGCATTTTTCAGCGTATCCTGACGTCGACTGGCAGAGCCATGCTGAAGCATTTATCGATCAGCGTCTAGAGCTAACCTTTAACCCTTATACGACTCAAATTGAGCCACATGACTATATCGCTGAGTTGTTTGATGCTGTTAAGCGCTTCAATACCATCTTGATCGATTTCAACCGTGATATTTGGCAATATATCAGCTTAGGCTATTTTAAACAGCGCCTAAAAGACGGTGAAGTTGGCTCTTCTACCATGCCGCATAAAGTTAATCCAATTGACTTTGAAAACTCTGAAGGTAACTTAGGCGTTGCCAATGCGATGCTGGCACATTTGGGTGAGAAGTTACCGATTTCACGTATGCAGCGTGACCTATCGGATTCAACGGTGTTGCGTAATATCGGTGTTGGTCTAGCACAGAGCATGATTGCTTTTGATGCTTGCCTAAAAGGCGTGGGTAAACTTGAGCTAAATGCGCAGCGTTTAAATGATGACTTGGATCAAGCGCAAGAAGTGTTGGCAGAACCGATTCAAACGGTCATGCGTCGCTACCGTGTTGAAAACCCGTATGAGAAACTAAAAGCCTTGACTCGCGGTAATGCCATGACTCGTGAAGCCATGCTGACGTTTGTCGAAAGTGATGAGCTATCGGCTGTTAGTGATGCGGATAAAGAACGCCTACGTGCATTGACGCCTGCTACTTATATCGGTAATGCCGCTGAACAAGCACGCGCTATTAAAGAATGGATTGCCAAGCTGTAATTTTAACGATTAATAGCAGCCAGCGAGCACTATGCATCAAAATAAAAAATCTGTGCTTGCTAGTACGATTGCGGTATTTGTCGTCATGGTACTGGCAAGCATTGAGCCTCTAGAGTGGTCGAGCTACCTGCTACATCAGTTCGGTACGCTACTTTTTTTGGCATTAATGCTAGGTGCTTATCGCTATCGCTACGTTAGCTCACGCTCCTATGTGCTCGCATCGATATTTCTGATCATCCATATTATTGGTGCGCGTTATCTATACTCTTACGTGCCCTACAATGACTGGACACAGCAACTATTCGGTATACGTTTAGATGAGTTATTTGGCTGGCAGCGCAATATGTACGATCGTCTTGTCCATTTTAGCTACGGGCTTTTACTGTTCAATGCGATGGTAGATGTCTCAAAGTCTATCTTCAAAATTCAATCTGTCAAACTACTCATCGCACTTGCTCTCATGATTAATATGTCATCAAGTCTGCTCTACGAATTACTCGAATGGGGCCTTGCAATGACGTTATCACCAGAAGCTGCCGAAGCTTATAACGGTCAGCAAGGTGATGTTTGGGATGCCCACAAAGATATGGCTTTAGCATTACTCGGTGGGCTAATTGCGGCAGGTATTATGCTGTTTCAAACTCGTCAAAACCAAGTGGTGTCTAATTAAATCATTAATCGTCTTTTTTATCATCATCGCTATCACCCGGTATGATGGCTTTACCGACAGCGACTGTACCTTTAACAACACCTTTGGTGGTTTTATAAGCAATTTTGGCAGGTACGGTGACAATCTTATGGACACAGGCTTGTAATAAAAACACGCTAGCGATAATGACGATAAAATGCAATTTTTTCATAACTTTCCTACGATTCAGTGGTAGCTCTGATGATAGCCATCAGATAGAGGATCATCATAAACTATTAAAACCTTCCTATAAAGCACTGCTCATTATTAATCTCATCCTCATTTAAAATACGGATTTACCCATGACTTCTATTCCTCTTTGTCTACCCGACTCTATTACGCCTGAGCAGTTTTTGGCTGAATATTGGCAAAAGAAACCCTTACTTATCAAGCAAGGCTTACCACAATTGATTGATATGTTTGAGCCAGATGACATGATTGGTCTTGCCCTTGAGGAAGATGCTAGCGCACGCTTGCTAACCCAAGCAGCCAATAAAAAAGAAGGTCAGGCACAGTGGCAACTCAAGAAAAGTCCGCTAAATGAAACTGACTTTGACAACCTGCCAAAACAATGGACTGTACTGGTACAAAATCTAGAACAGTGGTCACCAGAGCTGGGTCAGTTGTGGCAAGCCTTTGACTTTATTCCACAGTGGCAGCGTGACGATATTATGGTCTCTTATGCACCAAAAGGTGGGTCGGTCGGTAAGCATTATGACGACTACGATGTGTTTTTGGCGCAAGGCTATGGTTCACGGCGCTGGCAGTTAGGCAAATTCTGTGATGAGCAGACAGAGTTTGTTGCTGATGAGCCTATTCGCTTGTTTGATGACATGGGTGAGATTATCTTCGATGAGATACTAGAAGCGGGTGATGTGCTTTATGTACCGCCTAAATTATCACACTTTGGGGTGGCGCAAGATGACTGTCTGACTTTCTCTTTTGGATGTCGTCGTCCAAATTTGATGCAAATTATCGACAGTGTGGCGGATATTGCAACCAATGACAGCCAGTTATTCATCCCTATGCTACTGCCACAAGCGTTGCAAAATTCAGGTGAACTGCAAGCGGACAGCATCGCTGCGATCAAAGCGCAATTGCTAGAGATGCTACAATCTGAGCGCGGTGATGATATGATTCGCCAAGCTGTCTCTGAAGTGGTTGGTAAGCGTCAATATGATGCGCTGATGCCAGAGGAAACACTGGATACTGAAGCGCTCATGCAAGCATTGTCTGAGGGTGCGACATTACAAGCAGATTATAGCAATCGCCTACTCTATAACAAAACCAATGATGGTATTGTGCTATATGCCAATGGTCAGCGTGTTGATGGGCTTGATGATGCGGCAATAGCTGTATTGGTACGTTTGGCTGATGGTGAAACACTACAACACAGTGATGTCACCGATATTGATGCAGATGACTTAAGCGAGTGGCTAGAGAACGGTTGGATATGGGTGGATATTGCTGAATAACACTCAGTAGTAAAATCTCAGTTAAATAACGTAAAAAAACCGCTATCTGACAATTACTCAGATAGCGGTTTTTTCTTATGCATTTTTTCTTATATATCTTACAGAATCACTAGTTTAATGATTATGACACTACCAGATACCACTTAGCATTTGTGAAAGTTACTATTATGAGTTGCTATCATGAATAATTACTATAAAGGCTAAGCGGACTCGTAATTAATGCAACTATTCTACTCTGTACCAAGCTCAAGCAAGCTCGCATTACCACCAATTGCTGTGGTATTGATAGTCTTAACACGCTCAGTGACAAAACGATACAGATAATCAGGCGTTAACATTTCTGTTAAGCCTTCAATATCAGTGACGCTGATCACTTGCGTCAAGATACCATCTGTCTTAGCAAGCTCTTGACTGATGGCTTGTACTTCGCTGTGGTTGCCAGAAACGGCTACTTGGGCAAGACGGTCAATATACAAAAGCGTGGTGGTCTGAGAATCATTAGCCACACTCAATACATCTTCGCTAATACCTGTATCGTACAATATCTTGGCAGCTTCATTGCACATCTCATCTTGGCTTGGGCAATGCAATATGACTTCATTACCAGTCAATAATGCGGCTATCAGCTGCCCTAGCACTGCCATTGCTCTGGCAGACTCTTCACCAATGACCATTGTCTTACCACGACCAGTCACATATAAGTCATTTGACTCACCAGTGGCGCCAGTCATACGATGTGTCTCATCCAAACTAGGAGCCGCGCTCAATAGGTGATTAAACAAACGCTTTGCTTTGTTAGCATCACCAGTCAATAGAGACAACTTTGGAATTGCCGCCTCTAGGTACGTTGCGCGATTGACCGCGCCAAGTAGTCGCCAAGATTCACAAACCTGGGCATGATTTTTTTTGAATTCAGTCGCCATGTTGCTACTCCTTATGCGAGTTCTGTTTGAGTGGTTGTTTGGGTGTTAGCATTTGTTTGGTTGCTGCCATTTGACTCTGAGCTAAGCTGCATCAGACGCGCAACATAGTGCGGACCACCAGCTTTAGGACCAGTACCAGACAGACCACAACCACCGAATGGCTGGACGTTTACGACCGCGCCGATTTGGTTACGGTTGATATAAGTGTTACCTACAAAAGCACGACGCTCGATATGCTCAACAGTTTTTTCGATACGGCTATGGATGCCCATAGTCAAACCAAAGCCTGTATTGTTGATAGAATCAATAAGCTTATTCAGATCACGTGCTTTATAGCGCAATACATGTAGAATTGGTCCAAAATGCTCACCACCAATAACGTCTATGCTTTGTACTTCAATCGCTGTTGGCAGTACAAAGGTAAAGTTTTCTTGGCTGACAACCGAGCTTGAACTCATTGGTGTTTGAGCCAAGATAGTCGCAGTTGGCTCAGCATCCATACGCGCGATGTGCGCCTCAAGACCATTTTTGGCATCAGCATCAATGACTGGGCCTACATCTGTGGCAGCGTATAGCGGGTTGCCAACAGAAAGCTCAGCCATATTACCTTGCAATAGCTCGATCAAATCATCAGCCATCTCTTCCTGTACACATAGTATACGGCAAGCTGAACAACGCTGACCTGCTGAACCAAATGCAGATAGAACAGCATCTCTGACAACTTGCTCTGGCAGTGCTGTTGAATCAACAATCATGGCGTTCTGACCGCCAGTCTCAGCGATAAATACAGGCAGCTCGCCACTCGCTTGTGCATGATCATTCAAGCTTTGATTGATACGCTGAGCAGTTTGCGTTGAGCCAGTAAATATCACACCTGCTATGTTGTCAGCAGCCGTTAGCGCGCCGCCCACGTCACCAGCACCTGTTACCAATTGCAGTGCTTCTGCTGGTACACCCGCTTGATACATGAGTTGCGCACCAAAATGAGCAATCAAGCTGGTTTGTTCAGCAGGCTTAGCCACTACCGTATTACCTGCTGCCAGTGCCGCCACGATTTGACCCGTATAGATGGCCAATGGGAAGTTCCATGGGCTAATACACACAAAGGTGCCACGTGGTTTATAAACTTGACGAGATTGCTTACCAGACAAATCTGTAAACTCATGCACAACATCGTCTAGTCGCTCTGCTTCATCAGCGTAAAAACGACAGAAATCAACAGCTTCTTTGATTTCATCGATACTGTCTTGCATGGTCTTACCAGCTTCGACTTGGCAGAGTGCCATTAGCTCAGCGTAGTTTTCTTCAAATAGTTCAGCCGTCTTACGCAAGATTGCTGCACGTTTGGCTACTGTCACGTTCTGCCACGTACTTTGACCAGCAACAGCGACATCAATCGCTTGACGAGCCAGTTCTGCGTTGGCATATTTGACTTCACCAGCGCTTACGTCATGATTCCAAGGCGCAAGTACAGGCTGAGCATCAAGCTGATGGGTGACGCCATCTACTTCATATTCATTAATTGCTTGGCCGTTGATGATAGGTGTCGCTGACCATTTTTTATTTAGATGGCTATCAATAGCTGCTTTAAACGGCAACCACTGTGACTCTACAAATATGTTAGGGCCAAAACTAGCACGTCGCGAACCATAAATCTCTAGTGGTAGCGGGATATCTGGGTTATGCAATGTTGGGTTGGCAAGTAGCTTGTCATATGGATGCACCGTTAGTTTTTCAATCGGATACGACTTGTCTAATAACTGATGAACAAACGAGCTGTTGGCACCGTTCTCAAGTAAACGACGTACTAAATATGGTAGCAAGTCTTTGTGCGCGCCAACTGGTGCATAGATACGTACAGGAATCTCATAAGCTTGCAAAATATGGTCATAAAGTGCATCACCCATACCGTGCAAACGCTGGAATTCAAATTCTTTATGGGTGCTCATGGTCATGATTGAAGACAGTGTATGCGCATTGTGCGTCGCAAACTGTGGCCAGATCAGACCGCGCAGATGGTCTGATAATAAAAAACGCGCACTGGCAAGGTATGCAGTATCTGTACCTTCTTTGCGTGTCCACACTGGATAGCCTGATAGACCTTTTTGCTGAGCAAGTTTGATCTCAGTATCCCAATAAGCGCCTTTTACGAGACGTACTGGAATGCGATCACCGACTTCAGAAGACAAGCGAGCAAGCCAAGCCAATACAGCGATAGCACGTTTAGAATAACCTTGTACAACGATACCTAGGCCATCCCAACCAGCTGTTGAGTTATCACGGTACAGAGACTCAAACAGTTTCAAAGAAATCTCAAGACGATCCGCTTCTTCGGCATCAATACTAAGATCAACATTGACTTCGCGTGCCGCTTCAATAAGGAGCAAGCAGCGTTGACGCAATAGACCCATGACTTGAGCTTCTTGCGTTGCTTCATAGCGAGGATGCAGCGCAGACAACTTGATAGATACTGATGGCTTTGGCATACCTTCTTTGACTTTGACGTTGGCCGTCGCTTTGATCGCATGCAAGTAGTCATTAAAGTATTTTTCAGCATCTCTATGTGTGATAGCCGCTTCACCTAGCATATCAAATGAATAGGTATAACCTTTATTACGATATGGCTGGCTGTTTTTATTGGCGTCTTCGATGGTTTCGCCCAATACAAACTGATGGCCCATGATACGCATGGCTTTTTGCATGGCACTACGAATGACAGGCTCACCCATCTTTTTGGTCATGCGGTCCAAGAAACCTGATGCAGTAGTGCTGCTATCAATACTGACGACACGGCCTGTCATCATCATGCCCCAAGTAGAGGCATTGACCATGAAACCATTGTCGTTTTTGATGTGCTTTTTCCAATCCGCCACACTCATTTTGTCATGAATCAATGCATCAGCCGTATAGTTATCTGGCACTCGAATCAACGCTTCTGCCAAGCTCATGAGCAAGATACCTTCTTGGGTATCAAGGCTATACTCAAGCAATAATGAGTCAACCATCTTGACGGCTTTGCCATCGTTACGCACATGCTCAACCAGCTTGCGTGTCTGCTCAGCGGCGGCATCACGCTCTTGGGTACTAGGCTTGGCAAGTGGCAATAAATCAGACAACCAACGCTGTTCATCAACGCTATATAGTGGCGAAATACGCTTATATAGCTCTTCTATTGGCTGGGCAAGATACTCTGGCGACAGCATATCAACAGGATTGAACAAAATCGGCTCTTTCGGGGTAAACTGGTCTACTGGGTTCATAACAACTCCATAACTATCGTTTAAAAACCATAATAAATGGTGCTTTAGGAAGTCTGATCGTCCTGCATAACGGCTCGTAACCGCTATCAAAATAGAGGTTATTGACGGATATTCACAGCAATAATCAAAAGACCAAACGGCGCCATCACAAAACTAGAAAATCCAGCACATGCTGGAGATGGTTAAGTAGGTCGTTCAACTGTTAAACGGGCTACGTTAACAATACAAAGGCAACAACGAAAAATTAAGCGGCATTAGTGCCTTCTTCTTGTTAGTAGTGAAAGGAGTGTGATGGACAAATATCGCTTGAATGAAGTGATAAAAAATCACTTGAACAAGCCCAAACATACCATCTTAAATGTGCAAATTCACTGTAAGAAAAACCTCTACGGCGTTGATTGAGGTGATGCGCTTAACTCGGCTATAATATCATGAAAAAAAAATTCAAACTAACGATTTTTTTTATTTTTAAAAATTAATTTGCCTTTAAATAACAAAGACTTACAAGCACTTTGTCAGTCATGACGCTTTGGTTATATTTTTTAGTTTACTCTTGCTGATTCATTATTACCAAAATTTTGGGTTCCAATCGCACAAATTTTGGGCTCACTAGTAAGCTAAGTAGTGTCTCCAAATAATAAAAACCCTCTTTACCATCAAGTGATAAAGAGGGTTCTATGGTTAGGTCTCATACCTAGCGCAATACGCCTTATAAAAAGATAATTTTAACCAATAGCACAAGGGTCAAAAGCCATACAGCAATACTGATATCAGCGAACTTGCCAGCGATTGCTTTGACCGCGGTAAAGGTGATAAAACCAAGCGCGATGCCATCAGCGATAGAGTATGTCAGCGGCGTGAACAGCAATACAACCACAACAGGCGCCGCTTCTGTTAAGTCGCTCCAGTCGATGTCTTTTAAGGTGCCCATCATCAGTACGGCAACATAAAATATGGCACCTGCAGTCGCATAGGCTGGGATCATACCGGCTAATGGAGAAAAGAAAATACTTAGTAAAAATAACACACCAACAGTGACTGCCATCAATCCTGTGCGGCCACCTGAGGCAATGCCCGAGATACTTTCAATATAACTGGTTGTCGATGACGTACCAAGTAAAGAGCCTGCGACTGTCGCTGTTGAGTCTGCTAATAGCGCTTTGCCCATATTCGGGATATTGCCATCTTTGTCCGTTAGCTTTGCTTGGCTAGTGGTCGCAATGAGCGTACCTGCAGTATCAAACAAATCCACAAATAAGAAAGCGAAGATCACACTGATCATACCAACATCAAATGCGCCAGCGATATCGAGCTGCATCAGTGTCGGCGCGATTGAAGGTGGTGCCGATATGATACCGGTAAACTGTGTATAGCCCATTAGCAAGCTAATCAGAGCAACCAGCAAAATACCAATGGTTACCGCGCCTGGGACTCTTTTATAAGACAGACCGATAATGACGACAAAACCTAGAGATGCCAATACAGGACCAAATGACGTCATATCACCAAGGGCAACCAAAGTCGCATCATGATTAACGATGATACCTGCACTCTGCAAAGCAATAAAAGCCAAGAATGCCCCGATACCAGCGACTACGCCGTTTTTGAGAGAGTTTGGAATCGCATTAATGATTGCCTCACGAATCTTAAAGAGGCTTAATAGAACAAAGATACAACCTGACAAGAACACTGCTCCCAGCGCGGTTTGCCATGCATACCCCATCCCTAAGACCACGCCATAGGTGAAGAAAGCGTTCAATCCCATGCCTGGTGCTAACGCCACTGGTAGTCGGGCATAGATACCCATGATGAAACAACCGACCGCTGCGGCCACACAGGTTGCGACAAATACGGCCCCTTTGTCCATACCTGCATCGGCTAAGACATTAGGGTTAACAAAGATAATATAAGCCATCGTCAAAAACGTGGTTATACCAGCGACGATTTCTGTTTTGATCGTGGTATTGTCACCATTAATCCCAAAATAGCGTTCAATTGCATTCATAAGTGTGTCGCCCCCGACTGGCTAATAAAAAGTCACCACTACCTAAAATTAAACATGACCTCAGCAAAATGGCGATGCCGCAGTAAGAATAATGTAGTAACAAAGCGTAACATATTAGACGAGTTGTCTTACAAACTCAATCGCTGATAATGTCTAACTCGTATAAAAAAGCAATTAAAAACACCACTTTTATAACGACGAAAAGTCTATACAAATTTGAATTTTCTTATAGTCTCTAGACCAAATCCTTTGTGTATATTAGTAATGAGCTGCCACTATATCGCTAAGATACTTAATATTTGATATATCGTACTTTTTGTCTGGTTAACACATTAATAATGACGTTTCTTTCATTTAGAAGTAAACTAACAGGTCATTATGTTGATGTCTCAGTGGTTGGACTTATGATCAGAGGATCTTTATTAAACAAGATTGTTGATGTCAGTACCACCTTGAGGATTGAACAAGAAAGCGTGAGTATTATTTTTAGGGTTCGTTTGGTTTTGAATATCTTTATTTAAACCAGCTGTTGTCAATTATCCGTGAGTCCATTACATGCCTGAATCATTAAATATTATTGATCTTATTACCCAAGCCAGTCTATTGGTACAGATTGTGATGGCGTTACTGCTGTTAGCCTCTTTATTCAGTTGGGTCATTATTTTCCGTATGAGTGCACGGCTCGGTACGGCCAAAAACTTTGATCAACAATTTGAGACTTGGTTTTGGTCAGGCGAAGATTTAGCAAAGCTGTATCAAGGCGTACAAGGCTCACCTGATCGCCAAGGACTTGAGCAGATTTTTTATGTGGGATTTTCAGAATATCTAAGAATGCATAAAAAGCGTCAACCTAAAGATGACATCATCGACGGTGTCGAGCGTAAACTGCGCGTCGGCTTGGGCCGTCAGCAACAATTACTCGAGTCAGGACTGACGACACTAGCGAGTGTCGGCTCGGTAGCTCCTTACATCGGACTGTTTGGAACCGTTTGGGGCATCATGAATGCGTTTTTGGGACTGTCGCAAACTGAGCAAGCCACCCTAGCCTCTGTCGCGCCTGGTATTGCTGAGGCGCTGATTGCGACGGCAATGGGCTTGTTTGCCGCTATTCCTGCTGTATTGGCATACAACCATTTTACGGCAAAATCTAGCCGTCTTTATGATTCACGAGCATTATTCTGTGACGAGATGACAGGCATGCTACAGCGCGAGACCAGTGTGCAAAGCCCAGTTGCTAGAGAAACCCAAGTGAGTGCCACTCAGGTGAATGGGCTATGAAACCAAATCCCTATCGCCGTGAGAAAAAAGCGCTGAATGCAGAGATGAACGTCGTTCCCTACATCGACGTTATGCTGGTGCTATTGGTGATATTTATGGTGACCGCACCTATGCTCATCACGGGTGTCGATGTTGATTTGCCAAAAGAGCAAACCAATACCATGAGTCAGAGCCAGTTGCCCGTCATTGTCTCATTGACTGACAGTGGTGAGATTTTTATCAGTTATGAAAATAATATCGACCTGCCTATTAGTGAGCCTGAGCTAATTAACACTTTATCAAACTTACAGTCTCAGAGCGGTAATACCAACACCGAGCCCTTGCAAGTGATGATTAATGCTGATCAAAATAACCAATATGGCGCTATCATGACGCTCATGGCAACTTTGCAGCAGGCAGGTATTGAAAAAGTAGGGTTATTGACTGGTGCGCCTCTACCGACGCCATCACTCCAATAGCTATACTTTCTATATAGGCATGTCACATCATAGCAGCCAATCCGATAAACCACGTTCATGAGTATCCATACCATGCATAATGCGCCTGCCGTCTATGTCCCCACCGAACCTGAAGGCAACGGGCTAACACTGCCTACGTTGCTCAGTTTGCTAGCACATGGTCTTATAATCGGCATACTGGTTTATAACTATCAAACCACTGAGGTTGAGACTGCCGGTAGTATCGAGACGGTCATGGTATCTCCTAAGCAGCTCGCTGAAATGCAAGGACAGATATTGGCCAATCGTGCAGCAGCCAGCGCCATGCAAATGGACAGCAGCACCAGCGAATCAGCCAGTAGTACTCAACAAGAAGCGTCAAGCAGTAGTAGCACAAGTGCTCAAAATCCAAGCCAGCCGAACTCTCAGCGTGTCCCTGTATTTACGCGATCTGATGAGCCTGCCAGTCAGCCTATGCTGATGAGTGAAGAGCAACATCAACGCTTGCGTGAACAAAACCAAGAGTATGAGCGCAGAATGGCTGAGTGGGCAGCGCAGCTAGACGAATCTGCGATAGAAGAGCTTGATCAAGTAGAGCAAGACAAAAGAGAGCAGATGATCGAAGAGCAAAAACGGCTCGGAGATTTTCGTCAAAAGCAAAACAACCCGCCCAAGATCAGACGCCCCACGGCTAACGATCGTAATATACAGATTGATACAGAGGGTTCTGGCAATGCAGGCCGAACCTTTAGTCTCTCAGATGGTCAATCCACCATCTCTGGGGACACATCCACCTCTAGCACCTCTAAAGGTAGTAGTCGCTCTGCCTCAAGTGGTAGCCGCGGAGCCAGCAATAGTGAGATCATCAATCTAATCAAGCGCAACTATACGCCGCCTACCGCAGCAAAAGGCTCTACCCAGCGTGCCACCTTAACCATCACCGTCAATGCGAATGGTGACGTGGTCAATGTTAGCGCATCTGGTCCTGATAGCGTCGTCAATGAAGCTGCCAAACAAGCAGTGCTCAACACAGGTAGCCTACCAATCGATGCTGATGACCCCAAATACCCTACCTTTACCATAAAGTTTAAAGGTAGCAATTAACCAGTTGCTAGCGTCTTGTATTATTGATAACGTGATGTTAAGCGGCTTTTATCCCATTATTTTTTCATCTAAATGCTTGCCTCATCGACTATAAAAATGACTATCATATTAATTTTAGGAGCGCCATTGACCCATGCATACTCATAAAAAGCTACTAGCCTCTTTACTTGCGAGCACTTCAACACTGCTGATCTCGCAAAGCGGGCTCGCAGCCCCTGTCGTATTAGAATTGGACTACGAGATTCCTGTCCAACAAAACCAAGTCGCGTTTGTACCATTCGCAGGTGACTCTGTTTTGTCCCCTATTATCTTAAATGATTTGAGCAATACAGAACTAAAAGTCACCAGCCAAAACCTACCGCAGCAGCCACGCAGCAGTAGCGAGCTGGCAGGCACACTGCCAGTATGGCAAAGCATGGGCATACCTTATTTGGTCGTCGGCAGCACTCGTACCAATCGCGGCAAAATCGTCACCGATTATGAAGTCATCGATGTCAAATCTGGTCGCGTGATAGAAGGCAAGCAAAGCCTAACCGCTGACAATAATAGAGAAAGCATGCGCTACGCCGGTCACGTCATCGCAGATAAAGTCTATGAGCTGATTACGGGTATTCCAGGAGATTTCTCAGGGCGTATTGCTTATATCGAAGAAACAGGCACTGGCAAACAAAAAGTCTCTCGTCTAAAAGTGATGGATGCTGATGGCGAAAATGCCAAAACCATCACTGAGGTGGCAGGGTCTATCTTCTCACCAGCATGGTCACCTGATGGCAATCGCATTGCCTACTCAGTGCAACGCGAAAAATCATATCCCGTCATCTACATTCAAAACGTCAGTGGTGGTGGCGCAAGTGCGCTTACGCCTTTTGCCGGTAGCAACATGAGTCCGTCATTCTCTCCTGATGGTAGCAAGATACTATTCTCTAGTAGCTTTGAGGGCAGTGCCGATATCTATGAGATGAGCGCCAGCGGCGGCACTCCTAGACGACTCACTAATTTGCCAAGCAGTGAAGTGCAACCAAGCTACGCCCCTGATGGCAAATCATTTGTATTTGTCAGTGACAAAACTGGCTTTAACAAACCACAAGTCTATCGTTATGAGTTTGGCTCAGGACGCACGACCAAAGTATCAAATAGTGGCTATGCGACTAGCCCGCAGTTCAGTAGTGACGGGACACAAATCGCCTTTTTAAGTGGACGCTCAGCCGCTATTATGAATAGTAATGGTGCGGTAACGACCAACCTTGGCAATACGGGCATCGATGAAGCCCCAAGCTTCTCTCCCAATGGCAAGCGCGTGGTCTATGCGTCAACTCAAGGTGGCAAAGGCGTACTAACGATTAAATCATTGAATGGTGGCGAAGCGTTCGGTAAATCAGGACAAGGCATCATCCGCTCACCCGTATGGTCATCAAGTCCAAAGTAATTTAAGCAACTTAGGCAACTTAGGCAACTGATTCATAACGTTAGAATTTACTCACACAAAAAAGCCTCAATCATATTCATTATGGTTGAGGCTTCTTTGTTGGCGACAATAGACGAAGACAAGTTTCAAGTCTGCTTTTAGCACAGTCACTCAAGCCCGCAACCTCGTAAGATAAAGGGTACTAAAAACTCTGCTGCGCGTGCTTCATCTTCTGCGTCATAAGCTGTTTTGTCCATTAAGCCGACAATTTCAATCTCAAATTCAGCGTAACGCTGGGTCGTCGCCCATATCAAAATTAGTAGCTGCAAGGGGTCTGTAATCCCAATCTTGCCTTGCTCATGCCATTCTTTCATGACTTGCGCTTTATCATTTACCCACTCTTTCATCGTTGTGGACATAAATTCGTGCAAGTGAGGCGCACCGCCGATAACCTCAATGGCAAACAACTTATGACGACTGGGATTGACAAAAGCTTGATGCAGCTTGGTACGGACAAACTTTTCAATGACGGTTTTTGGATCGCTCTCCACTGTCATCGTCACTAAGCCGTCATTCCATTCTTCAATGATCGAGCGTAGCACAGCCATATATAAGTTTTTTTTATTTTTAAAATAATAGTGAACGTTGGCTTTGGGCAGTCCTGCTCGATCAGCGATGCCTTGCATTGTAGCGCCGCGATAGCTTTGGAGCACGAACTCCTCTTCAGCCGCTGCCAGTATCAGAGCTTGATTGTGCGCGCGCGTCGCTTGTTGACTACGATGCGAAGGCGCGTCAGTAGTCAGGATATCCTCTTTCTGATTATCTTGAGTCATAGCAATGGTATCTCACTCCAAGTGGCTGGTTCGACAAAATAGTCGCTATATTCCTGAATATTTTTATATATAAATGCACAGATTTTCGCAGTATGAACCACTGAACAAAAATATTTCTTACAAAACAGTTGACCAATTAGTCAGGTTTTAGCAGAATGGTAGTTATAAATCAAACATATTGCGACCAAAACTATACTGCCATGTCATTTTTGCGGCTAAATTATCAGTATTTCCTCAGAAAATCTATTCTGTATCGTCAATTTATCATGATTAGAAAGCTAGCAACTTAAACATGGCCTGCGGGCTTGCCTAACTAAAAATGCAAACGTCGAAAAACTAAAAAACAAACTATAAAAATATCGATGGGTATCGCTAAGTTTAAGCAAAAAACCACCATGTATAAACCTTTATTAAACAATAGTTATCCAGTACACATAATGGACTGTCATACCACCAAAAGGATATCACCATGAGCTTAACCTTAGCGCAATTTAATGATTTGTCTCAGGAAGTAGCCGTTGCTCAGCTTTTAATCTGCTGTACCAGTAGCGTTTGGGCAAATAAGCTTGCCGATGCGCGTCCTTTTACAGATGTTAATGCGCTCTTAGCGAGTAGCGATGCTATCTGGCATGACGTGCAAACCAATGAAGCCAACTTGCTAGAAGCGTTTGATGGACATCCGCAAATCGGTAATGTGGCTTCTTTAAAAGAGAAATATCGCAACACGCAAGGTAGCGCCGCACATGAGCAGTCTGGCGCTAACGATGCAGCAGACGACGTACTCGAAGCGCTCGCTAAAGGCAATCAAGACTATCTGGATAAATTTGATTTTATTTTTATTGTCTTTGCGACGGGTAAAAGCGCACAGCAAATGCTGGATCTGTTATTAGCGCGCCTGCCAAATGACCGCGCAACAGAACTCGCTAATGCAGCCGCTGAGCAAAATAAAATCACACGTTTACGTCTAAAGAAACTATTAGGCAATGCTTAGTTAAACCAGTTGTTAATTAGCGATTTGACAGCCAATCAACAATACACCGTATTATCGATGCTCATATAACACCCTAATTATAAGCTGCGCTAGCTTTACCACCCTATTTACGTTTTTACTGAATACAAAGGAAGCATTATGTCTGCCACCCTGTCATCACATATCTTAGATACTCATTTGGGCACACCTGCCGCTAGTATCGCGGTCACTTTACATCGCATACAAGACAGCGGTGACACGATACTACTAGCACATGGGACGACCAATACCGATGGCCGCGTGACACCAGATGCTTGGCAATTTGATGCAGCCATTGATGACAATGAAGGTAAGCTCGCTATCGGGCGCTATACGGTGACGTTCGATACTCAGTCTTATTTTGACGCCCAGCAGCTGACGGCATTTTATCCGCAAGTGGTTATCGACTTTGTGGTAAAAGACGCCAGCCACTATCACGTACCATTACTTCTGAGTGCGCATGGCTATAGTACCTATCGCGGATCATGATCTAACTTTATTATCGAAAAACTGTGAGCAAACGTCGTTATCCACTCACAAATATTTTATTAAGACACTGTCATATTAAAGGACATTTACCACATGGGCGCCTACCTTCTTGAATGGTTGAGTTTATTTTTCCGCTGGTTTCATGTTATCGCTGGGGTGGCATGGATTGGTGCATCGTTCTATTTTGTGTGGCTAGATCTAAGCCTACGCAAGCCGCCGCAGTGGAAAGCCGATAAAGGTATCTCGGGTGATCTATGGGCGGTGCATGGCGGTGGGTTTTATGAAATTGCCAAATATAAACTCGAACCAGAAGAGATGCCAAAGACGCTACATTGGTTTAAGTGGGAAGCGTATACCACGTGGCTGACGGGGGCTGCGATGATGTCTATCGTCTATTATGCCAATGCAACCGCCTACCTGATTGACCCAAGCAAAGTGCCTTTTACCAGTATCGGTGCCATTGCGACAAGCTTGCTGTTTTTATTTGGTAGTTACTTTATTTACGAAGTTATCGTGCGCAGTCATTTGGGTAAAAATGCCTTTATTTTTAGCACTCTGATTTTTATTTTATTGGTCATCGCGAGCTGGGGCTCTTATCAACTGTTTAGTGATCGCGCCTCGTTCATTCATATCGGTGCCATTTTGGGCACGGTGATGGTCGGTAACGTATTCTTTGGTATTATGCCAGCTCAGCGCGCACTCGTTGATTGTGTGCGGCGCGGTGAAAAACCGGGTAAAGAAGTCGCTGAATTGGCATTGCAAGCCAAAAACCGCTCACTGATGAACAACTACTTTACTCTACCACTCATCTTTACCATGATTAGCAACCACTATCCGATGATGTACGCCCATGAAAAAGGATGGTTGGTCTTGGTCTTCGTTGGCATTATCACCGCAACGGCACGTCATTATTTTAATCAAAAACATTTAGGTCATAAAAAACCACGCTACTTGGTTATCCCAGCCATACTGACAGTATTGTTGATTATTTGGATGCGACCTGAGCCGGTTGAACCTACGCCAGCGATGCCTGCTACCGCCGCAGTAGCACCTACGACTACTAATACAAATACTGATAGCGTTAATAATAACAGTGTTAGCAATGATGCAGCCACTGCTGAAGCCATACCCGTGAGCGCATCAGCAGATGACGCTATGATGGATGTTGTGCATACGCGCTGTAGCACCTGTCATGCGGTGCAGCCAACACAGCAAGGGTTTGCCGCGCCGCCAGCCGGTATCATCTTGCAAACACCAGAAGACCTAAAGATACACAAAGCAAAAATCGTTACTGCGGTACAAACTGGCTATATGCCACTAGGTAATATCACGCAATTAACCGATGCTGAGCGTCAGCAATTAGTGGCATACGCATCATCCCTGTAGTTTGTTGTCAAAAAATAACTGTCCTTTACGAGCAATATTCAAATAAATATCTAAGGCTCCACGAGATATAGGAACATAAGTAATGAGCAAAAAAATTACCAGTGATTTTGATCTGAGCACATATCCTCGCGATCTAAAAGGCTATGCTGGCAACCCACCAAAAGCCAACTGGCCGGGCGGCGCAAAAATCGCCGTACAGTTTGTCTTGAATATCGAAGAAGGGGCAGAAAATAGCGTCATTCATGGCGATGGACAATCAGAGCGTTTTTTGTCTGATATTTTAGGTACGCCCGAATTTAATAACCGTCACCAGTCTATCGAGTCAGCATTTGAATACGGGAGCCGTGTCGGCGTATGGCGGGTATTGGATACTTTTAAAGAATACGGCCTACCCATCACCACCTTTACCTGTGCTGCCGCTGCTGAAAAGACCCCGCATATTATTGAGCGCGTCTTAGAAGACGGTCATGAGATTGCCAGTCACGGTCTGCGCTGGATCACTTATCAATATATGTACCGCGAGACGGAACGTGAACACATCCGCCGTGCCACCCAAATATTTGAGCGCATGCTAGGCAAGCAGCCACTCGGCTGGTATACGGGACGCGACAGCCCAAACACGCGTGAGTTGGTCGTCGAACAAGGTGGCTATCACTATGACTCTGACTCCTATGGCGATGAGCTGCCGTACTGGCTCAATGTCAAAGCTCAAGAAGGCGATCTAATCACACGCAAGCCGCACTTGGTCATCCCTTATAGCTTAGAGACCAATGACATGCGTTTTTCTTCGAGTCCAGGGTTTACCCATGCTGAGCCATTTTATCAATACCTCAAAGACAGCTTTGACACCCTCTATGAAGAAGGCGCAGAAACCCCAAAAATGCTGACGATCGGTTTGCATTGCCGCATTATCGGACGAGCAGGACGCATCAAGGCGCTAAAACAGTTTTTGCAATACATCACCAATAAGCCTGACGTGTGGATATGTCGCCGTGATGAGATCGCCAAGCACTGGTACGACAACCATCCAGCAACACCAGACAACACAGCCAACTGGATGTAAATTTTGCCACGACAGCCACTACCACGGCTGTCGAGTACACCGTCATGTGTCGAACAAATAAAACAAGCGGCACACGATCAATTAACGCTACTATCAAATAAAAGGAATCAAGATGAGTCAAAATACTTCAGAAGTCAGACAAATTATCTCAGCAAATAATCTACCTGAAAGCCTGCCAGCTTTTACTAAAAAATCAAACGTAGCCGACAGTCGTTTGGGTGCAAAAGCGCTATTTGCGACCGATGATTTTTTTGCAGATAAAAGCCGCATTTTAAACCCTGATTCGCCTATTTTTGTGGTCGGCAAATTCGATGATAACGGTAAATGGATGGACGGCTGGGAGACGCGCCGCAAGCGTCATTTGGGCTATGATTATTTAATCATTCAACTCGCTCGCCCAACCAAAATTGCTGGGCTCGATATTGATACCAGTCATTTCACGGGTAACTTTCCTTCCTCAGCCAGTGTCGATACGTTGTACGCCCCAGAGCTGCTACAGCAAAACGATGCCAACCTTGCTGGTTTAAACAAAGAAGACTGGGATAGCAAAGACTGGCAAGCGCTTGTAAATATGACCCCCTTAAAAGGCCATAACCACGAGTTTATCGACATTCATAACGATCAAACAGTGACTCACATCCGTTTGAACATTTATCCAGATGGCGGCGTTGCTCGTCTGCGTGTCTATGGTGACATCCAGCTTGATGCCAGTCTCAACCAACAAGGTGAGACGATCGATTTGGCAGGCGCGTTAAATGGTGGCCGCGCCATCGCCAGTAATGATGCACACTTCGGGGCGGCAAGCAATTTACTGTTACCGACCAAAGCGCCCAATATGGGAGATGGCTGGGAGACCCGTCGTCGCCGCGAGCCCGGTAACGACTGGTGTATTATTGCCTTAGGTCAAGCAGGTATTGTCGATTCTATCGAAATCGATACCGCCCACTTTAAAGGCAACTACCCTGATAAAGTCTCAATCCAAGCCGTCTACTCGCCAAATACTCCAGAGCAAACCTTAGTGACGCAAAGTATGTTTTGGGAGACGTTGCTTGAGCCACAAAAAACCAATGCGGATGACATCCATACCTTTGGTAACGACAAGCTCCAGATAGATCAGCCTATCACCCACATTCGAGTCAATATCTTCCCTGATGGTGGTATCAGCCGCGTGCGCGTGTTTGGTAAAGTGGCAGATCATGTTGGTACTATTGATGATACAGAGGTTAAATAATGAGTGTCATTCTAACCGCTCAGCCTTTAACCAAAGCAGATTTTGCACCATACGGCTCGGTTATCGAGCGCTATAGTGATGATGAGCAAACGGCTAACAATACTTATGAGATCAATAATGGCTATGCGGTTCGCCATCATGCACTTGCTGAGAGTCAGCTTGAGGGTGGTAGCGTCGGTATGAGTATCTTTCGAGCCAAAAAACGTGAGAACCCGATTGCCCTCTCCGTTATGGAGTATCATCCGTTTGGGACGCAAGCATTTGTGTCGATGGAAGGTCAGGACTATGTCATCGTCGTTGCCAAAGCAGGTACGCCGCCACAATCGGCAGATGATCTTGCTGTGTTTTATGCCAAGTCTCATCAAGGCGTACAGTATGATGCCAACGTCTGGCATCATCCCTTATTGGCGCTTGGACGCGACAGTGATTTTTTGGTGATTGATCGTATCAATGGTGAAGGTAACAACTGCCATGAGATAGATATTACTGACTGGAATGTGTCTATTGAACTAGAAAACATCAATTAGAAAACGTCAGTTAGAAAAAAAGCCGCTAAGCTATCCCATAAACACAGAACAAAAGACACAGACCAAACCAATAAAAGCCCCGTTTATGATATATAAACGAGGCTTTCTTATGACTCATATTTTCGCTAGTTTATCAGGCCGCAGATTTTCGATAGCGGCTCTGACCTGCAATGATCGTCTGCTCGATTACTCTATCGTCACCCAGCGTCATCAACACAAATAGTTGCTCTTCAACGGTTTTGGTCTGCGCCATACGCCGCTCAAGCAATTCGGTTGCACCCATGTCAATTACAACAAAATCCGCTTCTTTATTTGGCATAAAGTTACCGATTTTATGGTCCAATAGTAGCGACTGCGCATTGCCTAAGGTGATTTGATATAACCCTTGATGCGCGGATAGTTGATTGCCTTGTAGTTGTTGGACTTTGTACGCCTCTGATAGCGTCGTCAGCATCGATAAGCTCGTCCCTGCTCCAACGTCGGTGGCGATACTGACACCGGTATAACTTAACGTCTTGGGTAAATCGAACAGCCCACTACCCAAAAACAGATTGGACGTTGGACAATGTGATATTTGCGTACCAGTCGCGCGTAGACGCTCATACTCTGGTGTCTCAAGATAGATACCATGCGCCAAGGTGGTACGGCGGCCTAACAGACCCATATCGTCATAGACATCGAGGTAGCCTTTGTGATTGGGATAGAGCTGTTGTACAAAAGCCACCTCGTCACGGTTTTCTGCCAGATGCGTCTGTAAATACAGACTGTCATAGCTGGCATATAACTCACCTGCTAGACGTAATTGCTCAGGGCTCGACGTAATCGCAAAACGCGGGGTAATCGCCACATGCTGACGCCCACGCTCATGCCAATTATCAATGATATCTTGAGTATCGCGGATACTTTGCTCAGCAGGCACGCATAGCGGCTCAGGCGCATTTTGATCCATTAACACATTGCCTGTGATCATACGAGTGTTGAGCTTATGACTTTCTGTAAAAAACGCTTCGGCCGATAATGGGTGACTAGTCGCAAAAACCATCGCGCTGGTCGTACCATTGGCAAGTAATTGGTTTAAGAAGAACTTCGCCGTATCGTGGGCTACTTTTGGATCACCAAAGTTGGCTTCAGTGACAAAAGTATAATTATTGAGCCAATCGAGCAGTTGCTCACCATAAGCAGCAATCATATCGATTTGCGGATAGTGAACATGAGTATCAATAAAACCTGGCATGATGAGTTTGTCGCGATAGTCGTGCACTTTAACTGCTGGCTTGCCCCCTGCATTGGCGTACTTTGACAGTATAGTTTCGCTATGACCGTACTCTACAATATGTCCTGTCACATCATCTACAACGAGCGCACCATCAACGATATATTCAGGGTAAACACGCACACCTGCAGTCACGGGTAGTAACGTTGTATTCTGATCAATATCTAACGCTTGTGAAAGATTAGAAGTTGCACGCTCAGCGAGGTCATTTTCAGTCAGATAATGTAGCAGTCGAGCTTGATAAATATGTAGGGTCATTGGGTGGTCTCACATGGCTTGATAATGCTGAACATTTTAATAAATAGTGCTGAGCGTTTAATAATTCGACGGAAAATAACGATGCTAAAATGAGGCTATATTGAGCACATAAAAACTCAGCGTTCAGCCTGATGATATTGCTGTAAGAGCTGCGCCACGATAGACACGGCTACCGCCATCGGCTCTTTGCCACCGATTGATAGTCCAATGGGCATGACGAGCTGACTCACTAATGACTCACTATAACCGCGCTGAATCAAACGGTCTATAAAACGTTTGGCTTTGGTGGCCGAAGCAATGCAGCCGATATAAGGTACTGGGATATCTGAGCGCTTATCATCAGCTGAGCTGCTATCAGAAATAGTATCTAATGCTGCGCGCACCAGCTCAAAATCCACACTATGGTCATGCGTCATAACCAAAATAAAACGCTGACCACCCTGCTCGATAAATGGACGCACAAAATCTACAGGCTCCTCATCAATATGTGGACGGATATGCGCTGGTAACTGATAAAGTAGGGACTGATTTGATGCTGATTGTAGTTCTGTACTTTGATAATTAGAATCTATTTGAGCAGATTTATTGATGTTAGGTTTATTAGTGCTTGCTTGATTAATATGAGGATTATCTACTAAGTAACGCTCAAACATCTCTGGGCGACTGTCCACCCAGTCCACTTGACAAGGTAACTCAGCAAGGATGGTCATGAGTGCTGATGCCACATGACCTGCCCCAAATACCAATAATGACATCGGCGGCGTCACATTAAAGCATTCAAACATAACGGTGACGCTACCGCCGCAACACTGTGCCAACTTCGCACCCAGTGGGTAATGCTTAGTATAAACCGCGTCACGGCGTACCGCTTTAGAAGGAGCTGACGCGCTTGTCTCATTAGCTTCAGAAAATTTTGGTTTGACTTCTTTTGATATTGTCGCTGCTATTTCACCGTTTAGCAGTTGACGAGCAGTGGTAATCACATCGTGCTCAAGACCGCCGCCGCCCAGCGTATCCACGATACTGTCTTTCGTGACAATCATCTTTGCCTGTAGCGCACGCGGGGCTGAACCATTCACAGCCACAACCGTCGCCAACACATGAGCGATGCCTTGCTGCTGATATCGCGCCAGGCCTTCATACCAGATAACTGGCGGTGCCAATGACTCACTCACTGTGCGCAGGACCTCTTGCCCCTGCAACGTTTGGATGCTCTATCGCCTCTGGCTGCTCATCGGTCTGTCTGCCTGCCACCTCTTTTGGATTGATATCTTTAGCATGACGCACGTCTTGCGGCATGACTTTGTCGTTATAGAGATCGCCATTTTCTTCTACGCCTTCAACAAGGCTATCCATCGTATCCTTGTCCGCTTTGGTTTCTAGATCCCAAGACGAACCTTCCATACGCATAACTGCTTTTAATACCGCTTCTGGCGTCGCAGGCATGGTCAGCTCTGGATTCTTCTTATACTCCCCGAGGCTCGCGACTGCATTATTGAGGGCGCACCAAACGCTGGCTGCCAACATAAACGGCGGCTCGCCAACGGCTTTAGAGTTGTAAATCGTTTGTTCTCCGTTTTTGCGATCGTACAATTTGACATTCCACTGCTTAGGCAAGTCATGCGCGGTTGGGATTTTATAGTTGGCAGGGCTGTCAGATGCCAGCTTACCTTTATCATTCCAAATCAGCTCTTCTGCTGTGAGCCAACCCATGCCTTGCACAAAGCCCCCTTCAATCTGGCCAATATCAATGGCAGGGTTAATCGATTGTCCTGCATCATGCAGCACATCACAGCGTAGTACTTGGTACTCACCTGTCAACGTATCAATTTCAACCTCAGCACAGGCAGCGCCCAAGGCAAAGTAAAAGAACGGACGTCCCCATGCTTTAGAGCGATCATAAAATATCTTAGGCGTTTTATAGTAGCCAGTAGACGACAGACTGATACGGTTCTGGTACGACAGTTGAATCATTTCAGCAAAAGTCAGTGTTTCTTTATTGCCAATATAGACATGATTTTTTTCAAAACTTATATCTTCTTGTGCTACGTCGAAATGCTCAGCAGCAAATTCAAGTATGCGAGCTTTGATGCTTAAACAAGCATTTTGAGCTGCCTTACCATTAATATCTGTTCCTGACGACGCGGCGGTTGGTGAAGTGTTAGGCACTTTATCCGTACGGGTCGCTGATACTTTGACCGTGTCCAGATCAACATCAAATTCATTGGCAACAATTTGGGCAATTTTGATATATAGCCCTTGTCCCATCTCCGTACCACCATGATTGAGATGGATACTGCCATCAGTATAAATATGTACCAATGCACCTGCCTGATTAAGCGTCTGCACCGTGAATGAAATACCGAATTTTACTGGCGTTAAAGCAAGACCCAAACGTTTATCACTGCCTTCAGCGGCAGCTTTTTGATTGGCTTGTATGATTTGCTGACGGCGATTGTTATAATCGCAATCTTCTGCCAGTGTGGTCATGATGGTCGCCAAATCAAAATGCTCAATGGTCTGACCATAGTGCGTACTTTGACCATCTTGATATAGATTGGCTAGGCGCACTTGCAGTGGATCTTGACCCAAGGTATAGGCAATATGATCCATCATATATTCAGCGGTCATCAGCCCTTGTGGTCCACCAAACCCGCGATAGGCTGTATTGGATACTGTATGCGTTTTGCAGCGATGACCCGCAACATGAGCCGCTGGATAATAATAGGCATTATCACAGTGAAACATTGCTCTATCGACAATAGCATCTGACAAATCTGGCGCATAACCGCACAGACCAGCCAGTTGCATATCAATGCCCAATATACGTCCAGATTCATCCAAACCAACCTCATAACGATTGGCAAACTCATGACGCTTACCGGTCACGACCATATCATCTTGGCGATCTAACCGCATACTGACAGGAACGTTATAGCGCTTAGCAACAATACCGCACAGACAGGCCCATGCAGCGGCTTGCGTTTCTTTGCCGCCAAAACCACCACCCATACGGCGCACGACCGTATTGACCGCATGAAATGGCAAATCCGTCACTTCGGCGACGAGCTGCTGCACTTCGCTTGGATGCTGTGAAGACGTATACACTTCTAGTCCGCCATCGTCACACGGCACCACATACGACACTTGTCCTTCGAGATAAAAATGCTCTTGCCCGCGCATATGAATATGACCTTCAATACGAATCGGTGCATTCTCAAGTGCCGTCGCCGCATCACCATGCTTCATAAAATGACTCGGACGCACAAATAACTCTTGCTCTAGCGCTTTATCAATACTAAGTACCGCTGGCAATGGCTCATATTCCACCACTGCCTTGGTAGCCGCTTTTTTAGCGGCGCGATGACTACTCGCTACTACTACAAATAACGTCTGACCCGCATACTCTGTGATGTCATCCACCATCAGTGGTTCACCGTCGAACACCGCACCGATATCTGTCTGCGCAGGCAAATCTTTAAAACTTAGAACGTCTACCACTCCATCCGCATCTCTAACAGCGCTCAAATCCATACTCAATACGCGAGCATGGGCGTGACTGCTTTTACCTACTGCTAGATGTAGCGTGCCTTGCGGTTTTGCAATATCATCTACATAAGTCGCCGTCCCCATGACATGGCTGATCGCACTGTCATGTTTGGCTGACGTGCCTATCTTGTTTTTTGGCGGACGCACGCGGCGGGTACTATAACTGTCAAATAAAGACGAATGATGGCTCATAGCAAATCTCTTCTATTAGTACGCACTTACTGATGCGCTTTTTTATTTCTGACAAATACACTCATGAAGCAATATTGATACTCAATTACGCTGGCACTCAAGCGCTCTCAGCCTGCATATCCGCTACCAATTGCTTACCGCACTTCACCAGTAGACGCTGTAACACATGTGAGCGATATTCGCGGCTGGCTCTGACATCAGTCATCGGCGTAACGTCTTTAGACAGGATTTGTGCTGCTTGCTCAAAACTCGCAACTTCAGCAGATTGTCCCACGAGCGCTTGCTGACACGTTGTGGCTAATAATGGTATGGCAGCCATGCCGCCAAGTCCAAGCTTTGCATTCTCTATCGTCATGCCGTTTGCTGATACATCGATTCGCGCAGCCAATAAACACGCTGAAATATCATCCTCATAACGTTTGCTAATTTTATGAATAAATAAGTGCTGATTGTCATGCATCAGAGGAACATGGATAGCGACTACGTAACTGCCTGCTTGCAGTTTGGTCTTTTTATAATCTAAGAAAAATTCTGACAGAGGTATAATCTCATCCGTATAAATCTCATTGCTATTATCTGACTCTTCACGATTAGGCGCGCAATGACGCAAATGGATTGACGCATCTAGTGCCAATAGAATTGGTGGCAAATCACCAATCGGGGACGCGTTGGCTATATTGCCACCGATGGTGCCCATATTGCGAATTTGCGGAGAGGCAATACGCTCAAATACTTGCGCAAAACTTGGAAAATACTGCTCAAGCACAGGCAGCATTTGCTGGTAACTCATACCAGCACCTAGCACTAGCGACTGACTTTTAGTTTGTCCGCCAAGCGATGTGTCATTAGTTGCATCTGATAACGACCAAGATTTTAGCGCCTCAATACCTGAGAGCTGAATAATGACCTCGTGATCAACCAAATGCTGCGTCACACTCAATCCCAAGTCCGTACCACCTGCCCAAATCGTTGCTTTTGGATTGGCAGCTAATACCTGATTAAGCTCGTCTAGTGTTTTAGGCATGTATAACTGTCGCCCAGCATCTGTTAATGCTGGCTTAATAGCTGTTGACTCTACATTGTCCGACTCGGCTTCAGCTGGCGAATTTGCAGATACTGCTGATTTCTTTGTACTGCTCATCGCGTCTGTGGCTAGACTGATAGTCAAGTCTTTCACCGCTGAATGCTCTGCCTCTCTTTTCTGACCGATATCACTCATCAGTAGGCCCGCCTCAATAATCGGTCGATAGCCTGTACAGCGACATAGGTTGCCCGATATCGACGCAACCACTTCATCATAGCTCAACTGCTTAGCATCACTCTGACTTGCTGCTTCTGGACTTATCTGCATGCGATTGTTTTCGTAAACACAAGCCAGCGACATCACAAACCCAGGGGTACAAAAACCGCACTGTGATCCGTGACATTCAACCATCGCTTGCTGTGCTGGATGTAACAGAGCACGCTCTGGATGATGCTCAGGATTGTCCGCCAAATAAGAGGCCGTCATAAGATGATGACCGTCCATCAGCGACACTAGCGTAATACAGGAATTAATCGTATAAAACGGTGACGCAGCATTTTTTTCATTGCTATTTTCATCATTAAGCGTTTGCTGACTAGTGCTAGGCAGGCGTTGAGCCATTACGGTACAAGCACCGCAATCACCACTGCCGCAGCCTTCCTTCGTATCCGTTTGGCCTTCATACAATCGTAGATACTCAAGCACTGTCGTATTGGGGTTAAGCTGGGTTAGCTCATGGTATTTTCCATTGAGATAAAAACTAATCATAGCAAGGCTCGGCTAAAATAATGAAAGTGAGTATAAGACTGAGAAGCATTAGTGGCTTGGGTACGAAAGGTAAACGCTTAATCTGTATTCTGCTGCAACCGCTCAAGTAAGTTTATCGGCAAGTACATTTCTAGTTTTTTTAGTTTTTAATATACTTACTATTTTATTCTATGTCGCATTTGTAGCATGTCGATAAGTAGGATGCCGCACACTCTTTTATAGCAAATAAATCGACCATAAGTAGCAGTAATTATCAGGAGCTTTTGCCAAAAATTAGCACTGCTATATACCTGACTATTTGGTCAGCTTTCAACATATTATCACTATTCTTATTTATAACACAACCCATTCAAATATCTGTCGATACTGCCAAATAATTGACCTTCAAGCCGCTACCTGATAACCGCTATCAATCCTAATAGCAGAGATAGTTTATAAGACTCGTCATGTTAGTCATTGATATAGCTAATGCAAACACATAATAGACAAGTTACGTCATGACTGAATAAATAATCTCTTTAAAAACAAAGATAAGCACATGCACCGCTTTTAAATTTATATAACCGACCTGTTTTTATATATAATACCTAAAAATAAACCTTACTTTTGACTGTCATCGCTTTTGACGATAGACAGACAAGATATATTATTGGGTAATATATCGTCTCTGAGATACTATTATGAAGTCACTTACCTCTATTTGTATGCTGATAGCGACGCTGATACTAACCGGTTGCCAATACTTCCAATTTGTTGACAACCCTATTCCTGTTAAGCCTGTACCGACTAACCTGGTTACTCCATAAACTGGTCACGTCATAATATTGACATAAAAAAAGCAGACATCAATAGTGTCTGCTTTTTTACTGGATTAGCCTGTCACCTACTGTGTTATCTAGCGCTTACTGTCCGCTGGCTGATGCTTAATAATGGTTTTAGCCAAATGATCACCAAACCAAATAGCGGTATCAATATCTCCTTTTCCTGGCGTTTCTTCAGGTGGTCCGTCAAGAGATTGCGTCATTAAACCTAAGAAACTAGATAGACGGTTAAGATCGTGCGCCTCATGACCTGTCGGCATGAGTGGCAGACCAATCCAATTCATACCATGCTGCATCGCATATAAAGAAATCTGCTGCAACACGGCAAGTTTATCACCGCTTAGGCCGCCAGAGTTGGCAAAAGCCGCGGCCCATTTGCCTTCCCACTTGCGGTTATACCAACGCTTTGAGGTTTCATCCATAAAGGTTTTGAATTCAGCGGTCACGCTGCCCATATATACCGCGCTACCAAAAACCAATAGATCTGCCTGATCTAAGTAATCCCAGTCAATATCATAAATATCGACAGCTTTTGCTTGCGCCTCTGGTAACTGCTGATGCGCGCCTTGTACAATCGCTTCAGCAACACGCTTGGTATGACCATAGTTGCTATGGAAAATCACGGCAATTGATACGTTAGGCGTACTATCAGGAGATGTTTTTGAGGATTCGCTAGTTGTATTCATACAGACTCTAATAATGACAATAATGGTTAAATAAAAATAATATAGTGTACGAGTGCAAAACGACTCAGCGCACTCAATAGGTTTGTTAGTTGTGAGCTGACATCTACGTAGCGGCGCGGCGCACAATCACAAGCGCCATACGTCCCGTTGCAGGCTGCTGCATATGCGTTTGACGACGATAAGAATAGTAATGCCGATCTGCATAGCTACAGCTGATAGGTTCTTTACTATCTATCGACACGCCAGCGGCTGTTAATTGATCAGCGGCCAGTTTTGGTAAGTTTAGCTTCACTTTATCCGTGTGTACTGTAGCGCAATTCGATCGTTTATCAACTGTCTTATGTAAATGCTGAGTATCGCTATGATTTTCAAGACCACTATCTGAGCGCATCACATACAGACTGTCGAAATTATCACTATCTGATGCCGTTAGTAATTGATTATCTAAGCAACCAGCCAATAATTGGTCACGGACTTGATGACCCACTTCATAATTGGCCTGACTGATACATACCCCTATCCAAGCCTGTACAGACCCTGAATCGGTAAAGCGCTCAACAGTCTCTCGAATCACGCCGCACGCCAATCCTTGCCAGCCTGCATGAATGGCAGCGATTTTACCGCTGGCGGGCTGGTATAAAACAATCGGCACACAATCTGCCGTCATGATCGCCAGTCCACGACCATTTTGCTTGCTAATTATGGCGTCAGCCGCCATTGGTGCCATGCTCAAAGGCGTCGTATCAATATCATGGATCTGTTTACCATGAACCTGACTGACCCAATGTAAGCTGTGAATAGCAGTATGTTGCTCAGTTTGTGATGACTCATTTACCATCTGTATATTAATCGCAGCCAACAGACTCATACGATTATCTAATACCTTTGCCGCGTCATCGTTGACATGCAGACCTAGATTTAGCGCGCCATAATTTGCTTGATGTTTTGCTTGACTGTCAATCCCTCTTTGCTGGCTTGCGGCAGCAGGTTCGTCAGTATTATTCAGCGCAAAAGCAGCCGTTTGAAAAACAGCCACATCATCTATTTGCGCGAGCATGGTCATTGGAAAATTATTTATTATCGCAAATTTGTTTGTCACGACTGCCTCATCCTTTTATCTCTGACTGTCTAAAAATTAGCATCACTAAATCACTACTATAAACTTGGCAAGTGTCGTAAACACTTTTAGACAGCCGCTTTTCTCAATAGCGTTTACTCGTCATCATAACCGTCGCTTAATACGGCTATTAGCTTTTGCATGTCTTCTGGCAGTGGCGTCGTCACTTCCATATCCTCACCAGTCGTTGGATGCACAAACCCAAGGGTATAAGCATGCAACGCTTGGCGCGGAAAATTGTTAATAGCTTGACGCTGTGCTTCTGTCAATCCTGCACGCAGTTGACGACGACCACCGTAGATGCGATCCCCTACGAGCGGATAGGTAACATGGCTCAAATGCACGCGAATCTGGTGCGTACGACCGGTCTCAAGTCCGACATCTAACAGGCAGTAGTTGTCATTTAGTGGCGTGACATTTAATAGATGGGTTACCGCTTCACGGCCGGCAGTCATGACTGTCATTTTGGTACGCTGAGTACGATGTCGCCCAATCGGCGCATCAATACGGCGATGACGCAGCAAGCTTGCTTGATCGCCTGCTACCACACACTGATAATGACGATAAACAGATTTGTCTTTTAGCTGCTCCATCAACGCCATCTGAGCGGGTTTGGTTTTACCAATGAGCAGTAATCCAGAGGTGTCTTTGTCAATACGGTGTACCAGACCTGCACGCGGCAAGTGATGCTGCTGCGGATAATGGTATAGCAAGGCATTGACCAAAGTGCCTGTCTGATTGCCAGCGCCCGGATGAACCACCATACCGACAGGTTTGTTGATCACCAGTACGTCATCATCTTCATAGACCACATCAATGTCTATATCTTCTGGCTGGTCTTCACTATGCTGCTTCAACGTTGTCGATAGATGTAGCACGTCATCTGCTTTGACACGGACTTTTGGTTTTTGCACACTGCCGTTATAGAGTAAGCTACCGTCCGTGATCCAACCCTGTAATTGCACGCGTGAAAAGTCTGCAAACACCTGTGAAGCGACTTTATCGATGCGTAGACCAGACTGATCTTCTGTAACGACATGAGTCATATCGACCACTACTGGCACCGCTTGGCCAGCTACTGGCGCTTCATCGTCGTCGCCTTCATCCATGTCGCCATCGTCAAGTTCTTCATCAATATCGCTATCTTCTTCGAGCAAGTCGTCGTTATCAAGAGCATCAGTGTGCTCGTCCATTATTTCCTGCTCATCCATCATTTCTTGATTGTCAGGCTCGTCATTATTTAAAACGTTATTTGGCATTGGTGACTCTTGTGCTGATGAATCAGTCTCTAGCGATTGATTCGGTGATAAATGGGTAGTCATGGCATCATTATTCATAGCGGATTGATACCTAGAAAGTTACTAACTATATAAAGTTACTAACTATATTTTGTCAGGTGACTTCAAAGATAAAATGATAAAAAATTGTCGTTTTTTGAACGCTAGCTGATAATAAAAGCTATGCATGTCAAAAAAGCGGAGACAATACCGTCCTAGTGTATCATGTCACGCGTCCAAGCCCTATAAAAGTGCATGCTATCTGTAAATTTTTGAGCGCTTCTGAGATGCCGAGCCTTATTGCTTATCTCTCTAGAACATAACATTGCTGTAATTTACTGTATATTTGTTCCTGCCAGCGATATTCGATATCGCTCGCGATAGCCGCTCATGTTAAACTGCCTGTAAAATATAGATAGCGAAAAAATAGACGAAGCAAACGTTATTCTATAAAGTATAGCCATGTTTTGCTGTATGCTATGGCACTGTATTCCTATGCCATATTCAAATACAGTATGAAAATACCATTGGGTTTTATTGACAGCGTTTGCCATTTAAACCGTTTGAATATGATTGAATGCATTTGATCTATTACAGGCTTACTATAAAAGCTCTATGTATCAGACCCAATCTACCAGTACAATACGTCATAACAAAAACTGCATTCGATGAAAAACGTGTTGCTTTTACATCGCTGAATATTCAGCATCGTTTTTTATCACTAACCTTTTATATAGCATGATAGCACTGCTGCTATTATGCGTCTTGTGTCGGAGAAGAAGTATGCAAGCTGTTGGCAATACGTTTATCAAACTGTCCTCAATAACCTTACTTGCGCTTAGCGTCAATCTAGTAGGTTGCCAGACATTCAAAAACTTGACTGGCGCCAAAGATGTCGACGCAGTAGAAACAGCGGAAAAATCAGAGCAAGGTTACTATAACGATGCCATCGCTCAAATCGATAAAGGTCGCTATATTCAAGGTGTTGAAGAGCTGACCAATCTGCGTACCTTCTACCCAACTGGGCAATACGCCGAACAAGCCTTACTTGATATGATGTACGCACAGTATCAAAGCGATAAATACGAGATGGCAGCAGCGAGTGCTGAGCAATTTATCCGTCTATATCCTTCTAATCCGCAAGTCAGCTATGCTTACTATGTACGTGGCGTTGCCAATATGGAAGGCTCCTCTGAAAGTTTGAAGCTGTTTAAATTAAACCAAGCGGAGCGTGACACTGCGTATCTACGTATTGCCTTTGCCAACTTCCAAGAGCTTATTAGCAAATACCCAAACAGCCCCTATGCACCAGATGCCGCCCAGCGTATGACATTTATCTATAACCAGTTTGCTGAAAGCGAGATGAGCGCAGCCAACTGGTATATCGAGCGTGAAGCTTATGTGGCAGCTGTCAATCGTGCCAAATGGGTCTTCCAATACTATCCACTTAGTGAGTCAATTCCAGATGCTATCGCAGTCCTAGCCTATAGCCACGAAAAACTTGGTCTGACCGATTTAGCAACTGAGTACAAAACCCTATTGCAAATCAACTATCCAAACATGCTGACCAGTAATGGCAGCGTAAAGCTGAGCACCAAACGTGATCGCACTTGGCTCAATAGAATTACCTTTGGACAGCTTGGTCGCTCAAATACGACGGATACATCAGTGGCAGCTGGCGAATATAACGGCGCGACCAAAACCCAAATGATTCGCAACGCAAATCAACTAAGATTGCCAAGTGACAATACTGCTAGTGCTGCTCGTGCAACCACTGCCAACACTTCTGCAGCCTTTAGCAGTAATAATAGTAACGGCATCAATATTGGTTTGGGTCTGCCGGAAGCCTCAGCTGAGCGAGTGACCAGTCAATCAAGCACTGGCTCGACAGCGAGAGAAGCCAATGTTGATCCACAAAACATCAATCCAACACGCCGCACCACGCTTGAGAACGACAGCAATAGTATTCTACTAGCGCCATCAGATATGGACGACGAATAATCACGTTCAGTGACTTGATTGCGTCAACACCGTCTATACGATTAATAATAAGGCCAACACTATGTTGGCCTTATTTTTCTAGTGGTATGCTATTCGCCCTGCCCCAATATAATTGACCTATGGTAAACTGTTTTTTGTATGAGCATCCCTAACCATATTCTTGAACAACTTAATAGCCAAGCTGACCTGATCAGCATCATTGGTCGACATACCACGCTCAAACGCGCTGGTAGTGAGTTTAAGGGCTGCTGCCCCTTTCATGGTGAAAAATCTCCATCCTTTTATGTCAATCCACAAAAAAACATCTATCACTGTTTTGGCTGTAGCGTCGGTGGCAATGCCATCAGTTTTTTGCGTGATTACGAGAATCTCACCTTCATCGAAGCAGTCAATGAACTCTCTAAACAAACAGGCATTGAAGTACCACAAGAAGAGCAACAGAACGTTAGTTATCAACGTCGTACGCCAAAACCTATCGCACCGCCGCCAGTTCACAATGTGCCTAGCCCAACGATAGAACACAGCAAAGTAAATCAAGACGGTGTAAACCAAGACAACTATCGAAATAGCTATCAAAACAACCGTCAAGACAGTCATCAAAACCATGTCGTCCAAAACGACCAAAATTACATCGACCAGTCAAGTTATGGTGACGCTCAGGGTTACGATAATTTCCCGCCGCTAGACGCTTACGAGTCAGTGCCTTATTCAATGGATTCTTATCCATCAGAGCTGTATTCGTCAAACCACACAGACGATGATGGCTATCCGCCAGTGTGGCTGACAGATAACGATGCAAGTATGGCTAGTATTGATCAGAACACTGATCAAGATGGCAACCTGTACGATCTGCTAGAGCAAATTCAGCAGTTCTATCAGCGTAATCTACACACTCACCCTCATGCCAAGCAATACTTTTTGTCACGCGGACTCACTGAAGAGACTTTTGAGACTTTTGGTCTTGGCTATGCGCCATTTGGCTGGCAGCATCTTGAGCACCAGTTTCCACAAGATATTGAAGGACTTAAGGCACTAGGGCTCGTGCGCCAATCAGAGTCTGGCCGTGACTACGATCTGCTGCGTGATCGGGTTATTTTTCCTATTCGTGACAACCAAGGTCGCACCATTGGTTTTGGTGGTCGGGCGCTCGACGATGATGTCAAGCCAAAATACATCAACTCCTCAGACTCGCCCGTCTTTCATAAGCAGCATGTACTCTATGGCTATTACGAATCACGGCAGCAGCGTGCTAACGACTGGCTGGTGGTAGAAGGCTATATGGATGTCATTGCTCTCTATCAAGCGGGCATCTATGGCGCGGTCGCCTCGATGGGTACGGCAATCAATGAAAGCCAAATATCGCGGCTATTGACACTCAATCCAACGCTGACTTTGAGTTTTGATGGCGACAGTGCCGGACAAAAAGCCGCTTGGCGTACGCTTGAAGTTGCCTTACCTGTGCTTGCTGATGATAAAGAGTTGCGGTTTTTAACCCTACCTAATAATCATGATCCTGATACGTTTATCAAAAGTCATGGCAGCGATGCCATGCGTGAGCAAATCAGCCAAGCCATGCCGTTATCACAGTATATTTTTGCGTACTTAAGTGAGCGCTATGACATGAGTCTGGCTGAAGGTAAAGCCAAGCTCATGTCGCAAGTACGCTCATTGACGACCGCTTTGCCAAAAGGCAGTAGCTTTCGCTATTTGCTCAACAATGATGTTTATCAAAAGCTTGGCGGCAGGCGCAGTCAAAATGTCGAGGCTAAAGATGCGCTGCTAGACTTTGATGGTGATATGACCATCAGCCAACAATTGCAGCTGTGCTTTTTGTTTCAGCCGCGCGCACTCATTGATGACCCTATCGAATCGATTTGGCAACAGTCTGGTATTAATGGCTTACACCTACCTGCGCATATCAAACAAAAAGCTTCACCCGATACGCTGCGTCCGCTTGCTTGGGAAGACCTGCAAGACGCGGCTCTGCTTGACATCGTGAGCACTATCAAACGCTGTCTTAATTATTTGCCAAAAGATGCCAACGCAGCGGCGCATTTTATTTTATCAAATGTGAAGCCTGCGACCCAAGAGATGCTGAGCCGTAATTGGGGCGGCTTTTATAAAGCGCTAACTGCGCGCAATATTTTGGGGCTTGATGGCCTGATCGAAGAGCTAGTCAGCCAGCTGCTTGAGCGCAACATGAAGAAAAAAATACAAGAGCTGATAAAAAACCCTGATCATATTAAGCTTGCGATCGTCCGTAAACAAACCCAATTATTGAACGATTGGCTACGGACACAGCAGGCAGAGCAATCGGCACAGATGGTCACCGTTCAGTCTTAATGTTTAATTATCAAATCATGCCCCTTTAAAATTCTAGCCACTGCCCCCACTACTAATGATTATGCCCTATAGCATGAGTCGCCTCTGAATCATTTGACTGATCATAGAATTAATCAGCAAAAAATGGTCGGTAGCTATCACTAGCTCGTGCTTGACGACTGCGGTCTGTGTTAAACTGTGTCGCTGTATATTGACAGCACTGCTTGGTTAATGATTGTGAGCATGCATCTTTAAGCACAAATTTTAGGTATTATTTTACGTATCTGCTTTTAGATACTATTTTTGAGTATTAAATTTTAAGTACTATATTTTTTTAGGTACTGTATTGAAGTCTTTTTAGCTTTTCTAATTTTTAGCTGTTTTTAGCATTGTTATTGTAGTGTTTTGAGCCTTTATTCATATCAACTCATTTTTGATATTATTGACAACCTCTACGCCATATTTTGATCAATCGATTGATAAGATCAACGCAAAGAGCGAGCGATAGCGAGTCACAATATAAAAATGTCCGATGCAAGTAAGCGAGTATTTATGAACGATAAGTCAGTTTCTAAGTCCACATCTCAACTGGCCACCTTAATCCAAATGGGCAAAGAGCAAGGGTATCTTACCTACGCTGAGGTGAATGACCAGCTGCCCGACTCTATTACCGAAAGCGATCAGATCGAAGATATTGTGCAGATGCTAACCGATGTTGGTATCAAAATCTTTGAATCAGCTCCTGATGCCGATGACATCTTGATGAACGATGATTCAAGTGATGATGACATGGCAGCAGATGAGGCAGCGGCGGTACTCGCCTCTGTTGAGACTGAGCCTGGTCGTACCACTGACCCTGTCCGTATGTATATGCGTGAGATGGGTACAGTTGATCTTCTTACCCGTGAAGGTGAGATCTCCATTGCTAAGCGTATCGAAGAAGGTATTCGTGACGTGCAGCATGCCATGGCTTACTGGCCTGGCACCGTACAGTTCGTCCTTGATGAATACCAAAAAGTACAAGATGGCGAAAAAAAGCTATCTGACGTCATCACAGGTTTCTTAGATCCTGAAACCGAAGAAGATAAAATCGCCGCTCAAGAAGCCAAAGATGCGGCAAAAGAAGAGCGTGAGCGCATCAAAGAAGAAAAAGAAAACCCGCCTATCATCAAAGCTAAAGTGAATGCCAAGGCAGCCGCACTTGATGATGACGAAGATGAAGACGAAGACGACGTGGAAGAAGAAGCTGAAGAAGAAACCAGCGGTCTTGATCCAGAAGAAGTACGTTTGCGTCTAGAAGAGATCGAGCATCTATTTATCAAAGCTAAGCAAGCCTTGCTTGATTATGGTCGTGGCAGCGTACAGGCTGATACCGCGTATGCCCTACTTGCTGAACGCTTTATGATGCTAAAGCTCAACAACCGCTTGTCAGACCAAGTTATGGCTATTATGCATGACGTGTATGACGATGTACGTAAGCAAGAGCGTCAAATCATGCGTTTGGTGATTCGCCGTGGTCGTATGCCGCGTGAAGAGTTCCGTAAGACCTTCCCTAGCAATGAAACCAACGTTGATTGGTTGATTGAACGTATCAAAGGTAAGCCTGCATTTGCGGGCACCCTAGAAAAAGTTACTGACGACGTCATTTTACTTCAGCGCCGTATCCGTGACTACGAGCAGCAGCTCGACATGAAAATCCACGACATGAAAGATGTGGCACGTCGTATGGCGGTTGGTGAAGCAAAAGCTCGCCGCGCCAAAAAAGAAATGGTTGAGGCCAACCTACGTTTGGTTATCTCTATCGCCAAAAAATATACCAACCGTGGCCTACAGTTCTTGGATCTTATCCAAGAAGGTAATATCGGCCTGATGAAAGCAGTTGATAAGTTTGAATATCGCCGTGGTTATAAATTCTCGACGTACGCCACATGGTGGATTCGTCAGGCAATCACGCGTTCTATCGCTGACCAAGCGCGTACCATTCGTATTCCTGTGCATATGATTGAGACGATCAACAAGATCAACCGTGTCTCACGTCAATTACTACAGGAAATGGGTCGCGAGCCAACACCTGAGGAATTAGGTGAGCGCTTAGAAATGGACGAAGTTAAAGTCCGTAAAGTGCTTAAAATTGCCAAAGAGCCTATCTCTATGGAAACCCCTATCGGTGATGATGAAGACTCACACCTAGGTGATTTCATCGAAGATGGTACCATCTCAAGTCCTGTTGACGATGCGACGGCGGCTGGCCTACAAGAAGCGACTCGTGATGTGTTGGGTAACCTGACTGAGCGTGAAGCACGTGTCCTAAAAATGCGTTTTGGTATCGATATGCCAACGGATCATACTTTGGAAGAAGTCGGTAAACAGTTTGACGTCACGCGTGAGCGTATTCGTCAGATCGAGGCAAAAGCACTACGTAAATTGCGTCATCCATCACGCTCTGAGCATCTACGTTCTTTCTTAGAAAATGACTAAGTCTTTAGTTAGTTAAGTATAAAAAAAGCCGAGTTTATCTCGGCTTTTTTTGTGCTTGTAGTTTTGTAAAAGCGATAGCCAAGCGACACTTTGGAGGAAAGTACTGACTATCAGACTTGAAGAGACACTATAAAACGTATATGATTCGTATACACTTCATATACTGGATAAAAATGGGTATCGTAAAAATAGATGACACGCTGCACGAAGAAATTCGTAAAGCCAGTACTGTTATGGTGCGCTCGATCAATGCACAAGCAGAGTATTGGATAAAGATAGGTATGTTGGCTGAAGCCAATCCGCACCTATCTTATACTGATATCATTAGCGAACAGTTGAAACAAGCCGATGTCAATATAAGGAACCTCGTCGATGGCTGATATCACGTTAAAGACACCTGAAGAAATAGCCATCATGCGCGAGTCTGGACGACTGCTAGCATCGGTATTTGCTTACCTAGATACACATATTGTCGCGGGTATCTCCACCATGACTATCAATGATTTGGCAGAGCGCTATATCATTGATGTACTCAAATCGCGACCTGCCAGCAAGGGTCAATACGGCTACCAATACGTACTCAACACATCGGTAAACCAAGTGGTGTGTCATGGTGTGCCCTCACCCACGCAAATGCTAAAATCGGGCGATATCATCAACGTAGACATTACGCTAGAAAAAGACGGCTTTATTGCCGACTCCAGTAAAATGTATATGATTGGCGACGTTATGCCTTTAGCGAAACGACTTGTTGATACCACTTATGAGGCCATGTGGGCAGGAATCCGCACGGTCAAGGCAGGCACAACGCTTGGTGATGTCGGACATGCCATTCAAAGCCACGCCGAGCAGCATGGCTATTCTGTCGTTCGAGAGTACTGCGGGCATGGTATCGGCCGTGAGATGCATGAGCAGCCTGAAGTATTACATTATGGTCGCGCAGGTGCAGGTTTGGTGTTAGAAGCAGGCATGACCTTTACCATCGAGCCAATGATTAACCAAGGCAAAGCCAAAGTAAAAACGAAAAGAGACGGCTGGACGGTAGTGACTGCTGACAAAAAACTCTCTGCTCAATGGGAGCACACTATCGCGGTCACTGCTAATGGCTATGAAGTGCTGACGCTACGTGAAGAAGAATTTGTTTAAGATACGCTGATGATTACCTTAATAACGATACTGCACAATAGAGGGGCGATTTAATTACCTTATTCTTGTTTATTATTGGTACATAGACCATTACAGATATGATGGGCTACGGCAATGCCCATCCTGTACCAACGCGCCTTTGTGTATTTTATTACTAGAAAATTAACACTATCAATGCGCGCCTAAGCTTTGCTCAGCATCGGGCTTATCATGCACACTGAAATTGTCTATCATCGTCTGGCTTGCCTCGTTCAAACCAACAAGCCCTACCTCAGTGCCTTCACGACGAAACTTAATAATCACTTTATCAATCGCGGCGACTGCTGTCACATCCCAAAAATGTGCTCGCGACACGTCAATAACTACTTTAGAGACAGATTCTTTGATGTCAAAAGATTCCATCATACGCTCTGCTGATGAGAAAAATACTTGACCATCAACGTGATAATAACGTGTTCGTTCTGCTTCATCCATATGACTATGCACACTCATATAGCGCTCAATTTTATTCGCAAAGAACAGTGCTGACAGCAGCACACCTATCAACACCCCATATGCCAAGTTATGCGTCGCGACTACCACAGCAACGGTCGTCAGCATCACGACATTACTTTGTAGCGGCTTGGTTTTTAGCTCTCTAAAAGAACCCCAGTTAAAAGTACCAATAGATACCATAATCATTACAGCGACGAGCGCAGCCATTGGGATAATCCTTAACCAATCACTTAAAAACACAACCATTAATAACAAGAATACGCCTGCTACTAAGGTCGAGAGACGCGTATAGCCGCCAGACTTCACATTGATGATAGATTGACCAATCATCGCACAGCCTGCCATTCCACCAAAAAAACCGCTTATAACATTGGCAATGCCTTGACCTTTGCATTCTTGGGTACGATCACCTTTGGTATCGGTCAAATCATCCACAATGGTCATGGTCATCATAGACTCAAGCAAGCCCACTATCGCCAGACTGATAGAATATGGAAAAATAATGATTAAAGTATCTAATTTCAACGGAATATCAAGAATCAAAAATATCGGTAAGGTATCAGGAAGCCGACCCATATCATTGATGGTTCGAGCCTCTGCACCCAATAGAATGGCTACAGCCGTTACCAGTACGATACTGACGAGTGGCGATGGAATGATTTTGCCAATTTTTGGTATGTATGGATAGCCATAAATAATCACTAGGCCTAGTGCCACAAGACCATAAACGTGTACTAGGTTTGAGCCTGCTTGCGGCATTAGTTCAGGAATTTGCGACATAAAAATCAAAATGGCCAAAGCATTGATAAAGCCTAGCACCACCGATTGAGACACATATTTCATCAGATTACCCAGCTTTAAAAAGCCGAAGATAATTTGTATGACACCTGTCAACACGCTGGCTGCTAATAAATACTGCAAACCGTGTTCTTTGACCAATGTGACCATTAGCAGTGCCATGGCACCCGTTGCCGCAGAAATCATGGCTGGACGTCCACCAACGAAGGCAATCACTACAGCGATACAAAACGAAGCGTACAGGCCTACTTGGGGATCAACACCAGCGATGATAGAAAACGCAATGGCTTCAGGAATAAGCGCTAACGCGACGACCATGCCAGCTAGGACATCGCCTCTTACATTGGCTAGCCAATGTTCTTTAATCGTATTTAACATGTTTAACTCAGTTTTTAGGAACTGCTTTAGTCTGCCAATACACAACGTATCTAATAAATCTCTAGGAGAGATATAAGGAACATCTAACATGAAAAGTCTGACACATCTCTATCTAGGCATATTGCCCATCGAATAATAAATATAAAAATGTGAACTGTCATCGTTAGCGAGTTATTGTCATAACTTACTTTATTGGTTGGATCTTAATGATCTAATCGATACATCGAATAATGATACAAACGTTAAAGCAGTGCATATGCACAGGAAAAAGCATCGGACGCTTTATGAGATTCATTGCTGTCGAGAGCAATGTTTACTGAGGAGGGGTACAACTAGGGTGGCGTAGTCATCTTTATAGTGTACAGCTTTTATGGGTTTATGAAGTGAGATTTTTTGCCATTTTAACACATATTGATCAGTCAATAAAACTGTCTATCTTTTGCTAAGTTACTGAGTCATTGAGCTTTATTTATCGTCTTACTTTGTTTCATCTATATAGCAACCTCTAGTCAACAGAATCTTATCACTATTTCGCGTTAAATTGATAATTTTCTAACCTTTACAGATTGCAATTCTATATTAAAATCATACCGCACCTTCAATACTGTGCTCATAGACCCCCGCCCTAGGAAAACCCATGATTGTCCGGCAAACACCCCACCCTTTTAAGATATTTTTCGCCCTTCGCGGTTCAATCATTCCAAAAATATGTCCGCAGTTGCTATTAGTTACCATCCTTAGTACGCTCATCACGATTATTCAGCACTGGCTTCCTGATTCTTTTCCTTATTATGGTATCGCGACTTTTACCTTGTTAGGGATCGCGTTATCCTTATTTTTGGGATTTCGTAATAACGCCAGCTATCAGCGTTGGTGGGAAGCGCGCGGACTGTGGGGTCAGTTGGTATATGACTCTCGTAGCTTAACCCGTCAAGTACTCTCTTTTATAGACGAGAAATACGAGGCTGGACAACAAGCACAGCGAAACATGATTTACCTGACTATTGCATTTGCTCATGCGGTGCGCCACAGACTACGTGGCACGGAGCCTTGGCAAGATATCGAACACTTTGTATACCCTATACACCATGACCGCATGCGCCAAGCGAAAAACGTACCTGATTATATAATGCGCCTCATGGGTAAGCAGCTCGGCGATATTCGGCGTCAAGGACTGGTGTCGGAGCAAGTCATCCAAAATATGGATGAGCGCCTGACCTCTATGACGATTGTCTTGGCAGCCTGCGAGCGCATTCATAACACACCGCTGCCTTTTGCTTATATGCTGTTGGTACATCGCACGACTTATCTATACTGCATTATGTTGCCCTTTGGCTTAGTAGCCTCACTCGGTTGGGCGACTCCGTTGATTTGCGCGGTGATCGCTTATACCTTTTTTGGGTTAGATGCATTGAGTGAAGAGCTAGAAGAGCCTTTTGGGTTGGCGGCTAATCAGTTACCTCTGACCGCCTTGTCACGTACGATCGAGATCAACTTGCGAGAAGCGCTGGGAGAAACCAACATCCCGCCTGATATCACGCCTATCGATGGCTATTTACCGTAAGCATTTGAGTCATCTCCAAGCGTAACAAGGCAAACTAGAGGCAAAGGCAACTTGAATAATCCACCGCACGCCACTATAAATAGCAGACAAAGATACTGTAGATAAAATCTCTACTCTAACCAGCTGATCTATTCAAAAATATTATCTATAAAAGCGAGGCTCACATCATGAGTGATGATTCAAAAAACAACAACGACAACGTCGACAACAATGCAAATAACCCAACCAGCAATCAGCCATCAGTGAAAGTCACTGATTTGACGCCAAATAAAGGCGTTCTGAAAGGCAAAAAGACAGATATTCAAAACCCAGAGCTTTGGGAGTTCCCAATGAGCTACCCTCTCAGCATCATTGGTCATGAAGGTGAGCACGAGAGTTTGCTCAATGAAATCAAGCTTATCTTGGGTAGCCAATTCCCTGATTTTGATTTGGCGTCTATCGAAGTGAAACCTTCTAGAACAGGTCGTTTTCATTCAGCACGGGTCAATCTGTACCTAACAGCCGCTGATCAAGTCAATACACTTTATGCCGCGCTCGACAATGCCAAGACGGTTCGCATGGTTTTGTAAATCGTTCAGACAGTTTTAGCGCCTTTTTGGTCCAAGTCGTCACTCGCTAGTAATAACATATGGGTGGCGATTTTTTGTGGTTTGATGTACAATCTGCGCCCGCATTATTGCTGCCATAACTCGCATTATCAGTCGACAATAACCGAGAGAATGAAAAGCAAATCTCACGATATTTTTACAAAAATTTTATTATTGACCGCATTTGCGTCTAACCCTTATCCCATCGTCCTTTGCCAAAATTTGGACTGCCTACAACCTTGTAGCAACATAGTTTTATCCTAAAATCAATATAGTATTTTCAGAATTTTCCCGCTATATTGTGCCTACCAATTAACAAACACGCTATATGTAGTACTCAGTGATTTTAACCATCACTACGAGTAGTGGTAGCTTTTTGCCTAAAAAACAGCTAGCACAACTCAGCATCATAGCGTTATAAAGAATGTCTGCCGCTGCTTTGGCGCGCGACATCACAATAAGCAATCAAAATAGAGGCCAGCATGACACATATTGATAAAATCCAAGTAACCAAGCGTGATGGACGTTTAGAGCCTATTGATTTAGACAAAATTCACAAGGTGATCGCGTGGGCGGCTGATGGTTTAGAAAATGTGTCAGTATCGCAAGTTGAGCTAAAGTCGCACATTCAGTTTTATGAAGGTATCAAGACTCGTGACATTCACGAAACCATCATCAAGTCGGCCGCCGATCTGATCTCTGAAACCACGCCTGACTATCAATATCTGGCCGCGCGTTTGGCGATTTTTCATCTGCGTAAGATTGCCTACAACAGATTCACCCCGCCGCATCTGTATGACCATGTCAAAAAACTCACTGATGCTGGCAAATACGATCAGCACATCCTAGCGGACTATAGCCGTGCTGAGTTTGATGAGCTAGAAGAATACCTCGACCACTGGCGCGATATGAACTTGGCTTATGCGGCTGTTGAGCAAATGGCGGGTAAATATCTCGTCCAAGATCGCGTGAGCAAAACGGTCTATGAAAGCCCGCAGTTCCTTTATATGCTGGTTGGTATGTGTCTGTTTAGCCAATACGACAAGTCAGATCGACTTGATTTCGTCAAACGCTTCTATGATGCGACCTCAGAATTCAAAATCTCACTACCGACGCCGATCATGTCAGGTGTGCGTACGCCATCGCGTCAGTTCAGCTCGTGCGTACTGATCGAATGTGGTGACAGCCTAGACTCAATCAACGCGACCACCAGCGCCATCGTACGCTACGTGTCACAGCGCGCTGGTATCGGCATCAACGCAGGTCGTATCCGTGCCCTTGGTAGCCCGATCCGTGGCGGTGAAGCGCAGCATACTGGCTGTATCCCATTCTACAAACTGTTCCAAACGGCGGTGAAATGCTGCTCACAAGGTGGCGTCCGTGGCGGAGCTGCGACCCTATTTTACCCATTATGGCATTTGGAAGTTGAGTCATTACTGGTACTCAAAAACAACCGCGGTGTGGAAGACAACCGTGTCCGTCACATGGACTATGGCGTACAATTAAACAAAACGATGTACACGCGCCTCATCAAAGGTCAAGACATCTCGCTGTTTTCGCCCTCGGATGTCCCAGGCTTGTATGATGCGTTTTTTGAAGATCAGGACAAATTTGAAGCGCTATACACCCAGTATGAGCAAGACCCAAACATCCGTAGCCGTCAAATCCCAGCTGCTGATTTGTTCAGCCTAATGATGCAAGAGCGCGCCAGCACGGGTCGTATCTATATCCAAAACGTCGATCATTGCAACACGCATAGCCCATTTGACGCGGCCATTGCGCCGATTCGCCAGTCAAACCTATGTATGGAAATCGCGCTACCAACCAAGCCACTGGATAACATCAATGACGAAGAAGGCGAAATCGCGCTTTGTACGCTATCAGCGGTCAATTTAGGTAAAGTCGAGAGCGTCAGCGATATCGAAGAGCCAGCAGAGCTGATCGTCCGTGCACTAGACGCCCTACTCGACTATCAAGACTATCCAGTCAAAGCCGCTCAAAACGGCAGCATGCGTCGCCGTACGCTTGGTGTGGGCGTAATCAACTATGCTTACTACTTGGCTAAGAATGGCGCACGCTATTCTGACGACAGCGCGCTTGGTCTGACCCATCAGACGTTTGAAGCATTGCAGTATTATCTCTTAAAAGCGTCAAACAAATTGGCCAAAGAGCAAGGCGCGTGTCCTGCGTTCAATGAGACCACGTACTCACAAGGTATCTTGCCGATTGATACGTACAAAGCCGACTTGGACAAAATCTGCCAAGAGCCGCTACATCTCGATTGGGAAACGCTACGTGGCGAGATCACCGAGCACGGTCTACGCAACTCTACCCTAACTGCCTTGATGCCGTCTGAGACCTCAAGTCAGATCGCCAACGCGACCAACGGTATCGAGCCACCACGTGGTCTGGTCTCTATCAAAGCCTCAAAAGATGGCATCCTAAAACAAGTCGTGCCTGAGATTGATAAGCTAAAAGATCAGTACGAGCTACTATGGCAAATGCCAAACAATGACGGTTACCTAAAGCTGGTCGCTATCATGCAAAAATTCGTCGATCAAAGTATCTCTGCCAACACCAACTACGACCCTGTTCGTTATGCTGGTGGCCGTGTACCGATGAAGATATTGCTAAAAGACTTGCTAAACGCTTATAAAATGGGTGTGAAGACGTTGTACTACCATAACACTCGTGATGGTGCGAACGATGCCCAAGCGGATATGGAAGATGATTGTGCTGGCGGGGCTTGTAAGATTTAGATTCAGGCTCGAAATAAATGATGCAGATGAAACCCTAGTTTAATCTGCATCTCTATTTCTAAGACTCGTAGTGACCTTATCACCTAATAAAGCGAGGTAACTTTTGAATTTATACAAATACAGAGAGTTGAATGAGTTTACACGTGAATCTTTGGAAGAAAACTATTTTTGGGCACCTTCGAAAGAAACGTTAAACGATCCTTGTGAATGCTACTATTCAACTGAATCATATAATACATTCATGAATTTCGCTTCATCGATAGCACCTCAAATTAATAAGAATGAGCTTCACAATCAATTTGATTCAATTCAAGATATGATTAAAAGTTCAGGCATTTTTTCCCTTAGTAAGTCTTACAATATTTCTTCTTTATGGGCTAGTTACGCACAGGATCATAAAGGAATTTGCATCGAATATGATTTAGAAGATTTAATCGGTAAGAATAGAGGTCTTTATCAATGTTTTGATGTGATGTACTCAGATACTCCACCTGATATTGGAGTTGAGGACATTAGCAATGATTTTCTATTACAAAAAATGATTGGCACTAAGCATTTTGACTGGGATAGAGAACAAGAATTTAGAATAGTTTGTGATAATCAAGGTAAAAACCATCATCGTTCCGACGCTATTCGAAGCATAATTTTTGGACTAAAAACACCTGACGAAAGCAAAAACGAGCTTATGAACCTATTGTCTAATAGAAATATTAAGTTCAAACAGTTAGTAAACGATGGTAAAAGCTATGGTTTCCATCTACAAGATATTGTTAATCCGTTTGATGAAAAGGTTAAGCCCAATGATTACGAGAAAATTGATTTCGAAAACTTAGTCCCTGATGAGTCTTATATTAAGAGTGATCATAAAATATTTATACCTTACTTCCGTAAGGTAGCAAGTCTTATGGAATCTTATGAAGATTGTATAAAAGTTATTGAAATGAATTTTTCAGAAGAATCTACTGTCAATGATCCTATAATCTATGTATGGTTTGAAGAAAATAATGCTACCGCCCCTTTTAGCAAGAAAGAATTTAAAATTAAGGAAATGTATTAAATAGCTGTGAGGTGCGCCCAGCAAACCAATGATATGCAAACTATGTTTAAAGGTGCGTGAGGCACATTTTACAAATTACGCGTAAAGATATTAACAAATAAGACTTAATTTTCTTGCTAAAATTAGCCCTATATTTAGAGCATAATCTTAATGGGGAATGCATCATGCAACCAATATTTGCGACACAAACAGCCAGTATTTCAGAGCTAAAAAACAACCCTTCTGCCTTGATCAAACAGTCAGATGGTGAGTCGATTGCGATTTTAAACCACAACAAACCCGTAGCTTACTTGGTTTCATCAGACGTGTTTGAGCGCATGATGGAAGCGATGGACGATATGGCACTCAGCCAAACCGTAAACGCACGGATGAATGATGGGCAAACACCGATAAAGGTCACTTTAGATGACTTATAGTCTTGAGTTTCACCCGTTAGCGATAAAAGAATGGAAAAAGATAGCGCCAAGTATCCAGCAGCAATTTAAGAAAAAATTACAGCAGCGACTATCCAATCCTCATGTGCCTGCGTCAAAACTCTCTGGACACACAGACACTTATAAAATTAAATTACGCACCATAGGGTATCGTTTGGTATATATCGTCAAAGATGACGTGGTGGTGGTTTATGTATTGGCAGTCGGTAAAAGAGAAAACAACAAGGTATATGACAGTCTGGCGACGCGTCAACCCTAACGAAAACACGTAAGCAGCAATAAGAATAACGGAGGTCATGTGCACTATACCGCAATCATCAAAGACGGTGGTTTGTTTATCCCAAACGTATTTTCAGACCTAAACGATGGTGGCTCGCATATCGTACAGGTCGAGGTTGATATTGCAGAGGTGCGTCAGCAGTTAGGTGTGAATGAAGCGCCAAAGGCAGCCGTCACCAAAAAAAGCGTGGCAAAAGCAGCCAAAAAACCAGCATCGCGCGCGTCTAAAAAAGACTTAAAAACAGCAGCAGAAGCGTCTGATGTAAGTACCCTACGAAAAAGCGCACTTGATGAACTAGAAGCACTTGATGATAGTGAGCTGAGTGAGATATTCAAAGCCTATATGAACGATGGTAAAGAGCCCTCACAGATATCGCTAGAGAACCTCTAAGCTAAAACGCTATAATCCAAAAACGTGTGATAACCTCAAATCAAAACCCGTCAAACCCCTATAAATTAATAACCGTATCAATGATAAAGGCAGTCCCATGACTTACTCGATTTTTTCGCAAACGCCAAACAATGCGCTAATAGAGCCGATGTTCTTTGGTCAGCCCGTCAACGTGGCGCGCTATGACCAACAAAAACACCCTATCTTTGAGCAATTGATTGAAAAGCAGCTGTCGTTCTTTTGGCGTCCAGAAGAAGTCGATGTATCACGCGATCGTATCGACTTTAGCAATCTGTCCTCGCATGAGCAGCACATATTTTTGAGTAACCTCAAATACCAGACCCTACTCGACTCGATCCAAGGTCGTAGTCCAAACGTGGTACTACTGCCACTGGTGTCTATCCCTGAGCTTGAGACGTGGATTGAGACATGGTCATTTAGCGAGACTATTCACTCACGCAGCTATACGCATATCATCCGTAATATCGTCAACGACCCAAACATTATCTTTGATGATATTATGCAAAACGAGCACATCTTAGGCCGCGCCTCTGATATCGCTCAGTACTATGATGAGCTGTATCGCAACTCACAGCTATATAGCCTGTACGGTCCAGGTACGCATAATATCAATGGTGAGGAAGTGACCGTTGATTTGCGATCGCTGAAAAAGCAAATGTATCTATGCATCATGGCGGTCAACGTCCTAGAAGCGATTCGTTTCTATGTGTCTTTTGCTTGCTCATTTGCCTTTGCTGAGCGCAAATTGATGGAAGGCAATGCCAAAATCATCAAACTCATCGCTCGTGACGAAGCGCTGCATTTGACAGGTACGCAGCACATGCTGAACCTGATGCGTAATGGTCGTGACGATCCTGAGATGGTCGAGATTGCCGCCGAATGTTTTGATGAAAGTATCGAGATATTCCGCAAGGCAGCTGAACAAGAAAAAGAATGGGCAGGCTATCTGTTCAAAGATGGCTCGATGATCGGTCTCAACGAAGATATTCTGTGCCAATACATCGAATACATCACCAACTTACGTATGGAAACCGTCGGCTTGCCAGCGGCGTTCCCGAACTCAAAATCAAACCCAATCCCATGGATCAACACGTGGTTGTCGTCTGATAATGTGCAGGTCGCACCGCAAGAGACCGAGATTAGCTCGTACTTGGTCGGTCAGATTGACTCTGACTTATCAGACAGTGATTTTGACGACTTTGAACTATAAAGGCTCCGAATTATAAGAGCTGAGTTGTAAGAGCTTTGAGCTATAAAGACTTTGAATGATAAAGACTTGAGCGGTAGAGATTTTAAGTTATAAAGTTTCTATCGCTGTAATCGTCTTATGGGTTAATAGTAGGGATAGCAATAGCACAGACATATCCCAATAGGATCAACGATGACTTGGGTAATGACCAGTAAAAAGCAGTTCTATCTACACGATGACGAGAGCCTGCTAGATGGACTGCTACGCACCGGACACGAGGTAAACTATCAATGCCGTGAAGGTTATTGTGGTAGTTGCCGAGTCAAGCGTATTGCCAGCTCACATACAGTCGATTATCCATTTGACCCACTGGCGATGATTGAAGAAGATGAAATCCTTCCCTGCTGTTGCCGTGTGCGAGGTGTCATTTATATCAATCATGAATTTATTGAAAAGCCTTAGCAAAGTTGTGTATAGATAAAGCTAGCCTTTTACTTCTAGTTTCAAAAACATCAACCCCAACAAAAAGCGCGCTCCTTTAGATAAGGAGCGCGCTTTTTTGTGCAATTTAGCCAGACACTTTATTGTGTTACAGAGTCTTGCTCAAACAGTTTCATCAGCTCTTCGCGCATGCGATCACGCTCTGCCTCTGACATCATAGGTGCTTGTTGATCACCTTGGATACTGCCACCCATCCCATCCATGCTCTCGCCCTGCAGTACGACAGGACGATCAATAGGTTCTTGTGCTGGACGCTCCTCTAGCATTATTTTTACTTGAGCGTTTTTGCCTTGGCGCAATATCTGGGCATTCAGCTCTGTCGTTGGTGGCTTGCGAGCGACATACTGGATCAAGGTATTGGCATCAGTCATCTCGACACCATCGATGGTTAGGATGATATCACCAACGCGTAGACCACTCTTGGCAGCAGGACTACCTTCGATGACGTTTAGCACTTCTACGCCTGTTGACGTCTCTAACTGCGTTGGGTCACGTAGCTGTGATTGGATCTCGATACCGAGCCAACCACGACTGACACGGCCGTCTTTAATAAGCGCATTCATGACTTGCTCAACCAATGCTGTAGGAATCGCAAAGCCAATACCCATCGAGCCACCAGAGCGCGAGAATATCACCGTGTTGATACCGACTAGCTCACCACGAGCGTCGACCAGCGCGCCACCTGAGTTGCCTGGGTTAATCGCCGCATCCGTCTGGATAAAGTCTTCGAACTTATTGACGCCAAGACCCGTACGTCCAGTCGCTGAGATAATTCCTTGTGTTACCGTCTGACCAACCCCAAATGGATTACCGATAGCCAACGCCAAATCGCCCACACGTATCGGATTTTCGCGGAAACCAAGCGGTGTCAATCCTGTCATATCGACCTTAATCACTGCTAGGTCACTGTCAGGGTCAGTACCGATGATCTTGGCGCGACTCTTACGACCGTCGTTAAATGCGACTGTAATTTCATCCGCTTTTTCGATGACATGCGCATTGGTCACGATATAACCGTCTTCTGATACGATCACACCAGAGCCTAAATTGGTATTGCCTTGCTCTTGTGATGGGCCACCATGATATTCAAAAAACCGGCGCAGTACAGGATCATCCATATAAGGATGCTCGGTCATCGTTTGTGTGGTATAGATATTGACGACCGACTGCGACGCACGCGCAACTGCATTATGATAAGAGGAGATGGGCGCTGGTGTATCCGCAACAGGTTCTGACGCTTGCTGCTTTGCAGGCGGGGTTCTCGGCGGCTCCCACGTGGCCTCCGACGTCGACTTCATACTCGTGAACAACCAGATAAACGCCACTAACACTAGCAGCAATAAGACCCAAGGTAACCATTTTAATAAAGACGCCTTATTATGGGTGTTATTGGTGTTCTGGGATGACGACATATAGAACCTCTATAAATTTAATGCGGACGGACAGTAAGAAATAAGGTGAGAAGACTGCGATTATTCAACCATCATGGCTTGATTAGGCCATTAACAGCCAGAGCTAGGCAGACTTACATGTATAAATTATAACCGCAATGCCGTGAAATAGTAACGTATCGTGTACCATTTCAGTTATCCATCTTGTCTACTCTTTTACAGTGCCATGTTAAAATCACCGCTATCAGATATTTGCGATAGATAATGATCGATTATTTATCTCTTATAAGTCCCCATCTTTAAATAACTTTTTTAAATCACTATGTTTGAATGACAATGCATTGCTGCAAGGCAATAACAATAAGGAAACCTAATGACCCAAAACACGACTACTGAACCCTCGACCAAAAGTATCAGCGCACACGCCTTAACACAATTTTGTGATGAGTATCTATCTGCCAGTGCGTTTAAAGACTACGCGCCAAATGGCCTACAAGTAGATGGCGGTCGTCCAATACAGCGTATCGTCACAGGTGTGACGGCGTGCGAGGCGCTGATTGATGCGGCTATCGCTGACAATGCCGATGCGATTATGGTTCATCATGGCTACTTTTGGAAAGGCGAACCTGCGCCTATTACTGGCATGAAAGGTCGACGTATCCGCAAATTGATGCAACATGGTATCTCTATGATTGGCTATCATCTACCGCTCGACGCACACCCCGTGATTGGTAACAATGCAAAACTGGCGGACATACTAGATATGACCATTACTGGCGCGCTCTACCCCAACGAATCACACCCTGTTGGCAATATCGCCACTTGTACACCGCAGAGTGCTGATAGCCTGATCGCAAAAATTACTCAAGCGCTTGGCCGCACGCCACTATATATTTCAGCTAATTATGAGCATCATTCTGATAATAATGCGAAAACGACTGCCCATAGTGAGAGAGTGATCAAACGTGTCGGTATCTGTACAGGCGGTGCCCAAGATATGATCGAACAGGCTGCCATTATGGGCTGTGATGCATTTATCTCTGGCGAGATCTCTGAGCGTACCACGCATATTGCTCGTGAGCTGGGTATTGATTATTTTGCCTGCGGTCATCATGCGACAGAGCGCGGTGGTATTCAAGCGTTAGGAGAGATAGTCGCCCAAGAATATGGACTGCCAGTCACCTTTATTGATATTGAAAATCCAGCTTAGCATTACCAGTGTATCGCCAATCACATAGCCATAATTAGGACAAAAATGATGGGTTGAATAAGTAGCGATTATAGGCGCGATTTTGGCAATTATCGAAAGAGTCATTGATCAGTTTGTGACCAGCACGCGTATAACATGGCTAAAATTAACCGTTTATATCGCAATTGTTAAGTTTTATCGCTTTTTTCTTAACTCCACTTGAATAATGCGAGTAGTAACCGCATATTATTACCTGTAAGAAAGAACGTTTTGTCATGAAACTTCCCATTATTACAGCTTCCGGTTATGGCGCTAAAATGATGCTGGCGGTTATCTGAAACTTCATTATGCTCTATGAGCAATGAAATTTTGGAACACTGCCAGTCAAAACACGATGTATACACTCGATATTTGGTTTATACCGTGTTTTTATTTTTAGTGCCGCGATGACAGTTTTGCACCACCTTTTTGATGGCATACTTTTATAAGCTATCAAATATGGTTGAGCTGCTTTCCCTCATTGCTGGACAATTAACTGTAGCAGCTAGCCACCTTACTACTAAATACTCAAGGTGTCGTTAGTTATTAAAGTTAGCATCATCAAAGCAGATGAATATATTGGTCTCAATGGCCAATCATTACTTCACCGCTTTGCTTGATGTCGTTGTCTCAATAACTTACTCATGACCTTACCTATGTTTGATATATAGTTGTTTGGCAATTAGCCATATTGCGTTATCGATGAAGGAATCATCTGATTTACATCCTTCGCGTAGTCGTGCGTCCAGATTTTGAGACGATTGTTTTATGCTTTTATTTTGAGCATATACGCGACACATCGATAGCGGGCTGACCCACAAATCCACATCGCTAACTCTTAGAGAGAGCATGCTAGTGGCGCTATAATCAAGCAAGATGACTGGTACTTATTTTATTCAAAAGTATGATGTCGTCTGAAGTGCTGTATTGATACATACCAAATGACATGCATGTATTTTTACGCGTTTTTGCGGTAAGAAGGATGGCTAAAATCAGGAGACATCCATGCAACGTATTACTTATCGTGTCAAAGGATCTGCGCAAGGTGCCAAACGTCGTATTTCTCATTTACTACGTCCATCTAAACGCCTACTTAACACCAAAAGTAACATCGTTTCATCTACCCCTACTGCGTCGGGTCGTTTTGCCAGAACCAAGAAGCTGGCACAAGTATCCAGTATCGCTCTGCTCTCTTTGCCTGCACAGAGCCTAACGACAATGAATACAAAGGTACCAGCCTATGCCAATGTCATGTTGGAAAACACCTTGACCATTGCCGCTGTCCCAGGTGATAGTACTTATTTTGCCACTGATGGCTTCCAACATGGCTTTGGTTTTGATCTCGTGCGCACCTATGCAGACGAGCTCGGTGTGGATATCAATCTAAAAGCCTATGCCAATGAAGAGGCTGCACTCAAAGCCTTAAGATCAGGTGACGCTGATATGGCGTTGACCACGGCTAGTACCAAACTAAAAAGCCAGCTCAATCTATCATCTATTAATGTCAGCTGTGGCTACGACTCAAGCTTGACTAAAAATGGTCTGCATCCAAAAGTCAGCTGGACGTTCAGCTCACCCAATGATCCACTGTCCAAAAAAGCCAGTTATTTCTTGTGCGATAGCATCAAGCTAAAAAACACACAGAAACTAGCGGCATTCTACAATCAGAATTTGCTAAAAGACGCTTATAGTCAGGATCATTTCCAAAAAACACTGACAGAAAAACTGCCTGATTATCAGTCTTCGTTTGAAGAGCAAGCGCGCAATTACAATCATGATTGGGAATTGTTGGTTGCTATGGGTTATCAAGAGTCACATCTTGACGCCAACGCAGTATCTCCGACTGGTGTACGCGGCCTAATGATGCTGACCAACAATACTGCAAAAGCGATGGGCGTGTCAGATCGCGTTGATCCTTATCAAAGTATCGGCGGCGGTGCACGTTATCTGGAGCAAATGAAGGCAGATTTCGCGGATGTACCCAAGACTGATCGTGTCTGGTTTGCACTCGCTGGTTATAATATGGGTCCAAATGCGGTGAAAAGCATCCAGCGCAAATTACGCGCCCAAGGCATTGACGACAAGAGCTGGGCGAACGTTTATGCGTACTTGGCGGACAACAAAGCATCAAACAGCCGTTATGGCCAAGCGATGCATTATGTTAGCAACATCCGAAGTTATCTTGAATCTATCAAAACTCAAACGGTTTAGTTAATAAATCCCATTAGATATCAGATATCTTAAGACACCTAATTTTTACGTAAAAAAAGCTGCTCTTATATAGAGCAGCTTTTTTATGCGTTACGATTTATATTGAGGATATGTATGTATATATCATTCGATAATACGTTATTGCTTAACGATTAGGTACCGTCAGACGCTGACCACGCTGCAACATAGTATCAGCAGCGATATTATTCATCTCAGCCAGCTCTTGGGTGGATACGCCATACTTACGTGCTAAGCCAATCAAGCTATCGCCTGAGCCAACCGTATAACTTACGGTCGCTTTTGGCACTTTTAGGGTTTGTCCACGCTGCAATTGAGCATTTGTTGCCAAGTTATTGGTCGCGGCCAAATCCTCTACAGAGACACCAAACTGACGGGCTAACGCAATCAAGCCATCGCCAGATTTGACTTTGTAATTTTCAGTATTTCCTAGCTTTTTACCACTGCTTGCAGGACTACTGGTATTGGTGCTGCTAGCAGAGCTGCTACTTTGACTACTGTTAGAAGCCGAAGAATTTGCCACACTACCGCCCGCAGGAATAGTGATGGTACGACCTAATATTAAGTTAGAAGTCGTGCTCAGGTTATTTGCTGAGGCTAAATCGCTCAAGCCGATATTATAGCGTTTGGCGACACCCGTTAGCGTATCACCTGATTTTACTTTATAACTGACGGCTTTATCATTCAGTTGGCGATCAACTAACTCTTTTGAAACCGGTACTTTAATCGTCTGCCCACGTTGTAGGCGCGCCCTTGCATCAAAGTTACTGTTTACAGCAGCGATCTCTGCTGCACTAACACCCACGCTGTTTGCAATACCGATCAGGGTATCACCTGATTTTACTTTATAGCTGGTGGTCGCTACTGAGCTTGTATTACTGGCACTACTAGAACTTGTGGTGCTTGCTGCATCGAAATTAACGCTGGCAGGTACTTTTAGTGTTTGACCCACATATAGTGAGCTTGTGCTATTGATACCGTTCAGGCTAGCTAACGTGTCTGTCGATACGTTAAATTGACGCGCTAAGGCAATCAGACCGTCACCCGGTTTTACTTTATAGTTCTTAGTCGCAGTGCTTGATTTACTTGGTCTGGTAGATGGTGCCGCAGGTGTTGTGGCGGGCGCTTTTACCTTACCAGGTACTAGCCAGAGCTTTTGCCCTCTAAGCAGATCAGCACGGCTACTGAGATTATTGTAGCTGGCAAGCTGTGTGACCGATAAACCAAAGCGGTTAGCCGTACCGATGAGTGTATCACCACCTTGTACAACATAGCTTTCAGGCTGATTGGCAGCTGGGTTACTGGCAGCGCTTAGCGGCTCGATAGTTTTGGCGTTATATAGATACAATGTGCTGCCAGATAGTAGGTTGGCACTGGCATCTATTTGGTTCCATTCTGCGATATCACGCCAATTTACCCCTGCACGGCTCGCGATATTCGATAGAGTATCGCCACGTTTGACCGTATAAGTGGTACGCGTGCCTTGTGGTTTTGGTTTACTAACTGACGTTTTAGCAAAGCTCAGCTTTTTCTCTTCACCGCTTGCTTCTAAGATAGACTGCTGCGTCTGTACGGCTGATAGGTTGATATTACCATCTGCGTTAATAACGTTGGTCTCAGAGGTATTGCTACGGATTTGGTTGGCAATGAAGTCGCGCTCTTCTTTACTAAGCGGTGGCTCTTGAACAATCGTATTATTCTGAGTAATCTGAGCTGAGGTAGTCGGTAAACTGTTGCTGCTCTTGAGCTCAGCATTGATTTTCTTGGTTTCTGCATTGGTTAATGGCGGCTCAGTACGGCTTGAAGCACTACTACTATATGTAGAGCCACTGGTTGGTATCACAGAGGGCGAGATATAGCTCGTGGTTTGCTGAGGTACGCTTGCGCTGGCAGCATAATCAGCCAATGCGCTACTGCTGGATGGCAATGACGACGAAGTGTATGGCTTGCTATTGTAGCTTGGTGTCGTTGTGGTTGGGGTACCTGTGTTGCTAGAAGCCAATACATTGCCTGTGCCATTACCACGCAATAGACTCAGTTTGGCATCAGCATTTAAGCTAACATCATTAGGAATGATAACGCGCTGTGGACCAGAAGAATCCACACGACCTGAAGTCAATGCCGTGTTGAGTCGCTCTAACTCATCATAACTCACGCCTGTAAGCTGTGATACTTCAGACAAGCTCACACCATAGTTGACCGGCACACTACGGAAATGCTGACGGTTAGCGATAGCTGGCAGATATACGCCATACTGTTCAGGCTTGGCCACAATTTCGGCTACTGCCAAAAAGCGCGGCACATAGTTCATGGTTTCAGTTGGTAGTTGTAGTGACCAGTAGTCAGTTGGTAGTCCACGTGCGGCATTGGCATCAATCGCTTTTTGGATACGACCAGGTCCTGCATTGTAGGCGGCTAATGCTAGCTCCCAACTCCCAAACTGATTGTGTAGCGCGGTCAAAAAGTCATAAGCGGCGCGCGTTGATTCGATGACATCACGGCGACCATCATAGGTGCTGCTTTGATTCAGACCATAAATACGACCCGTACTTGGGATAAACTGCCATAGACCTGCCGCTGCTGCACTACTGGTACCACTTGGATCGTACGAGCTTTCGATAACTGGTAACAACGCCAGCTCTGTTGGAATGTTGCGGCGCTCAGCCTCTCGTACCGTATGGTAAATGTAGCGACTGGCACGCGCCGTCAAACGGTTTAAATAGTCTTGTCTGCTGGTAAACCAACTCTTTTGTCCTTCGATACGCTGATTATAAATCGGCTTACCACCGTTCATACGGTAGCCGGCACGTAAACGATTCCATAGGTCACCATATTGCTGAATGGCAAGCTGGTTGCCCTCCACCATCGTCATGTCAGTGGCTTCTAATAGATCTGCCAACTCATCCAAGCTCTCTGCATCTAAAAATGCAGTTGAATAATCCGCACTGCTTGTTGTAGTCGCCCCTTGATTAGCAGGACGCTTAGTAATAACAGCTGAGCTATTGGTTGCACCTTTATTTTTTACTGTTGAGGTGTTGCTACACGCACTGATAAGTAAAGTTGATACCGCAAGCGTCAATGGTAACGCAACAAACGAGCGAGATTTTGATAGCACAGTAGACATGATATTGGAAGTTTCCTAACGACAGAAAGTGATAAGACAAAGTTGAGAGATAGTATAGTATGCAACGTAAAGTAAAGACCAGCCTAATATAAAAGATACTAATAATCATTTTTATTAGTATCTAATAGATTGTATTGACCAGTACTTAGTTAATAGCTACTTGTGATACTGCACGTAGTAATACAGCGTTACCAGTAGATACCGTCAACGTTACACGAGATGTCGTGACAAATGATATTTGCTGACCGTCTTTCGTCCAGCTCTCATTTGTCGTTACGTTAGCTTTGGCCTGATCCCCTGTGATAACAATGTTATCTACAGAAATATCGTAGCGATAATTGGACGTATCATTCCAGCTGTTTTGCAGCAGCTTCAAATATGCATCTTTGTCTAAGCTGGTAGATTTACCTTTTCTAGATAATGAAATCAACGCATCGTCAGATACCAGACGCGCGACTTGATTGATACTCTGGTTGTTTGCAGATGATTTCATTGCTGCGGCGTAGTTTTGTACCAAAGTTTCGGTCATGGTAGCAGCTTGCGCACTGATACTCACTGTGCTGGCCACTGCTACTATCGCAGTTATGCTAGCGCCCTTTAGTAGTAGAGCCATTAAGCCCTTTCCCCATAGTCGTTTCATGATAGTCCTTAGCGATGCTATTTTCGTTATTGTCATATATTGGTTGTTGTCATATATTGACAGAGATCGTCTTTATAGCATCTAGTTTAGCAGTATATTGGTATAAGCGTACTCATATAATAGGCCGAGCCTATCATTGAATTCTCACAGCCGTGTGACACCCTGTGTAATTATTGCGAATATAAAAGCACAGGATGCTCACAAAAGCCGTTCTTTGAATCGAAGGTTATTATGTCCTCTGATTTCAACAACTTTGGTCGTGATAATGGCAATAGCACTCAATCGATAACGCTAGAATTTGTTTTCGCTATTGCTGTCTTCATACTGCTCATCATCACTGAGTTTCATACCCAAACGCTCTACGCGTCTGTCCATCATTTGTCGAGCCAAGGCCTGCATGTCTTCCACGCGATCTATTTCATCGACAATCTCAAGACCTAATAATGTCTCAAAGACATCTTCTAGCGTGACCAACCCTTTGACTTCACCGTATTCGCCAACCGTAATTGCGATATGAATACGGTTTTTTAGCATAAGCTCCAACAGATCAAACAGTTTCATTTTAGAGAATACAAACGTTATGTCTCTTTTGAACTGCGTCAAAGGCTTGTGCATGGCATGATTGACTTTTGCCAATAGCATGTCAGTTTTTAAAACAAAACCAGTAATGTTATCTAGATCGCCATCATAAATAGGCAATCGAGAAAACGTGAGCTTTGGACGATCAACCAATAATTCAGCCACTGTTTTGTTTTCTTCAAATGCGAGCATCACTGAGCGCGGCGTCATGATGTCTTCGACTTTAATCGCGCCGAACGCAAGCAAGTTACGAATGATACGAGATTCTAGTGGATCGATTTGACCCGACTCTTCACCGATACTCGCAAGCGCAGCAAACTCACGACGGCTAAATGCTTGTGGTTCTTTGCCACGTACCAGCAGTTTCGTTAGTCGCTCCGAAACCCAAATAAGCGGATAAAGCAGCAAGATGATACCGCGCACGAAATAAGCAACCATACCACTTAACTGACGCCAATATACCGTTCCAAGTGTCTTTGGGATAATCTCAGATAAGAATAAGATAGCCAACGTCATAATGGCAGAAAATAGCCCAAACCAAGCACTACCAAACACGATCGTAGCCTGAGCACCCGCTCCGATAGAGCCAAGTGTATGGGCAACGGTATTCAACGTTAAAATAGCGGCCAACGATTGATCAATATTATCGACCTTTAAGCGTCTTAGCATATTTGCTTTTTTTGGATTCGTTTCTTGCACATCCGCAATATAGGATGGTGTCATGCTCAGTAATGCGGCCTCTGATAAAGAGCACACAAATGAGATACCGATAGCAACAGCCACAAAAAATATCAATAATGCTACGCTAAGTGCGGTTGGTGCTGCTACAGCAGTTGGTGTTGCTACAGCACCAGCTGCCCACACTGCCTGTGGTAGCATAAGAATTGCCAATGCAGATAGTGCTGACAAAGAAGTATAACCAAATCGAGAACTAGTAGTCATTCTCGGGGGAGGCTCTGCAGATGCGTCTTCACGATGAGCACGCGGACGACATAAACGAGGTACAAACATAAAAGTGGTGAACAAGTTAGGTAACCTAAAAAGAGAAAAGGGAATATGTTGTAACGAGCAAACCATGTCGATTGACAATGTGATATAGAGTATCGATTAATCAATATTCATAGTCGCTCAAAGCTGACTTAGTCACTGTTTTAAAGCGATATTATGCTTCTATAGACAGCATACTAAATGCAGGCAATCATTGCCATTTGATAGTAGCATTGATGATACCAATGCACAATAAGTCGCTATTTTTAAGTTTTTATTTTTTGACACTTTTTATTGTTGCGTTTTGCCTCCATACTCATTATTAGTCAACGCCTCTCTTTGGCTTATCATTTTGTATTTTATCTTTGCTGATATGAACCTATTGAAGCGTGAATCCTTGGCTGAGTGGTATCTGACTACATTTAACGTCAAGTTAGCATGACGTAGCACTAAGAAAAACGTGCCCCGTCTATGATTAACAGTTACCAAGTCTGGGATTTTTTGTTACTATGCGTCTAATTTTATTTTTACCTATCCTTTATTGAGAGAGAAATATGGAACAGTTCGGTCAACTTATATTGCCTGTTGCCTTTTTTGCCATTTTTTACTTTTTGGTTATCCGTCCACAGTCTAAACGTACCAAAGAGCACCGTGCAATGGTCAATGCATTGACTGCTGGCAACGAAATCATCTTTGCTGGTGGCTTGATGGGTCGTATTAAAGCGATAGAAGGCGATTACGCCGTCGTAAGCTTAAACAACAACACTGATGTAAAAGTACAACGTGCTTCTGTTATTTCAGTATTGCCTGCTGGCACAATCGAAAGCGTTTAATCGAAAACGTTTAATTGTTACTGAGCTTTATCGGTAGTAATTTAATGGTCGTATCACCACTGGGTGCAATGACCAAATAATGACCGTATATCATTTAAGGTCATTTTTCGCTATTAAGGTAGTCGCTATTAAGGTAGTAAGGTACGGCTGCTATATAAGCTAGCCTAGCCTGTAGATATATTGACTTTGCCTGTTTCACCAATGATATTTTTGGTGACTCGATAAAGATACGTCTGTATTATTTGCTTTACTGTTTTATGTTTTACTATCACCGCGGATGATCGCAATGGAGCCTGTTGAATATGGCAGTCGACCATTGCTGTCGCTAACTTCCCATCTGCTAACTTGTGGCTCACGTCGCCAGTTGTTTATCAACTTAAAGAAGTGATTATGCAATATCCCGCTTGGAAATACTTACTTATTGCCGTCGTGCTCATCATTGCCGGTCTATATGCTGCTCCTAACTTATACCCTGACGAACCTGCCGTGCAGATTACGAGCGCAGCAGCCGGTACGCAATTGTCTGAAGGTATCTTGACCCAGTCTCAAAGCTTACTCGAAGAGGCAGGTCTAGAGAATCATAATGGTACGTTTGAGGGCAACAGTGCACTGGTACGTCTTAACAACCCAGTCGATCAGCTAAAAGCGCAAGAAGTACTACGTCAAAACTTGGGTGAGGACTATGTGGTCGCTCTCAACTTAGCACAAACGACCCCGCAGTGGCTGCGTGATATCGGTGCCAGACCGATGAAACTTGGCCTTGATTTACGCGGTGGTGTACGTTTTGTACTAGAAGTCGATATGGACAAGGCGCTTGAACAGCGCTTGAACAGTGCCAGTCGCGATATGCGACGTGATTTGCGCGCTGAGCGAGTGGCGATTAAAGGTATAAAAACCGAAGATCGCGGCGTTGTATTACATTTTGCTGATACAGATACGCGTAATCGTGCGCAAAACATCTTGCAAGGCTCGATGAGTAACACTTTCAACTTGCAGTCTTCTATTGATAACCAAGGTCCTGCATTGGTGTTGTCATACAACGATGCCACGCTTGACGAAATCAATAGCTATGCGGTCAATCAGAACTTAACAACGCTACGTAATCGTATTGCTGAGCTGGGTGTGACTGAAGCACTAGTACAATCTCAAGGCTCTAGCCGTATCGTGGTTGAGCTACCTGGTGTACAAGATACTGCTGAGGCAAAACGTGTCCTTGGCCGTACTGCCAACCTTGAGTTCCGTATGGTAGCAGAAGACGCTGATACCTATACAGGCGGTATTCCTCCAGCAGGTACTGAAGCATTCCCATTTGAGACACTCGATGGTCCACCAGTATTGCTAGATCGCCAAGCGATCGTCACGGGTGATAAAGTGACCAATGCACAGACTGGCCTAGATGAAAGTGGTCTACCAGAAGTAAGCATTACCTTGGACAGTGCTGGCGGCAAGCTGATGCAAAACGCCACTCGCACCGCTGTTGGTAAACAAATGGCTGTACTGTTCATTGAAAATAAGCAGAGAATCACTTACGAAGAAGATCCAGCAACTGGTGAGACAACTGAAGTACGCACACCTTACGCTGAAACCAAAGTCATCAATCGCGCCAATATTCAAGCAGTACTGGGTTCATCATTCCGTATTACTGGTCTTGATAGCACTGCTGAAGCCGCTGAGCTTGCGCTACTACTACGCTCAGGCGCACTTGCTGCACCGATGTACTTTGTAGAAGAACGCACTATCGGCCCATCATTGGGTCAAGAAAATATCGATAAAGGCTTATTCTCTACGCAGGTCGGCTATCTACTAGTCTTTGCATTTATGATTATTTTCTATCGTCTATTTGGTGTGATTGCCAACGTGGCATTGGCAGTGAACGTTATTATTATTATTGCGATTATGTCAATTTTGGGTTCGTCACTGACGCTACCTGGTATTGCTGGTATCGTCTTGACCATTGGTATGGCAGTTGATGCCAACGTACTGATCTTTGAGAGGATACGAGAAGAGATTGCCAATGGTGTACGGCCAAAATCCGCCATCGTGGCAGGTTTTGATCGGGCATTTAGTAGTATTTTTGATGCCAACATTACAACCTTATTGGTCGCGTTTATCCTATTTGCGATTGGTACGGGTCCGATTAAAGGCTTTGCGGTTACGCTAGCTATTGGTATTGTCAGCTCACTGTTCACCGCTATTTTGGTGACGCGTGCCCTGGTACAAATTGCTTATGGTAAGCGTAAATCCATCAAAAGTCTGAGCATCGGTTAGGAGAACATTATGGCGATCGAAAATAATAACCCTTTAGAACAGCAGAATAACCCTGATCGAAATGGCTCAAACGGTGATGCGACTACTACAAGTACCCGCCGCCGTAACAAACCACGCCGTGATGGTAAAGGTAGCAATACCAAAACCAACAACCCTACCACAGCGAAATCTGGTAAAAGTAGTAGCCGTCGTGGCGGTAAAGGCCAAGCTGGTAAAGACAATCAAGCACTCGCGACCACTGTTGATCCTAATCTAGTATCAAGCGATGCCGCTGATGATGCGGCTGCAGTCGCTGAAGGTGGCATCAAAGCGGTTGGCAATCAACGTATCATTCCATTTATGAAGATAGAAAAGCCAATGGCGCTGCTATCTTTATTTATGGTGATCGGTAGTATCATTGCTATTGCCGTCAACGGTTTGAACTTAGGTCTTGATTTTACTGGTGGTGTCTCAGCAGACATTCGCTATGAGCAGCCTGTCGAACAGGTTGCCGTTGTACAAGCACTGGCAGACAATGGTTTTGATGATGCGGTTGTACAGTACTTAGGTACGCGTGAAGAGCTACTCGTACGTTTGCCGCCCCAGTCTGATAACGTGGATGGGCTGAATACTGACCTAACTCAAGCATTAGCACTACCTAACAATACCGCTACTATCAGTAACGTCAACATCATTGGTAGCCAAGTGGGTAATGAGATTTACCTCAACTCAGTCATGGCACTCGTGCTAGCATTGGTATCTATGCTTGGTTATGTGGCCTTACGATTCCAGTTCAAACTATCGCTAGGTGCCGTATTATCGCTATTTCACGATGCAGTAGTGACCATTGGTGTATTTGCGCTATTTGGCTTCCCTTTTGATTTAACGGTATTGGCTGCTGTTTTGGCATTGATTGGTTATTCATTGAACGATACGATTGTTGTTTATGACCGTATCCGCGAAAACTTCCGCCGCGTCCGTGGTATTACCCCAGAGCAGACGATTGACTTATCTTTGACTGAAACCTTACGCCGTACTATTATGACCATCTCAACAGTTTTATTGGTCGTCTTGGCCATGTTATTCTTGGGCGGTGAAGGACTATACTGGTTCTCGGTCGCATTATTTATTGGTTTGCTAGCAGGTACGTATTCATCGACCTATATCGCAAGCTCGATTCCATTGCGTATGGGTCTATCGCGTGATGACTTTATCGTGAAAGTGAAACCAGAGTTCGAAGAAGAGATTGTCACTTTTAATGATCCAAAGATGTTTGAACAAGACAATATCTAATAGAAGTTACTAAAAAAATAATGCACTAACCTAGTGTGTTGTTAAGCTTAAAATCATTACTTGTTGAATGCGAATGATGATTGAACAAAGGCACCTGACTCGTGAATAGTGAGTCTAGGTGCTTTTGTCTTTATAGCTATTTTGTCTCACATATCAACTGTATCGCACTGCTGTTTTGCCACAGATTAAATAATATATTGCCCTCTTTATCGCCTCAGTATAAACGAGCCAACAATGTCAGCAAATTCCTCAATACCTAATGCCATGCCGCCTATCGATACAAGCTATAAGCATATCATTGCGATTGCCCTGCCTGTACTACTCGCCAATCTCGCCATGCCATTACAAAGTGTTATCGATACGGCCATTGTGGGCAATATGAATGAGACTGCCAAACTCGCTGGTATGGGCTTGGCGATACAGCTGCTATCCTTGTTACTTGTCAGCTTTAACTTTCTGCAATATGCCTCGTCTGGCCTGTCCGCACAAGCATTAGGACATCTGGCCAATCATGCTGATAACAACGACCGCACTGCGACAACAGCCTCACCGTTACTGTCTATTTTACAGCGCGCGTTGTTATTAGCCTTCTTAATCGGCGCAGTTTTACTACTGGCCAAACCGTGGCTGATCGATGTTGGTTTACAGGCATTATCTGCCAATCCTGAGAGTGGTCTCGCGGCCAAAACTTACTTAGATGTCCGCTTTTGGGGCGTCATAGCCGAGCTGATGAATTTTGCGTTTATTGGTTGGTTTGCAGGACAAGGTAAAACGCGGTACATGCTCTACCAGCAAGGATTTATCGCTGTCCTCAACATTGTACTGACCTTATTTTTTGTGTTTATCATGCAAATGGGATTGGTCGGTGTGGCGCTGGGTACAACCATTGCATTTTGGTTAGGTGTATTATTGGCATTATGGCTCAGTCGTCATCATTTAAAAATATCTTGGTCCGCGTTATTCAAAGCTGATAGACAGCACTTTACGAGAGATAAAATACTTAGGCTATTTTCTTTAAATAAAGACATTTTCGTACGCACTCTTATCTTAACGCTCAGTTTTGCTTGGATTACTCGACTGTCTGCCCAAAGTGGCGATGTCATACTGGCAGCCAACGCTATTTTATTACAAGTACTAAGCATCTCAGCCTTTGCGCTTGACGGCGTTGCAGTCTCTGCTGAGACCTTGAGCGGACAAGCCGCTGGTCGACGTGATTGGCCGCGTTTTCGTACTATTATCAAACGCACAGGCGTCGTCAGCTACGGGCTTGCCATCATGTTAAGTGCTATCTGGTGGCTTGCAATGCCAACTTATCTGGATGTTATGACCAATATTGAATCGGTGTTTGTCCTCGCCTATGAGTACCACCTATATGCCGTGTTGCTACCCCTCGTGGGCGTTGGAGCCTACTGGTTAGATGGTATATTTTTTGGTTTGACAGCAGGCAATGTGATTCGTAATGCAGCCCTGATATTAGCTGCTATTTTCTTTCCGTTGAGCTGGCTGCTTTATCAGCAATGGGATATGACTGGCATTTGGCTGAGTGTATGGTGCCTGCTACTATTGAGGCTAATTATCTTGGGTGGATTTTTGTACCGTGCTCATCAATCAGGTAGTTATGAGAGACTATAGCCAGAGACTTAGACATTTTTTATTTTACAGCCATCACATACCATTTTGACGCAATACAGTGTTTATTTTTAAGTGTAAAACAATTCGTTTATAAAATAGTGTAAGAAAATCTAGGATGCCATGTGACCACTCATTCAAACGAACTCAGTCATCAACAAGAACGCACTCACGATTGGGCTGAAGGCTTCAAAAAAAGCTTGCCCGTTGCGATGGGATATCTGCCTGCTGGCATTGCCTTTGGTGTACTGGCACAAGTTGCTGGTATTCCTGTATGGACAACGATTATGCTCAGCATTGTGCTCTATGCTGGAGCGGCTCAATATGCTTGTTTGCCAATGCTCAGCGCTGGCCTACCGATCGGTAACATCGCGACCAATATCGCCGCCATTAATTTACGCCACGTGTTTTATGGTATGCCATTATTGCAGTATCTACCAAAACATAAACTGGCAAAAACGTATTGCTTATTTGCCCTGACTGACGAGACTTTTTCAGTCATGACCAGTTTGCCAAACGAGGTACGAAAAGCACTCATACTCCCTATTAGCTTATTTAACCAAATCTGGTGGGTGCTCGCGAGTGCCATTGGCGTGATGATTGGAAGCACGCTTAGTGACTTGATTCCACATTTGGATTTTGCCTTGGTTTGTCTGTTTGCGATTTTGGCCTATGAACAATTCCAAAGTATTAAACGTTATTTTCCTATTGGTATCGCTGTGATTGGCTTAATCATTGCTTCGCTATTTACCAGTGACTGGTTGCTACTAGTGGCCATCACTATCTGCATGTTTATGATCTTGGTACGCGGGTTTTGGATAGAGCGTCAAAAGACGGGAGACTCTTATGACCAGTAGTTATCTTATCTTTGCTACGTTTGCCATGGCAGCAGTGACCTTTATCACTCGTGCGCTACCCGCACTGATACCTAGAAAGCTGCTCGATACACCTTGGCTACATCGATTAAATGAGAGTTTGCCATTATCGGTAATGGTGCTGCTTATTTTGACTAGCCTCTCCTATCAAGACGTATCGGCGACTGTTACTTTAAGCGACACCGAATTACATCTATTAATGGCACAAGTCGGTGCACTTATTTTGGTATTGTTTATCTATCATATCAGCCGTCAGCTTTTGGTCAGTATGGTTGTCGGTATCGCAGCAATCAATGGTCTGTTTTGGTTATTTAGCAGTTTATTAGGCTAAAACTGTTTCGATCATTTATATAAACGTCAGTACTCTTAGCTATATGTTAAACATAAAAAAGCTAGATTCCATCTAGAATCTAGCTTTTTGTTATCTGAAAATAATGGCTTTAGTTTAGCTTAAAGCTCTTCAACACCCATCATATCGACTGGGGTATCAGCCACTATTTGTACGCCTTTTTTACCAGTCTTGGCCGTATCATTACGTTGCTCTTGCAAATGGTCAAGATACGCTTCATTGATTTGGCCCGTGATGTAGCAGCCATTAAAGACAGCACAATCAAACCCTTCGACTCTGCTGTGCTTGGTATCTTTGACGGCATCGATCAAATCATCTAAATCTTGGAAGATCAAACGGTCAGCGCCAATGATCTCACGTACTTCCTCAACACTATTACCTGAAGCAATCAGCTCGGTACGCACTGGCATATCAATACCGTATACGTTTGGAAACTTCACTGGTGGCGCAGCACTCGCAAAAAACACCTTATTAGCACCTGCATCACGTGCCATTTGAATGATCTCATGACACGTCGTACCACGCACGATTGAATCATCAACCAATAGTACGTTTTTACCTTTGAACTCTAACGGTACCGCGCTTAGCTTTTGACGAACGGACTTTTTGCGCTGCTGCTGACCTGGCATGATAAACGTACGACCGATATAGCGGTTTTTCATAAACCCTTCACGGTATTTCACATTCATCTTCAGTGCCAATTCCATCGCTGAGGTACGCGACGTATCTGGAATCGGGATGACCACGTCAATATCATGATCCTCGCCCCACTCTGCAAGGATTTTGTCAGCCAATTTTTCGCCCATACGTAGGCGTGATTTATACACCGAGATATTGTCCATGATGGAATCTGGACGGGCAAAGTAAACATACTCAAAGATACAAGGCGTATATTCTTTTGGCGCTACACATTGATGCGTATGCAACTTATGGTTCAAATCAATAAAAATAGCTTCGCCTGGTTTTACATCACGAACGATAGTAAAGCCAGAACCTGTCAATGCGACTGATTCAGAGGCGACCATATACTCGGTGCCGCCGTTTTCCGCCATGCGCTTACCAAAAATAAGCGGACGGATACCGTTTGGATCACGGAACGCTAGTAATCCATGACCAGTAATCAAGGCCACGACGCCATAAGCACCTTCACAGCGTCTATAGACGGCTTTTACCGCTTCAAAGATGTCATCGGCTGTTGGATGCGTCTTGCCTAGATTTTGCATCTCATGTGCGAGTACGTTTAGCAGCACTTCAGAATCTGAATCGGTATTGAGATGGCGACGATCTTCGATATATAAAGATTTAGCCAAACTCTCAGCATTGGTCAAGTTACCATTGTGCGCAAGCGTGATACCATAAGGTGAGTTAACATAAAATGGCTGAGCTTCAGCGCTACTAGAAGTACCAGCGGTTGGGTAACGAACGTGACCGATACCAAACTTACCGACCAGCTTCATCATGTGACGATTCATAAATACGTCACGTACCATACCGTTTTCTTTACGTAGGTAAAGTCGACCATCTTGCAAAGTGACAATACCTGCTGCATCTTGCCCGCGATGCTGTAGCATCGTTAAACCGTCATAAAGTATCTGATTGACTGGCTCATGAGCTGCAACTCCAATGACTCCACACATATAGCTATATCCTATTTTAACTCATACATTAGTACGACAATAACGGCAAAACTGCTGACAGTATGTGGCTAAAATCACGCACTGTCGTCCACCGCTAACCTGATGATTTTGTAAGAAACTTCACGATACTTTTTGACCATCTGTTTTCGATGATCAGTGACACATGCAAACGCTTAGAAGTATAAAAAGAATTAAAACAATAGAAAATTACGACTGATTGACTTGATCCCAAGCCATACCTAATACATCTGACACCAATGCTTTCCCCATAGGTGCATAAGGTAGCAGCTCAGGGGCAAGGACTGAGGTTTGCCATTGCGGCATTTGTACTAGTAATGGCGCACTCACACTTAACACAACCAATACCATCAGTACATTTTTGGCAGCACCAAGCACCCCGCCTGCCATTTTATCGACCACGCTCAAGCGTAGGGTTTTGAGCACACCTGAGAATACAAAAGCCACCAAGTGCATAACTGCCAATATCACAACAACCACTAGCAAAAAGGCCATCGCCATTTGTAACACCGGGCTTTGCACGATACCAGATAATTGAGGCGACACCGATCCTGCGAGCCGAGTCGCAGCGATAAGAGCGATAAACCAGCCTACTAAGCCCACAGCTGTTTTGATCAGGCCAACTTGAAAGCCGCGCCACAAACCAATCAAGACAACGATCGCAATCACAATATCTAGACCGCTCATATTTTGCGCCTCACCATCTTATTCATTTGACTAGCTTTCCATGGCATCATAATAGCCACCAATTGCTTGAATACAAGACTGTACTAGCCCAGGTCCTCTATATATAAGACCTGTATAGAGCTGTACCATGTCTGCACCTGCTTCGATTTTTTTGACAGCTTTGGCACCGCTATCGATGCCACCCACACCTATCAAAGCAACTTTACCATCTAGCTGATCAGAGAACTGTTGTAAAATCTGGGTACTAATGTGGCTCACCGGACGACCTGACAAGCCGCCCATTTGATCGCCATCACGTAAGTCTTCGACACCCACGCGGCTCAGTGTCGTATTGGTTGCAATCAAACCGTCAATTTCAAAGTCTAATAATTGCTGTGAGATATAGTCAACTTGCAGTGGCTCTAGATCAGGCGCAACCTTGAGCACCAATGGCACATAAAAACCATATTCGGTGGCCAGTTGACTGTGACGGTTTTTAATCGTATCCATCAGCTGGGTCAAGGCCTCACCACTTTGCAAGTCACGTAAATTTTTGGTATTCGGTGATGAGATATTTACCGTGATATATGAGGCATGTGGGTATACACGTTCCAAGCAATAAACATAATCGTCTGCGGCTTGCTCTACCGGCGTATCGGCATTTTTACCAATATTGATACCGATATTGCCTTTGTATTTGCAGCGTTTGACATTATCAATCAGATAATCAACGCCTTCATTGTTAAATCCCATACGGTTGATGATGGCGTCTGCTTGCTTGATTCTAAACAGTCTTGGCCTATCGTTACCCGCTTGCGGTCTTGGTGTGACCGTACCTACTTCGATAAAACCAAAACCCAGCTCAGCCAGCGCGTCAATGTAGTCACCGTTTTTATCCAGTCCTGCTGCCAGACCCACTGGATTAGAGAACTGCAATCCCATACAGTCAGTAGGCTGCATCGACTGACCATACGCCAAACCTAAAACACGCGCTTTGTGTGCTTTATCCAATAAAGATAGCGTCATCTCATGGGCGTGTTCGGGATCCATATTAAACAAAAAAGGACGAAGTAAGGCATAAGACATAGTGATGGCAGACCCTGCTTGGAAGAAATAGTGAATAAAAAATGCGAATGAAATCGGGCGCAGCGATTATATCAGCTTAACAGAAACAAGAGCAAAGTTTCACACGGTAAATTTCCACATTTAACACGCCATTAGCGCATATAAGCCTTTATGAAATAGCAATAATATTTCACTGTCTTTTAAGCTCAGCTGAATCAACAGCGATAGACAATTACGGCATCATATTAAGGCACTGGGCGGCCGTCAGTGAGTGCGATCCAACCACGTATGATTCGATATAAATGCCAGATAAAGGTAAATATCACAATCAACAGACCAAAGCCAGCCAGTAACGTCGAACCAATAGCGATATTGCCACTGTCAGCCAGCATACTCACACCAAAACCACCTAAAGCAAAAGCTGTGATGACAATACCAATAATAAACCAGACGATACTGTACCAAAACGTTTTGATTTGCCAATCAAAATGCGTGGATAACCATGTACCATCAGCATCGTGGCGCTTGGCATAATTCATCACAATCGGCACGATCCACAGCAGACCAGCGGTAAAATAGCTAATCACGTATAAGAAATAAGTGATGTGATTATAAATGGTTAAAGAACGGCGCTTATCGTTGCTCATACTGTCACTCATTTGTTGGCGTTGTCCTTGCTGGTCAGTAATCTTATCTGCTGAAAGCTATGCTCATCAGTATCATTATTAAAAAAGTGCTGTATGCTAAATATCTATCGTTAGCAGTGGCTAATAAATATTTAATGGTGACAGATAAAGGGCTTTTCAATGACATCTAACTCAAAATGCCACTTTAAAAGCGAGTTATAAAGTGACAGTGGCTTGCACTTGGATAGATTTATTCGTTAGGTCTTGCTGCATGGACAACTGCGTGAACTGCCAACCTTGCTGCTCAAGCTTACCAAGAGCGGTACTCACGACAGCTTGACTGGGATGGATAAAGCTTAGCTGCACCGAATCACCAGCCGCAACGACCTGAGCATCTGTAATTCCTGTGGTATTTAGCAGCGCACTAATTCGATTGGCAGGCGGCATGTCAGCCTCTCCATTAGCATTATTGCCAGTACTTAATGCATTACTATCGATATTACCTGATTGCGCCCGCAACCAAAAATAATCAGCCACTTGTTCCTGATACTCATTTTTGCTCTCTTTTGCCGCTTGATGAATGCTATAACCGCCATAACCACCAATAAACAACAGCAAAAACACGGATAATATGGCTAACGCTAATTGATCACGTGGCGGTAGCGCTTGCCAGCGCGTTGATAGCACATTTTGGTAACTGCTCATACGCTCTGAGAATGCGTGCGTTTTAGTATTGGTTGCAGAGACAGCTGCACTGCGTTTGGTACGGCGCTGTAATCGTTTCATGTGTTGACCTTTTATTACCAATACTCTGATGAATTATGATGCTGCCGGAGTGTTCGCCGTATCGCTGTTTTCCACCACATCCACAGTGACTTGAGCACTAAATTGACCTTGATCATTACTACTCACTTGCGCAAGCTTGGCATTCAAACCTTGCGCTACTAGCGTGCTCGTGAACTGATCCAAACTGCCACGATCAGGAGCAATGAGCGTAAAACTGAGTGCGGATGGTTGCATCACGAGTGTCTGCGCACGCAATGAAGACTGCTTGATTAAAGGGGATATCTTTGACAACGCTGCCATGTGTGATGCAGGTGCTTGGCTGTCGCTAAGCAGTTTTGGTTGCAGCTGTACTTGGAGCTTGGTTCGAGTGCTGAAGGGCTCATCAGCGAACCAAGATTGATACTGCGTTGCTATTTCAGTCTTGGTGGCAGCTGCTGCCTCGTTATACTTGTACCACTGCACCCCATCGGTTGCCATCTGTAGCACTAAAGCCGATAACGCAACCATCATTGCTACCCGTAAATACGGTGATAACTGTGAGTCGGTTGATTTGATAAAGAAATTCAGCGCATGACGCTCTGGGTTATCAATGGGCGCTGGTGTCGTGGGCAAGCTCGTTAATAACAGCTGGTGATCAGCGATCAGCGCTTTAGTTTGCGCCATAGAACTGGTTGTTACTGGGATATCATGGATACCCATACTATCCATTTCATTAGCGGCTGAATCACTGATAGCAAGGCTACTGGTTTCAATAGAATTCAGCAACATCACTTCGCTTAAGTGCGGAAAGCGCTCAAAGATCAACGGCAAATAGCTGACAGCCATACCTTGGCGCAATGACTGGCGCAATAGCAGAGTATGCTTGTCTTGATACAATGTCACTTGCTGACCTGCACCTTCTTCTGGCGGTGGTAGTAATAAGAAATCTGGCAGTAGTGACACTATATTCATACCCACGAGCTGAGCACTTTGCTGCCATGCCTCAATATCGCTTTGTGCCAATGCATACAGCTGCGTCGTATCAGCGTGGCTCAACTGGCGAATAACCAATTGCTCAACTGGCGTTAGGGAAGTCTCTTCAAACAAATATTGCTTACCACTATTACCCAGCTGCTTGAGCTGAGCAGTATTAAGCGCTGTGTCTACTTGCAATACATGACTTGAGGGGAAATATAAACAAATTGCCTTTTGGCCATTGGATTTATGATGACTATAGATAGTTTGTAGCTGTTGCCAACCATCAACCGTCTGCCATTGCTGTACATCTTCGTGCCAGACAGCTAGCGGGCTATGCTGCGCTCGTAACCAAACATGTAACACTAAACGTGTCCTCGATTATTGCTGCGGTTATAAAAGTACTGTGATGAAGCAGTGCTACTATTCAAAAAGAACTGAGTCATTTTATCTGCTGAGCCAGTCCCTTAATTGGTATGATTACCTCACTCTGAATTCATCCTATCTAAGAAGTGGCTAGATCAGCCTAGTATGGTTGGTCAGGTACAAAACGATCCACTTCAGTGGCCATCCCAGTCATGACGAACTCCATCTCAAACACTCTGGCTTCTGCCAAAGAGAATGACTCAGGATAATCACCCGTCAGCAAGCCTGCGATATAAGCGACAATAGACATATGACAAACAACGACCAGACATTCTGCATCAATATTCGCAATATCCATTAAAGCCTGACGGGCATCATCAGAGGGCGTGATATTATCCTGCACTGTTGAAGGTACGTTTGGCATTCGTGACTGGAATGCAGCCAACGTCTGCTGCGCCCTATCATAAGGGCTGACGATAAAACGATCTGGATGATAGTGTGTGGTCACATACTCTGCCGTCTGTGCCGCTTGCTGTTGACCAAAGTCAGTCAGCTGACGCGCACTATCTGGACGCGTCTCATCTTCGGCTTGACCATGACGTACTAATATAATTTTCATAACCTTCCTTGGTGCGCTGAGTTAGCACTGTCTCTCAATAGTGCCTTTTAATAAAATATCTTACTTATCAGCATCGCTATTTTTACTTTTGGTATCGTCTTTGGTGTTGTCTTTAGCGCTGTTACTTGAGTTTTTCATATGAGCGGTAAGCGCAGCATTGCTATGATCATGCGCCATCACAAACTCAACATCACTACGGAACCCAGCTTCCATCAAATGTAGTGCCACGCCTAGCGCTGCTTTATCTTCATAAATGACCGCATAGAGCGCGTGGGTGATAGGCATATAGATGCCCGCTTTAGTGGCTTTTTCGTGGACCTGCTGAATGGTATTGACCCCTTCAGCAGTTTGACCCAGCTTTTTGACTGCGGCATCAATACTCATGCCGCGACCGAGCATATTACCAATACGATAGTTGCGGCTTAGCTCTGAGCTACAAGTAGCATATAGATCCCCTACTCCTGACAAACCTAAAAAGGTTAGCGGATTGGCCCCCTCTTCGACACCGAAACGACTCATTTCTGCCAAAGCTCGAGTAAGGATCATTGCTTTGGTATTTTCACCCACTTCATAAGCAGCTGCCATACCCATAGCGATGGCATAGATGTTTTTGAGCGCGCCGCCAAGCTCGACACCGCGTACGTCATCACTCGCGAACACTCTAAAGAAGGCACTGTGTAAGGCCGCTTGTACCGCATGACGCAATGGCTCAGACTCACTTGCAATCACTGTGGCAGACGGCATGTTTTTCATGATTTCTATGGCAAGGTTTGGCCCTGACATGACACCAAAATTCACTTCAGGCAACACTTCTTTAATAATGTCGCTCATCATGGCAAAGGTATCTTTCTCCATTCCTTTGGTCAGCGATACGATAGACTGCCCGCTGATTAAAGGCGCAATGTTTTTTACCGTTTCGCGAAAAGCCAAGCCCGGCACGGCGATAAAAATAATATCTTTGTCTTTGACGGTAGCCGCCAGATCATGACTGTATTTCAAACGGTCATCAAGTTTGTAGCCAGGCAGATATTTTTTATTGGTCTGAGTTTTTGCCATCGCTTTTACAGTACGTTTATTACGTACCCACAGCGTAGCATCGCAGCCATTACGCGCAGCCAAATTTGCCATTGCCGTACCAAAGCTACCACCACCTAAAAACGCCAAACGCAGCTTGGTAGGATTGCTGTGAATCTCTGCCATGTCTTTTGCGACTGCTGACTCAACTGGACTGGGCGTTGATTTTTTACGACCGATGCCTGACTTACTTGCACGCTCTAAGATACCTGCCAACATACCGTTTTGTTTTTCAGGCGTATTGTTGCCCGCCTCATTGTTAGCGCTGTTGTTATTTTTATTGCTATCTTTAGGACTTGTCATGTTCTTTTATCCATGTTGACTGACTTATTCTCAATAGGAGCTACTGTTCTCAGATATTTCCGATACTCGGGCTCGTGGTCTTTTTGAGGTAATAATTTTACCAAGAGACAGCACTGAGTCAAATTACGACTCGAAGCGTACTAACGGCTCGATATCAATAGGTTTGCGTTTGGACTCATCTTTTGGACTAGTGCCAGTATAAACAAAAGCGGTCACATAATCATCTGGACCCACATCAAAATAAGCTTTTACCGCAGGCTCATTACATAACAGCCCAGTACGCCAAACTGTACTAAATCCCTGAGCTTTGAGTGCCAGTATCAAATTTTGCACAGCAGCACCTGCACTTAGCATTTGCTCAAAGGGTGGCACTTTTTTATGTTCTTGCATTTGCGTCACGACCGTTATGATAACAGGTGCTCGGAGCGGCATGGTATAGGTTTTTTTGATGGTTTTCTCAGACAGCTCTTCGCCCTCTTTGAGCGCTTTTTCTTTTGCTGCGGCTACCAAAGCATTACCTAACTCGTGACGTGCCTCCCCTTGGGTCACAATAAAGCGCCATGGACGCAGTTTTTTGTGATCGGGCGCTGTCGCTGCACACCCAATAGCAGACTCGATTTGATCCCGTGTTGGCGCTGGTGTATCCAAATTGCCCATGCTGCGTCTTGAATTAATCCAACCAATCAGCTCTTCACTGCTAGCTGAGACATCATTTGTGGCTACATTTTTAACGGGCAGTTTATTGTCCTGTGGCGCTTGGTTATTTTCATCTGTTGTCGTCATTGCCTGTCCTTATTTATTATTATTTCTTTCTTGTTGCGAACTACTTTTAAATCTGATACTTATCATTGAAAATACTGAGTACCAAATACTAAAAAACATTTAAGCTTTAGCAATGCCGTTTTAAAAAACATCCACTACGCAGCATCTTCGACACGGTGATCCATGCGTAGATAATCTTCTGACTGCATCTCAAGCAAGCGTGAGCGGGTACGCTCAATCTCAAACGCTAGCTTTTCCCCTTGATACAAGTCCAAAATCGATTGCTCTGCGCGTACCAACAGTTTTACACGGCGATCATAAAACTCATCGACCAGATAAATAAAACGGCGTGTTGGATCACGCAAATCATCATCTAAAGCGGGTACTGAATCAACTAATACCGTGCTGAATTGTTTTGCAAGTTCAATAAAATCAGATGCCGAGCGCGGTGCCATGCACAGATGTCGAAAATCGCAAAACAAGATATCTTCGGTACGCGCGTTGATTGGGATCTCGCGGCCATTGATAGTAATCGGGTCATTGCTGATTTTTTGATTATTAGACAAGCTGGCAAAGCGGTTGGCGAGCCAGTGATGGTTGGCTTTGGTCATTGGTGATTCGTACAACTCTGCTTGCTGAAGCACGCGCAGACGATAATCAACACCGGAGTCGATATTCATCACAGTCGTATGACTCTCAACCTCTGCAATGGCTGGCAAAAAACGGTCGCGGTGCAAACCATCTTTGTATAAACCAGACGGCTCAATATTTGACGTGGCCACCAAAGTGATACCGCGATTAAACAGCATCGTAAACAAATCACCCAAAATCATCGCATCAGAGACGTTAGACACAAAAAACTCATCAAAACAGATAACGACCGCTTCTTTATAAATAATGTCAGCAACTTTTTCGAGTGGATCACTCTCGCCTTGAAGCTTATTCAACTCCTGATGAACACGCTGCATGAAATGATGGAAATGCAGACGCATTTTGCGCTCAATGGTCAATGAATCATAAAACATATCCATCATCCACGTCTTGCCGCGACCGACACCGCCCCACATATATAATCCAGTTGGCGCGGCAGGCTTAGATTTTAAAAACCCAAAGAATCCTTTCTTTTGCGGTGCACTATTGATGAGCTGATGGTATATCTCATCAAGATAACTCATGGCCTGAAATTGCTGCTCATCCCGAGTAAACTCATCGGTACTGACGGCTTTCTCGTAACGTTGCAATGGAGATAAACTCATAATACGACTCATCGTTGGATTAAATAAATATCAAAATATTGGAGTGGCTAAGTGCTACTCTAAAACATGAATTATCAGTTAAGGTTAAAACTACGTATTACTATGCGTTTCCAATAACTTTTTGAGCTCTGATAAGCGACCGTGAAAAAAATGACCAGCACCATCGACGACGCTTACTGCAACTCCTAAGCGATCTGCAAATGCCTGCATATTTTCAGGCGCGATTACTTCATCCGCATTGCCATAAATCTCAAAGGTTTTATCAGCGGGTAAATTAATATCAGTACTGTCATTTTTTTCAACTGAGGGTGCGATAAGCGCGATTTTTGACACGTCAAAGTCACCCAATCCCCATATATGCGCGGCTTCAAGTACTTGCTCAGCCACGCGGGCAGTGACATAACCACCAAAAGAAAAACCGCCCAGCCATAGCTTTCGGGCATTGGTTTGTTCAGCTATCCATTGTAGCACGGTCATTGCATCGACCACTTCACCTTCCGCATAATCATGCTCGCCTGTCGATTGACCAACGCCGCGAAAGTTAAAGCGCACCACATGCATGCCATTGTCACGGGCAAAGCGGTACATAGTCGTGACCACTTTATTGTTCATTGTCCCATCGAACAACGGATTGGGATGACACAGCAGCGCGACGGTATCTGTATTTGGGTCGTTAGGATTGCCATTTTGCCATAGTGCGTCGACCTCGAGCACACCAGCAGGAGCAGGAATCAATTGCATAGTATTACTTATTAATAAAAATGAATGGCTCAATTATCCTAGATATGATTTTTATTTCAAGTGATTTGCTGTGTACGGGTGCGACTTGTTTTATTTTGGGCCAAAATTGATGCTCAGCAGCTGAGTATATTATTTATTTAAGCACGCTGTTTTTGTCATATAGTCAGTTCAAAATAAAACTGTTATGGTCAGGACAAATATCATAAAATAATTTAGATAAGTCATTTTGCATCCAACCTTGGCGTAGAAACTTCACCTGTGCCCATTTCTTTTCGATAGGGTTCA